>Ga0256826_1002189_pt1 | contig 11990 bp, 11 predicted proteins | sample CV79metaG_FD_185975 | JGI IMG/M metagenome (GOLD analysis project Ga0256826, IMG submission 185975) | Hydrothermal vent microbial communities from East Pacific Rise, Pacific Ocean - CV79 | ecosystem: Environmental > Aquatic > Marine > Hydrothermal vents | place: Pacific Ocean: East Pacific Rise... | reverse complement strand
TTCACGTCTATCACTACCGCCAAGCGGTTTACTTCCATGAGGCATACACATAATAGACTCCTTTATCTCTTTTTATGTCCCTATTATGGCATAAAAAGATAAAGCCGTATGTGAGGAAAATTACATAGTTTAGAGATTTAAACTCTAAAATCCTCTAGTTTATAGACTTCAAACGCCACTTCTTCGTAAGGATGCACTACATTTAAAACACGAACCGCCTCATGAATCAAACCATCTTCACAAATCATCTCAACTTTAAACTCACGAACTATTTCAAGCTTATTAAGCTCACCCTCATAAGGATTAGCACCATCAATAGGACGAAACTGCCCCACCCCTTCACACTCAAAAGAACATGAATCATAATTAGCAAACTTTCCAGCACCCAGATCAAAAAGTGCCTGTTTCACCACCTCTTTATGAGAAGCCGGAACAAAAAAAATCAATTTATACATAATATTGTCCTCTCACAATATGAAAATCCTATAATTCTCAATACAAAAATCCAAATAACCAAAGAGGGATTTTATTACCAAAACCAACTTCAATATCATCAGACACTACATAAGAACTTGGTAAGTTTTTAATTTGTTTAAATGTTTTTCCTTTACCACCAACCTCAAATACATAAGTATCATCAACTATGAAGTCTCCTTGTTTAGGAATGGAAAGTGTATGTCTTTGAAGTAGCAATGTTGCAAATATATTCTCTCTCACCATACCAATCGATGCTTTATCACAATAACTGTAATTCAAGTTTGGATTATTTAGATAGATTTTATCAGGTTTTGAGAAGATATTATCACCTTTGCTTTTTGAGCGAATTACATTAAGTATTTTACCTCTGTGTAGATATTCAAAATAGAGGTATAAGGTATCTCTATCAATACCAATTTTAGTACTTAATCCTCTAATATTAAGTTTAAAAGGCTCCGAAGAACAGATAAGTTTTACCAGTTTTTTTAGGTTGATAATATACTCATACTTTATTGGAAAAACAGATGGAATATCCACTTCTATGGCAGTATTAATAGTTTGGTTGAGTTTAATGGTGTAGTTTTTTTCGTTTTCAAAGTAGAAGGGGTAGTATCCATAGCGTAAATACTCAGCCCAATACTCAAATGGTTTTACCTTTTGCACAATATCAAAAGCTATTTCATCATGTTTTTGCAAAATATTATCTAAGCTCACTGGCTCAAAGTTTTCTCCCGTCTTAAACGTTAAAAATTCTCTAAAACTAAGTCCATTAACGGTATATACAACAGCTCTTCGACTTAAATCAGCTTTAGCATGTTCAAGTTCAATTGCTGATGAACCAGAGAAGATCACTTTGAGTTTTAACATGTCATAAATTTGTTTGAGTTCAACTTCAAAGTTTTTGTATTTATGAATCTCATCAATAGCTAAAACCTCACCGCCCATAGCCGAAAATATTTTTGCAATCTCTACTAAAGAGTAATCCGATAAATGAATACTATCAGCACTCATATAAAGTTTTTTTCTAAAAGGAAGCGCTAACGTCTGTAAATAATGCAGTATGTAAGTAGTTTTACCAACACCCCTCGCCCCAATAATACCAATAAGTTTTTCATCATGATCTATCTGATCATAAAAATATCGCTTATGTACCACATCAACAGAAGCAATATATAAAGCAGAATTTTCAAAAAGCATCTCTAACATACTAACTCCCTTTTTGATAATTATATCATAATTAGGAGTCTACTCTTACTTTTATCTATTTTTATAAGATTATAGTCTGAATTTTAAGAGTCCATAAATAAATTAAGTATAAAAAGCACCCGTTGAGGCAAAGCCGAAACACAAAGCAAAGCAGCCGTAAAAAAAGTATGCCATAAAAGTTACAGATTTAGTGTGAGTTGTAGTGAATGTGAGCCCGAAGGCGCACATTCGTGCGTTGAGAGGTGAACTTCACTGCAAACCACAATTACAAAAGAGTAAGCAACGCGCCACTCAAACCCGTTAAGGCCAAGCCGAAACACAAAGCAAAACAACCGTAAAAAAAGTACGCCATAAAAGTTACAGATTTAGTGTGAGTTGTGGTGAATGTGAACCCGAAGGCGCACACTCGTGCGTTGAGAGGTGAACTTCACTGCAAACCACAATTACAAAAGAGTAAGCAACGCGCCACTCAAACCCGTTAAGGCCAAGCCGAAACACAAAGCAAAACAACCGTAAAAAAAGTACGCCATAAAAGTTACAGATTTAGTGTGAGTTGTGGTGAATGTGAACCCGAAGGCGCACACTCGTGCGTTGAGAGGTGAACTTCACTGCAAATCGCGCTGAAGCTGTAATCTTTTATTTAGATGGAGCGTTTGAATTCTGGGTATGCTTCTACTCCACACTCCGCAACATCCATCCCTTGAACCTGATTATCATCCTCAGCTCTAAATTTACTAATTTTATTAAGTACAAAGATCACAAAAAATGAGAGTGGAAAAACAATAGCCCCAACAACAGCCACACCTTTAAGTTGATCCATAAACGAAACATCTGCTACAAAAATTCCGACTGCCAAGGTTCCCCAAATCCCATTAACAAGATGCACTGAAAGTGCCCCAACCGGATCATCGATTTTAAGTTTATCAAAAAGAGGTACTGCAAATACAACTAGGGTACCACCAATAAGGCCCACTAAAATTGGTGTATAAATATCATACAAGTCAGGTCCTGCCGTTACTGCGACAAGCCCACCAAGCGCACCATTTAAAATCATAGTGATATCAAAGAGACGATAACGCATATACATAATAAGCCCAGCTATTATAGCTCCTGCCAAACCTGCTGTGTTGGTATTCATAATAGTGAGCGCCACTAAATCTGCATTCTCTTTTGTAGAGATAGACCCAACAGAACCCCCATTAAAACCAAACCAACCAATCCAGAGTAAAAATGCACCCAGAACTACTAAAGGAATGTTTGAAGCAGGAACAACACGTATTTTACCGTTGTGATAACGTCCCTTACGGGCACCAATAATTAAGATAGCTGCAAGCAATGCCCAACCACCTGTAGAATGAATCACTGTTGACCCCGCTAAGTCATGCATCGCACTAATATCCAACATCGTACCATCAAGGAAGTTTGCACCCCACGTAATATTAACAATTGTAGGATAGATAAAAGCACCCATAACCATAGTGAAAAGTGCTAAAGGAATAATACGCACACGCTCACTCACACCCCCACTCATGATGTTAACCGTTTTACCAACAAAAGCCATCTGAAACATAAATGCAGCCCACATACTAAGAGAACTGTTCTCCCATGAACCAAAGGCATACTTGTAACCCACTAATAAAAATGCCATTGATGCCACAGCGTAAATCATAGTGTTAATCGTTAAAACACTAGTGACATTTTTTGTACGAACGAGACCCGCTTCAAGCATCGCAAAACCCGGTACCATAAAGATAATAAGGGTCATCGCGAAGATGGTAAAAAAGGTATCAATTATATACGCAAAATCAGCCTCAGCCATTATATCGCCTCGCTGTCAGTTTCACCCGTACGAATACGTACAATTTTATCAATGTCAGAAACAAATATCTTGCCATCACCAATTTTACCAGTACGTGCCGCTTCAGTAATGGTTTCAATAACCGCATCAACTTGTTCTGAAGAGACAATCATCTCCATCTTAATCTTAGGAATAAAATCCACCACATACTCCGCACCACGATAGAGCTCAGAGTGTCCCTTTTGACGGCCATAACCCTTAACTTCACTCACTGTCATACCTGTAATACCCATGTCAGCAAGGGCCTCTTTAACATCTTCTAATTTAAAAGGTTTAATAACTGCTTCAATCTTTTTCATTTAACACTCCGCATAAAATTTGCAATAGTGTAACAAAGTTAGTTTAAATGTTTAGTTTAGTGATAAAAAAAGGAGTATAGGAAGGTAGGGAAATGGGAAATGGGAAATGGGAAATGGGAAATGGGAAATGGGAAATGGGAAATGGGAAATCTATTATAAAAAGATATCTACCTCTATCTTAACAAAAGATAAAAAAGTTGAGGCAAAGCCAAAACACGGAGCAAAGCAACCGTAAAACAATTCACACTAAATTTATCTAAGTAATAGATTTAGTGTAGATTGTGTTTTTCTCAGACCGAATGCGCACTGGAGTGCGCCGAGAGTCTGTGAAAAGCGCAAGATGCGCTGAAGCTATTACTTAGATTGCTTCAGTGTCTGTTTCGCCCGTTCTGATTCTTACGATTTTATCGATGTCAGAAACAAATATCTTACCATCACCAATTTTACCCGTACGAGCTGCTTCAGTAATTGTTTCAATAACGGCATCAACTTGATCACCAGCAACAATCATTTCCATTTTGATTTTCGGTAGAAAATCAACTACATATTCAGCACCACGATAAAGTTCTGAATGACCTTTTTGACGACCGTAACCTTTTACTTCGCTTACTGTCATACCAGTAATGCCCATATCTGCTAATGCGTCTTTTACATCTTCTAATTTAAACGGTTTAATAACTGCTTCAATTTTTTTCATAAATATTTCCTTATTATAAAAGTGTTAAGAACCCTTAGGTTCTTAAGTTAACTGGATTATAAGTTAAATCCACGCTCACCGTGTACAGACTCATCAAGACCCATAGACTCTTGTTCTTCGTTAACACGTGAACCACCCGTTAATGCCATAGCAATGTAGTAAACGACTACTGTACCAACAAGTGTAAATAGACCAACAACTACAACTGATTCAACTTGAACCATGAATTGTCCCATTCTGTCACCAGACTCTTTAAGTGGACCATCCCATAAAAGACCTTGATCATTAAGAGCAAGGGCACCTGTTGCTAATGCACCCCATAAACCTGCTAAGAAGTGAACACCAAAAGCATCTAAAGAGTCATCGTAACCAAGAATTTTCTTCATTTTAGTCACACCGAAGAATGCGAATAGTGCTCCAACTACACCGATGATAAAGGCACCACCAACACCAACAAAACCAGCTGCTGGAGTAATTGCTACTAGACCAGCAATAGCACCTGTTGCCGCACCAAGAAGTGTCGGTTTTTTGTAAACGAACCACTCAACTAATATCCAAGTAATTGTTGCAATTGAAGCAGCGATAGTAGTTGTTAAGAAAGCAAGACCAGCAATTTCATTTGCACCAAATGCAGATCCACCATTAAATCCATACCAACCGAACCATAGAAGTGCTGCACCAACTGCAGTTAAAATTACAGAAACTGGTTTCATAGCAGTTTTTGGGTAACCCGCACGTTTACCAACTAAAAATGCAAGAACAAGACCTGCTAAACCACCATTCATATGAACAACAGTACCACCAGCAAAGTCTAGTGCACCAGCATCAAATAAGAATCCACCACCCCATACCATATGAACGATTGGAGCATAAACAACAAGTCCCCAAAGTGCTACAAACACCATCCATGTAGAGAATTTAATACGTTCAATAACAGAACCAGAAGCAATAGCAACAGTAATCGCAGCAAAAGTACCTTGAAATACAATAAACACATAAGCTGGATAATTACCCGGAGCTGATGGTGCTAAGTCACTATAAGATATACCATTTAAAAACAAGTTTCCAAAACCACCAATCACCTTGTTCATCACAGTAGGAACAGCCCCAGCAGATGGATCAAGTGCAATAGCAGCTGCTGTTGCAACTTCATCAACACTAGTACCAAATGCGATAGAGTAACCCGCGATAATCCAAACAATAAATGCTACAACAAAAGCACCAAATACCATTGCGTAAGTATTTAAAATATTTTTAGAACGTGTCATACCTGAGTAAAACAGTGCTAAACCCGCAGGTGTCATAAGAAGAACTAAAGCTGTAGATACCATCATCCACGCCGTGTCTCCCGTATTAAGTGTCTCTTCTGCAAATGCAAAAGTAGGTAAAGCAAGAAGTGCTAATAACCATTTCTTCATGTGTTTCCTTTTAGAGTATGTCCTTGACAAAAGAGTATCAAGACATTAAATTTCAAGGCGTAGTATAAAATAATATTATGTTACTGCATACAGTTAATTGCCTAAATTTTAATCAATGGTGTTTTTTATCCTTTATCAAAAGCATTCTATTTACACAGAAAAATAAAAGCTCATAAATCGCCTACAAGCAGTTTAAGTATATTTTAATTTTCATAACATTTTATAACATTGTATTATTGATAGCTATAAGCCCTCTCACGCCCTTTTCTCAAATTACTCACATTTTGCAAATTTTATGTCAGCGTGTCAAAAGGGCTCTGTTTTAAGTACAAATGGGCTAATATAATGCAACTTAATCTTTAGGGATAACTATATGGATAATTTGTTAGACAACTCTGATGTTCAAAACATTAATATCGAAGATACACTTTCAGCGAGTTACTTAGACTACTCAATGAGTGTTATCATCGGTCGTGCGCTACCGGATGTTCGCGATGGACTTAAACCTGTTCACCGTCGTATTCTATATGCAATGGAAAAACTTAACCTCTCTGCGGGTGCTAAGTATAAAAAGTCAGCACGTATCGTTGGTGATGTTATTGGTCAGTATCACCCTCACGGTGACACCGCTGTATATGACGCACTTGTACGTATGGCACAACCCTTTGCGATGAGTATGCCTCTTGTTGATGGTCAAGGTAACTTCGGTTCGATTGACGGAGACAACGCGGCTGCAATGCGTTATACGGAAGCACGTATGACACGTTATGCGGGTGAGCTTTTAAAAGATCTTGAAAAAGCTACTGTTGATATGATTGATAACTACGATGGTACTACACAAGAACCTGATGTTCTTCCAACACGTGTTCCCAACTTACTTATTAATGGTTCATCAGGTATTGCGGTTGGTATGGCAACAAACATTCCACCACATAATCCTCAAGAAGTGATCAATGCAACACTTCACTATCTGAGTAATCCACAAGCATCTTTAATAGACTTAATGGAACATATCAAAGCACCTGACTTTCCTACCGGTGGTATCATCTACGGTAAAAAAGGTATTATGGATGCGTATGAGACAGGTCGTGGACGTATCAAAGTTCGTGCCAAAACGCATATCGAGAAAAAAGGGAACAGAGATGTTATTGTTATTGACGAAGTTCCTTACCAAGTTAATAAAGCACGTCTGATTGAGAACATTGCAAACCTTGTAAAAGATAAACTTATCGAAGGTATCTCTGATATCCGTGATGAGTCTGACCGTGATGGTATCCGTGTTGTTATCGAACTTAAACGTGACGCTATTAATGAAATCGTTTTAAACAATCTCTTTAAACAGACTAACATGCAAACCACTTTTGGTATTATCATGTTGTCTATTTATAACCAAGAACCACGTATCTTCCCTCTAGTAGATATGTTGAAACACTTTTTAAATCACCGTAAAACCGTTATTATCCGCCGTACTATCTTTGATTTAGAAAAAGCTAAAGCTAAGGCTCACATCTTAGAGGGTCTTAAAAAAGCGCTTGATCATATTGAAGCGATTATTAAACTGATTCGTGCGAGTAAAAACATTGAAGAAGCACGCGAGAACTTAGTATCAGAATTTGACTTCTCTCAAATCCAAGCACAATCTATTGTTGATATGCGTCTTGGTAAGTTAACCGGTCTAGAACGTGAAAAAATCGAAAATGAATTACGTGAAATTTTAGAAACTATTGACTACTTAGAGTCTATTTTACGCTCAGAAGAGATTCTTAAAGGCATCATTTCTGACGAATTAATAGAAGTACGTGATCAGTACACCGTTGAGCGCCGTACTTCTATTGAAGATAACTATGATGATATCGACATCGAAGATCTTATTCCAAATGAGCCAATGGTAGTGACGATTTCACATCGTGGTTACATCAAACGTGTTCCATTAGTTAACTATGAAAAACAACGTCGTGGTGGAAAAGGTAAAACAGCAGTAACAACTTATGAAGATGACTTTATTGAAAACTTCTTTACGTGTAATACTCATGATACCTTACTCTTCATTACTGACCGCGGTCAACTTCATTGGCTAAAAGTGTATCGTATCCCTGAGGGTTCTCGTACGGCTAAAGGTAAGGCAGTTGTTAACCTTCTTAACCTTGTTCAAGATGAGAAAATTCGTTCAATTTTACCGACAACGGATTTTGATGATGATAAATCATTAGTTTTCTTTACTCGTAATGGTATTGTAAAACGTACACAACTTTCAGAGTTCTCTAACATCCGTTCTAACGGTGTTCGTGCTATTGTTCTTGATGATGATGACGCACTGATCACTGCTAAAATTGCCACACCTGAAACACAGTACCTCTTTATCCTAACCAAACTAGCACAATGTATTAAGTTTGAAATTGATAAAACACGTAACCAAGGTCGTACAACTCGTGGTGTTCGTGGTATTAAGTTCAAACATGATGCAGATGAAGTTATTGATGCTAACATCATTTCTGATGATGAACAAGAGATTCTGACCGTAACTGAAAAAGGTATTGGTAAACGTACTACTGCTGGCGAGTACCGTTTAACTAACCGTGCAGGATCGGGTGTTATTGCCATTAAACTTAACCCTAAAACAGGTAAAAATGTTGTTGGTTGTCTCATGGTTGATGAGACTATGGACATGATGGCCTTAACAAAATCAGGCAAAATGATTCGTGTAGATATGCAAACTATCTCTAAATCAGGACGTAATACTTCTGGTGTTTACATTGTAAAAGGTGATGACGTTGCTAACATTTCACGTTGTCCAAAAGAAGAAAAACCTGAAGAAGATGAAAGTTTAGAAGAAGAGTAAACACTTTTATTCTTAACACTAAAGGGGGAGTTACTTCTCCCTTTATTACATAACACTTAATTTTACTCGGCATAATGCCAAAAACAATATTCTTCACCATTCACCATTTCCCCTCCTAAAGAATTTATGGAACAAACCTTGCTTACTAACTTCTAACTAAACACAATGTAAGGATTGTATAATGAAAAAAGCACTGGTATTGCTTGCATTTTTAACACTTTCATCATTTGGCGCTGAAGAAGCTATGGATGCAAATGCTCAAAAAGAGGTTGCTGCAAGTACAACATTTGTATGTAATCAACCTCAAAGTTCATGTGATTGTGACAAACACAAGGCTGCTGAAGCACCGAAACAAGCACAACAAAACGAAGAGTTAGCACCTAACAACGATATTCGTATTAGCGTTGTTGGTCAGGGTGTTGCTCCTATGAACACTACTTCACCTGCTCAAGCTTATGCACTTGCAAAACGTGCTGCTATTGCAGATGCGTATCGCATGGTGGCTGAAAAAGTTAAAGGCGTTCGTGTTGAAGGTCAAGATTTAATTAAAAACATGATGGTAAAACGTTCAACAGTTCGTACTTATGTTGATGCTATGGTTCGTGAAGCTAATATTGTAGAAACAACTTTTCAAGAGGGTCTATGCGAAGTAGAGATGGAAATCGTCTTAAAACACTCGCAATTTTCTCGCTAGTATTTTGTGTCCAACTCTTAGGAGTTGACACAATTATCTCTTACCGACTTGTGGTTAGAGATGCTATCATCCTCAACGATTATCTTAGTGTCTCACGTGCTATGACAAAATGTGAAGGTCATGCTAAAAACGCTATCTACATCGACACCAATGGCTCTAAAAACCTCCACACTATCTTAGAAAACAACCCCGAAGCCTTTACCCAATTTATAGCCCATGAAAACCTCCAAGTTTCTCATCGCGAAAAAACACTCAACGCTGTTAATCATTCCACAACAATTCTTCAAATGGCGCCAACCTGCTTTGCAGTCGATTTTAATGAAGATTTTGTTAAAATATCGCCTTTAAAATAGCTGTTTAGTGGAGGTTGCGATGAAAATCGCCATCGTAGAAGACGATATTAATATGCGTAAGTCTCTTGAAATTGCCATGAGTGATTTCAAAGAGTTTGATGTACACCCTTTTAAAAATGCCAAAGATGCTCTAAAAAAACTCGATGATAGTTTTGACCTAGTGGTGACAGACATTAACATGCCCGGTATGGATGGTATTGAATTTATCAATGTGCTTGATGGTAAGTTTGATGTTATTATCATGACAGGTAATGCCACACTCCAACGTGCTATTGAGTCTATTCATCTTGGTGTCAAAGACTTTTTACTGAAACCTTTTGAAATTGACACCCTTGTCAATGCTATCAAACGTGAAGCCGTTGTTCAAGAGAGTGTTAAAAAAGTAAAAGCCACTTCTAAAAGTAGCAAAAGTAAGGGTGGTTTTTTAAGCTCTTCTCCTGCACTTTCAAAGCTTCTACATATTACTGATAAAGCGGCTAAAACGGATGCTAGTATTTTATTACTAGGTGAAAGTGGTGTTGGTAAAGAGGTTTTTGCTAAGTACATTCATGACAATTCACCTCGTGCTAAAAAACCTTTTCTCGCTATCAACATGGCTGCTATTCCAGAAAACTTGATAGAGAGTGAACTTTTTGGTTTTGAAAAAGGTGCCTTTACCGATGCACAAGAAGCCAAAAAAGGGCAGTTTGAACTTGCTCATGGGGGAACACTCTTTTTAGACGAAATTGCAGAGATGCCGTTTGGTGTTCAAGCCAAGTTACTTCGTGCCCTTCAAGAACGTGAGATTCGCCCCTTAGGTTCTAAAAAAACAGTTAAAATTGATATACGTGTGGTTTCAGCAACCAATGCGGACCTCCATGACAAAATCAAAAACGATAAGTTTCGCGAAGACTTGTACTACCGTTTAAATACCATACCTTTAAATATTCCGCCCCTACGCGAGCGTAAAGAGGAGATATTAGAGATAGCACAAACCGTACTTGCTAGTAACTGCGAGCGTTATGGTTTTGAGCCCAAGCACTACTCAAGTGAAGCACAAGAGCAGTTGTTAAGTTATCGTTGGCCTGGTAATATACGCGAACTTATTTCTGTTGTTGAACGCGCAACGATACTAAGTGATGGGGATGAAGTCACACCCGAATCACTCTTTTTAGAGAGCCGTGGTTTAGAAGTTAAAAAGTCTATTGAGAGCATGGAAAAGGAATTAATAGAAGAAGTCTTGGTAAAATGCGACTATCAAAATGCTGATGCCGCAAAAATGCTAGGTATGAGCAGTGAAATTCTAGAAACTAAAATCAATAATTATAAGATAACAAGAGGATAAAATGAAAAAATACAATGTTGCAGTAGTCGGCGCTAATGGCGCTGTTGGCGAAGAGGTACTTAGAATATTTGAAGAGATTGACTTTCCAATGAATAAAATGGTAGCACTTGCAAGTGCACGTTCAGCAGGAAATAGTGTTACTTTTAACAATGGAGATATTGTTATCAAAGAGTTAACAGAGACAATTTTTGATGAAGAGAATATTGAAATTGCTATCTTTAGTGCAGGTGGATCTGTTTCGGCTAAATTTGCACCTTTTGCAGCTAAAGCAGGTGCTGTTGTTATTGATAACACCTCACACTTTCGAATGGACCCTAACGTTCCATTAGTAGTGCCTGAAGTCAATCCTGAAGATATTGCTCTTTGGAAAGATACTGGAGTTATTGCAAACCCTAACTGTTCTACCATTCAAATGGTACAAGCACTTAAGCCTCTTGATGATGCTTATGATCTTGTACGTGTTGATGTGAGCACCTACCAAGCAACTTCTGGTGGTGGAAAATCTGCAATGGAAGAGCTTGTATCTCAGATGCAAGATTTTTTCCAGTTTAAGCTCAATGATAGTGAGCACAAAGCATTTCCACATCAAATCGCACTAAACGTCATTCCTCAAATTGATGTCTTTACGGAAAATGGTTACACTAAAGAAGAGATGAAAATGGTCAATGAAACCGTTAAAATTCTTCATAAAGAGGTAGAAGTATCTGCAACATGTGTACGTGTTCCTACCCTACGTGGTCACGCTGAAGCACTTACGCTAACCTTTGATGCAGATGTTAATGCTAATGAAGCACGCGACATCTTAGCCAAAGCTCCAAACATTAT
>Ga0256826_1002188_pt1 | contig 11994 bp, 8 predicted proteins | sample CV79metaG_FD_185975 | JGI IMG/M metagenome (GOLD analysis project Ga0256826, IMG submission 185975) | Hydrothermal vent microbial communities from East Pacific Rise, Pacific Ocean - CV79 | ecosystem: Environmental > Aquatic > Marine > Hydrothermal vents | place: Pacific Ocean: East Pacific Rise... | reverse complement strand
AAGGTGAATTTAAAGGTCAAGGTATTTATGACAATGTTATAAAAAAACTTAGTGATAATTTACCTCAATATAAACATAGTACTATTAAAATGAATACTGCTAGAGTATTAAAAGACATGAAAAATGGTGAAAAAATTTGTCATCCATCAGTTTTAGCACAAAGTGGAACATCATTAATGAATAGTATTTTAATTCCTCATCAAATTATTATGCATAAAGATGCTTTTAAAAGATTAGGAGATGTTAAAGAATATTCTATTAAAAAGTTATTAAATAATAAGAAATTTAAAGGTGGTATAGTACCAAATAGATATAGTACTACTATTAATGAAATTATTAATAATATTGAAGATAAAAAACATTTAAATATAAATGCTAACTATGAGAGTTTAATTAATTTATTATTTAAAAATAGAATTGATTATATTATAGAATATGCTGTTGTTGTAAACTTTAAAGCAAAAGAACTTAATAAGAAAAACTTAACAATAAGTTTAAATATTACAGATTCTGGTCAAGATAAGTTTTTACCAGTGTATACAAAATGTCCTGAAAATGAATGGGGTAAATTGTTAATATCAAGAATCAATAAAATACTAATTGATGAAAGTAAAGAAGCTGATTTCTTAGATAGTAGAATCAAATGGTATAATGAAGAAGATCAAAAAAGTTTAAAATCTATTTATAAAGAGCATTACTTTAAAGACAAAAAATAAAAGCTTAATTATCTAGTCAAAGTATCTTGACTAGATAGTTAATGTATTGTGTTAAACTCACTTTAAAAGTTTATAACTCATGCTTATTTAGCAACTAAATCAATCATTTTAATACATAATATACATTTACTATAAAATAAGATACACATATTTATTTATCAGTATATTAACAATGCCAAATAATTATATATCAAGTAATCAAGTAAGCTAATTATTATATACAAAGAGATAATAAATTGTATAGTTACCGTACGTGCTATTAAATAGGATTAATATAGCTCTATAATAAAAGTTATAGAGCTTGTTATATATTTATATACAAATACCTAATAATGTTAAATCATCAGTTCTTGATTCATTACCTTGGTATTGTTTAAGGTTGTTTATAAATATATCTTTTTGTTCTTCAAATGAGATATTCGAAGTAATCATTGAGTTTTTAAATTTCTTTTTACCATAAGGGAATTGTTTTTCTCCACCAAGCTGATCAATATATCCATCAGTAGATATAAATAATCTCATTCCTTTATGTATACTAATTTCACTTTGAGTATATTCATAATTTATGTCACATGTTTTATACCCTACAGAATATCTATCACCTTTTAATATTTTTAATTCATCATTTTCAATATAATATAATGGTGTATATGCTCCTGAATATCTAATAATATTTTTTTCTTTATTAAAATAAATAATCCCACCATCAAAACCTACATTTGATTTACTGTCTTCATCATCTTGTCTTAGTGTTGTTTTCATCTCTTTATTAAATATTTTTAAGATTTCAGCAGTATTTACTTCATCGTTATTTTCTTTTATCATATATACTATTTGTCTTTCTATTGAACGAATTAGCATAGTTACAAATGCTCCAGAAACACCATGTCCAGTACAATCAATTACAAATAACAAACATTCATCATCATTTCGTAGTTCATCACATAAGTATATATCTCCACCAACTATATCTTTTGGTTGCCATACTATAAAATGATCACTAAAGTATTTTGAAAATATATCATTGCTAGGTATTATTGCTTTTTGAATGATAGAAGCATATTCTATTGATTCAATTGTTCTTTTATTAATACTTTCTAATTCCATAGTTCTTTCTTGAACTGTTACTTCAAGAGATTCTTTGTGTTTAGTTAGTTCTGACATTTGACCAATTATTTTTTTATTCATTTTATTTAGAATATTAATTACTGGCAAAAATTCTGTATAACTATTTTCTTGGTTATTTGTATCACTTCCATTACCAATTGCAATGCTTTTTTCTATTAGTTGATTTATTGGATTTCTTAATAATTTTTTAAAAATGAAAAATATTAGAATTATAATAGTAATAAGTGTAAGTAACAATGATAGTAAATTACTATAAAGCATATTATTTAATTTTTTATTTAAATAATGTTCTGTAAATTTTATTGTTATTGCACCAATTTTTCTACCATTATGAATGATATCAAGTTTTTTTATAGATGTTTCGTATTCACTTATTTTTGGGTTTTTATATGTAAAAACTGAAATATCATCGTCATTTCTAATATCTAAAAAAAGAACAGAATCATCTTGTGAAACATTCTTCCCAATACTATTCATAGCAACCTCATGAATATCCCATAACGGAAGAGCAATATTTTTTGCTAATTGGTTAATAGTTTTATTATTTGAAACTTCAAATTCTACAAGAGTTGCATTACGATTGATATTATACAATATAAGTGTACTTATTACAGACATAGTAAATACACCAATTATTAAAATAATTGATAATCTTGAAGATAGCGATTTGTTTTTTTTAGTAAGCATAAGTTTATCCTTTTCTAAGTTAGTAATATTATATCATAAAGATACAATAATATTACATAAGAGTAAAAATAGATTTAAAATGTAATACTTTTTGAAATAAAATATCTAATTTTGAAGATAAAATCATGATTAAATGAACTGTAATAATAAATTAGGTATAATCCAAAAAATACTATTAGGATTTATCATGAAAAAAAGAGTTTTAGTTAAATTTTCAGGTGAAGCATTAGCTGCTGACGCTGGATATGGAATAGACACACAAATACTTGCATATATTGCTGATGAAATTAAGCAATTAGTTGATAATGATATTGAAGTAGGTATTGTTATTGGTGGAGGTAATATCATAAGAGGAGTTAGCGCTGCTGCTGATGGTATTATTAAACGAACTAGTGGTGATTACATGGGAATGTTAGCTACAGTAATAAATGGTATTGCATTTCAAGAAGCCTTAGAGCATATTGGTGTTGAAGCTAGATTACAAAGTGCAATTAAAATGGAACAAATTGCAGAATCTTTTATCGTTAGACGTGCTAAAAGACACTTAGAGAAAAAAAGAGTTGTTATATTTTCAGCTGGTACGGGAAATCCATTTTTCACAACAGATACAGCTGCTACATTAAGAGCAAGTGAAATTGGAGCTTCTATGTTAATAAAAGCTACTAAAGTTGATGGCGTTTATGATAAAGATCCAATGAAATTTGATGATGCAATTAAATTAGAAACATTAACTTATGATCAAGCATTAAATGATCATATAAAAGTTATGGATGATACAGCAATTGCATTAGCAAAAGACAATAAACTACCAATAGTTGTGGCAAATATGAATGAAAAAGGCAATTTACTAAGTATAGTAAATGGCGATTATTCAAAATGTTCAATAGTAAAATAAGGAAAACAAAATGAGAATAGAAGAAATATTATCTAAAGCATTAGAAAAAGTTGGAAATGATAGATATATACTATCAGTAGCAGTTGGTCAAAGAGCTGATGAATTAAGTAAAGGAGCAAGACCTTTAATTGAAGGTAGTGTTTTAGCACAAATGAAATATACAGATATTGCAATTAATGAAATTGCTTCTGGTGTTTTAACTGTTGAAGGTTTTGTTGAAAACAAATAGTACTAGTTGGTGAAAGACTTTTTAAATAAAATAAAAAATATCAATAGTGTTGAAAATGCTATTGAAATATTAGAGGAATCTATTCCTTTAAATTCAAAAATTAGTGAAGCTTTAGATTTTAGTATCGAAGCTCACTCTTCTCAATTTAGAAAAAGTGGTGAACCTTATGTTGTTCATCCTATTCTAGTAGCAGCAATTACAGCAAACTTTTCAAAAGATGAATCTATGGTAATAGCATCTCTACTTCATGATGTAGTAGAAGATACACTTTACTCTATAGATTATATAACTGAGCATTTTGGTACTGATGTTGCACATATAGTTGATGGACTTACAAAAATAACTGAAATAAGAGATAGTGAATTATCATCACAAGATGAAAGACTGATAAAAACTGCACTAACATTTAGAAAGATGCTAATTGCTTCAACAGATGATGTTAGAGTATTAGTTGTAAAACTATTTGATAGAACTCATAATATGCTTACATTAGATGCATTAGAAAATAAAAAACAAGTTAGAATATCAGAAGAGACACTTTTAGTTTATGCTCCTATTGCTCACAGATTGGGAATGAGCTCAATTAAAAATACTTTAGAAGATTTATCATTTTATTATTTATATCCAGAAGAATATAAAAAAATTGATGATTATATTAAATTGCATCAAGAGAAAATACAACAAACATTTGATAACTTTGTAAAAAAAATAAATGAATCAATAAACCCTAGTAGTGATAAAAATATAAAAATATATTCAAGAATCAAACATTATTATTCAATATATTTAAAAACACAAAGAAAAGGTGTTAGTATTGATGAAGTATTAGATTTATTTGCAATTAGAATACTTACTCAAAAACCACTTGAATGTTATGAAGTATTAGGAAAAATACATACAAATTATAAACCATTAATTGCAAGGTTTAAAGATTATATTGCAATAGCAAAAGATAATGGATATCAAACAATACACACAACAGTTTTTTACAATACAAAAATATTTGAAATACAAATTAGAACAAATGATATGCATAATATTGCAGAATTTGGAGTTGCAGCACATTGGAAATATAAAAATGGTGCTAATACAGAAAATACACCAAATTTAGATTGGTTACATACTCTTGAAGTAAACAATGAAAATATTGAAGAATTTTATGATGATACAAAACAAAATTTATTTTGTGAAGAGATAATTGCATATTCTCCAAAAGGGAATATATTTACATTACCAAGAGAATCAACAGCCTATGATTTTGCTTATTTAATTCATACAGATGTTGGAAATAAAGCAATAGATTGTTATATAAATACAGTAAAAAAACCACTTTTAACACAATTAAAAAGTGGAGATATTGTCTCAATAAATATGGCAGATAAAGAGATAGCAAGATGTTCTTGGTATGACATGGTAAAAACAACTAAAGCTAAAAAAAGTATTAAAATTATTTGTCAAAATAGAATTAAACTTATAGATAAACTAATTGGAAAAAATATAATTAATACAATATTTTCAAAATACAAAAAAGATATTTTAAATAGTATTGATATAGAAAAACTTGAGAAAGTAACATCGACACTCGATCATCTTAAAAATACAAAGAAAAATATCTTAAATACTATTAAAAAAGAAGATGGATTTTTATCTAGAATTAAATTGTACAATACAAAATTTAAGGGACAAAAATTTGACAATATAATATTATATTCGAATTTTAATATTTCAAGTGTATCCTTTGATCATTGTTGTCATCCAAAGCAAGGAGATGATATAATTGCATTTAAAGAAAATAAAGATGTTATTATTCATCATAAAATGTGTGAAAATGCATATGATTTAATGAGTAAAAATAAAGAGATGATTTTTAGTAATTGGAGTGATGATAAATACTATACATATAAAATGGTATTATCTCTTCAAAATAAAAAAGGTGAGTTAGCAAGATTGTTAAATCACTTATCTAGTAATGATGCTTTGATATTAAGTGTAGATTTTAGAAGAGATGAATCAACACATATTCAATATTGTACTTTGGATATGCAAATTAAAAATCCATCAATAGATAAAGTTAAAAAATTGGTATCAAAAAAAGCAAAAGTAGTTGAATGTTATTCAAGTATTGATGCATACAAATAATATAAATAGAGGGAATAATGGAAAATAAAATAAAAAATGCACTTTTAGAAATTCAAAGAGGAACATCAGAAATAATTGATGAAGAATACATAATAAAAAAACTTAAAAATTACTATGAAAATGGTGAAAACTTTTATGTAAAAGCAGGATTTGATCCAACTGCTCCGGATTTACATTTAGGACATACTGTATTATTACAAAAATTAGCTATATTCCAAAAATACGGTGCAATTGTACAATTTTTAATTGGGAATTTTACTGCAACTATTGGAGACCCAACAGGTAAAAGTGCTACAAGAAAAGTTTTAACAAATGATGATATTGAAAAAAATATTAAATCTTATACAAGTCAAGCTTTTAAAATTTTAGATGAAAGTAAAACACAAATTGTGTATAATAAAGATTGGTTAGATGCACTAGGAGCTGATGGAATGCTAACACTTGCATCTAATTTAACAGTTGCTAGAATGTTAGAAAGAGACGATTTTTCTAAAAGATATTCTACAAATACTCCAATTGCAGTAAGTGAATTTATGTATCCATTACTTCAAGGTTATGATTCAGTACATTTAAAATCTGATGTTGAAATAGGTGGAACTGATCAAAAGTTTAATTTACTTATGGGTAGACAACTTCAAAAAGCATATAATATTAAAAAACAACAAGCAGTTTTAATGATGCCAATCTTAGAAGGGCTTGATGGTGTTAATAAAATGTCAAAGTCTCTTGGAAATTATATTGGTGTAACTGATGAACCAAATGATATGTTTGGAAAAATTTTAAGTATTAGTGATGAACTTATGTGGAGATATTATGAACTATTATCTTCAAAAACATTGGAAGAAATCGAAGTTTTAAAAGCAGGAGTTAGTGATAAATCATTACATCCAAAAGCAGTTAAAGATTCTCTTGCTATGGAAATAGTAGATAGGTTCCATGGAAATGGTTCAGGAATCAAAGCAAAAGAAGAGTTTTCTAAAATATTTGCAAAAAAAGATATACCAACTGATTTAAAAGAGTTTACTTTAGAAAATGGTATAGGTATCTTACAAGCACTTGTTGATACACAATTAGTAACTTCTACATCACAAGCTAGACGTGACCTTAAAGGTGGAGCAGTTAAAATTGATCAGAAAAAAGTAGATGATGATAAAATGATACTTGAAGTTGGAGAATATGTTTTACAAAAAGGTAAAAAGAATTTTGTAAAAATTATAATAAAATAAGTTTTTGTAATCAAAAAGCTCTTAAAAGTATTATATTTAAAGAGTTTTTTGATAGAATAGTGACTTTGTAATGAGCAATAAAAGGATATAAATATGAAACCACTTAAAATAGGAAAATATGAGATTGAAAAACCAATAGTTCAAGGTGGAATGGGTGTTGGAGTTTCTTGGGATAGATTAGCAGGTAATGTTTCATTAGAAGGTGGACTTGGTGTTGTTTCTTCAGTTGGTACAGGTTACTACGAAGATAAAAAGTTCTCAACTAGAAATGTTTCAAATAAGCCATACTCAGAAGGTAATTTTTATTCAAAAGATGCCTTATTTAAAATAATTGAAAATACAAGAGCAATATGTGGAGATAGACCATTAGCATGTAATGTTTTATATGCAAGTAATGATTATGGAAGAATCGTAACTGATGCATGTGAAGCTGGTATAGATATGATTATTACAGGTGCAGGTATTCCAACTAATATGCCTCAATTTACAAAAGATTATCCAGAAGTAGCATTGATACCAATTGTTTCTAGTGCTAGAGCATTAAAATTGATATGTAAAAAATGGAAAAGATATGGAAAACTTCCAGATGCAGTTATTGTTGAAGGTCCATTAAGTGGTGGACACCAAGGGTTTAATTATGAGCAATGTTTCCAAGATGAATTTCAACTAGAAAATATAGTTGGTCCTGTAATTGAAGAAGCTAAAAACTGGGGTTCAATGCCAATTATTGCAGCTGGTGGAATTTGGGATAAAAATGATATTGAAAAATTTACAGAACTTGGTTGTGCAGGTGTTCAAATGGGGACTAGATTTATAGGTACTTATGAATGTGATGCACATGCCGAATTTAAAAAAGTTATTTTAGATTGTAAAGAAGAAGATATTAAGTTACTTAAATCGCCTGTTGGTTTGCCAGCACGTGGTGTTGTAACAAATTTACAAAAAATGATAGAAGAAAATACTGCACCAAAAGTTGCATGTATTTCTAACTGTGTTGCTCCATGTAACAGAGGTGAAGAAGCTAAAGCTGTTGGATATTGTATTGCAGATAGATTAAGTGATGCATACCAAGGTAAAACAGAATCAGGATTATTTTTCACTGGTGCTAATGGATACAGAGTAACAGAACTTATATCAGTAAAAGAGTTAATGAATAAATTAACAAATGGTGAATAAGAATTAGTGAAATACTATTTAATTAAAATATTATTTACAATATTTTTATTTGCATCAAATATTCAAGCATCTACTACAAGTGACAAATATTTTTATGCTAAGAAAAATTATACTACTTCAGTTATAATTGGTGATAAAAATAAACAAGTAAAATATTTAAAACAACTTATATCTTTAGGTACAAAACTAAAAAAAGATGTAAGTGATTTTAAAAACGAACTTGCAATGGTACGTTCAAACAATACATATATTCAAAAGAAAAAACAAAGTAAATATAAAAAGAAAACTTATATTGAAAAGAAAAAACAAAGTAAATATAAAAAAGTAAAAAAAACTTACAATAAATACTATTCAATTAAAAGTATAAAAACAAAAAATAATTTTATAATTATAGATTTTAACCATAATGTATCAAGAGCTAATATCAAGTTTACTGAAAAAAGAATTGGTAATACTCATTATGATATTTTTGATTTAAAAGGAAACTTCAAAGATGCAAGTCCTTTAAAACTAAAAATAGATAACATAAATAAAATATGGGTTTCTCAATATAGATACAAAACACTAAGAATCAGTGTTAGTAATAATTATAATATAAAAAGTATTTATAAAATTGAGAAAAGAAGAATTATAATAAAAGTTTACCCTAAAAAAAGATGGAAAAATATACATAAAACTAAAAAAAGTAAACAAATAAAAATTGTAAATCCAAAAACAACTTTTATGAAAAATAAAGTTATTGTAATTGATCCAGGTCATGGTGGAAAAGATGGTGGCGCTTTAGGTTCAAAAAGAGTTTTAGAAAAAAATATTGTTTTAAAAATATCAAAATACTTATATAAAGAGTTAAGAGATAATGGATTTAAAGTTTACTTAACTAGAAATAAAGATAAATTTATTGAATTAAAAAGAAGAACAAAATTTGCAAATAGAAAAAAAGCAGATATGTTTATATCTATTCATGCAAATTCAGTACCTAAAAGAAAAGCTCATAGAGTTGTAGGTATTGAAACATTTTTCCTATCACCTGCTAGAAGTGAAAGAGCAAAAAGAGTTGCAGCCTTAGAAAATAGAAGTGATATGAAAAAAATATCAGGTTACAGTTCTAAAAATGCAGTACTTAGTTTATTGAACAGAGGTAAAATAACAGCTTCTCAAAAAATGGCAATTGATATTCAAGGAAATATGCTTTATAATTTGCAAAAATATTATGGTAAAAAAATTGTTGATAAAGGTGTACGAGAAGGACCATTTTGGGTTCTAGTTGGTGCTCAAATGCCTGCAATTTTAATTGAAGTTGGTTATATTTCAAATTATAATGAAGCAAAAAGAATTAATACAATAGCATATCAAAAAAGAATTGCACATGGAATGTATCTAGGGATAATATCTTATTTTTCTAAGAATTAATATAATAAAATATTATCTTTAAATATAAAAACTTTACAAAAATCTTACAAAAAGTCATAATGAGTTCATTTTAAAACATTATAGTATCTTACTAGCTTAATTAGTATAAGCTAATTTACAAAATTAATTTTTATTAAAAGGATAAATATGACTAAGTTATTAAAACTATCAGTTGCTGCAGTTGCAGTAATGGGATTAAGTGCAAGTGCTGGAACTTTAGAAAATGTTAAAAGTGCAGGTGAATTAAAATGTGGTGTTTCAACTGGATTACCAGGTTTTGCTGAAGTTGGTGCTGATAAAAAATGGAAAGGTCTAGATGTTGATATGTGTAGATCAGTTGCAGCTGCTGTTTTAGGTGATGCTTCAAAAGTTAAGATTGTTCCTTTAACTGCAAAAGAAAGATTTACAGCACTTCAAAGTGGTGAAATTGATGTTTTATCAAGAAATACAACATGGACACATAGTAGAGATACATCATTAGGTGTTAACTTTGCAGGTGTAAATTACTATGATGGTCAAGGTTTCTTAGTTGCTAAATCATTAGGTGTTAGTTCTGCTAAGCAACTTGATGGTGCATCAGTTTGTATTACTGCTGGTACTACAACTGAGTTAAACTTAGCTGAGTACTTCAAAGCTAATAATATGAACTTTAAACCTATTACTTATGATACAGCTGATCAGGTAAGAAAAGGATTTGAAGCAGGTAGATGTGATTTAATTACTTCTGATGCATCTCAATTATATGCAATTAGAACACAGTTAGCACATCCTGGTAAATTTGCAGTATTACCTGAAATTATTTCTAAAGAGCCATTAGGACCACTAGTAAGACAAGGTGATGATACATGGTTTAATATTGTTAAATGGTCACTAAATGCACTTAAAACTGCAGAAGAATTTGGTGTAACAACAGCAAATGTTGATCAAATGGCTGCTTCATCTAAAGCACCTGAAGTAAAAAGACTTCTTGGTACTCAAGGTAATCTTGGAAAAACAATGGGACTTAGTAAAGATTGGGCATATAATATAATTAAGCAAGTTGGAAACTATGGTGAATCATTTGACAGAAATGTTGGAATGGGATCTCCTCTTAAAATTGCTAGAGGGCAAAATGCACTATGGAAAAACGGTGGGTTACAATATTCACCACCATTTAGATAATATCTAAAAGATAAAACTTAAGCTGACTAGCTTAAGTTTTTTTATTTTAAGTTAATAAATAATTATACATTTGTATGATTATTCATTAATTTATTTTAATAAGTTAATAAATAATTATAAAGGTTTTTCGTGTCTATTTTAAATAATAAACAATTTAGAGATATGATGTCTCAATTAATCGTAGTAATAGGATTAGTATTTTTCTTATGGTATATCACCACAAATTTACTAACTAATATTGATCAAAGAGGTATTACTACTGGATTTGATTTCTTTAGTGATACAGCAGGATTTGCAATAAGTGAATCTCCTATATTTTTTGATGATACATCTTCTTACTTTAGAGCATTTTTAGTAGGTCTTTCAAATACATTAATCGTATCTGTTGTAGGAATATTTTTTGCAACAGTTATTGGACTAATAGTAGGTGTTTCAAGATTATCTCACAATTTTTTAATTTCAAAACTAGCAACAGTATATGTTGAATTTTTTAGAAATATACCAATATTACTACAAATTTTATTTTGGTACAATGTTGTTTTAGCAGCACTTCCTTCACCTAGAGGTAGTATGGAACTTGTATTTAATTCATATTTAAATAATAGAGGACTATACGTACCTAAAGCTATATTTGAAAATGGTTTTTTACAAATAGCAATAGCAATTTTAATAGCAATCTTTATCGCAATCTTCATATCTAAAAGAGCAAAAAAGAAGTTTGAACTAACAGGTAAAGAAACAAAAACATTGCCAATAATTACATTAGTTTTACTTGGGATACCACTATTTATGTATAATATTACAGGTGGTGGATTATCATTTGATTATCCACATTTACAAGGATTTAACTTTAAAGGTGGAATGAATTTCTCTCCTGAGTTTTTGGCTCTTACATTTGCACTTAGTATTTATACAGCTACTTATATTTCAGAAGCTGTAAGATCTGGAATTGAAGCTGTACCAAAAGGTCAAAAAGAAGCTGCAGCTTCTCTTGGTCTTAGTCCATATAAATCGTTAATTTTAGTAGTTTTACCACAAGCTATTAGAATATCTATTCCTCCTATTATTAACCAATATCTAAATCTAGTAAAAAACTCATCATTAGCAACTGCAATTGGTTATCCAGAGTTAGTTACTGTATTTAGTGGAACAGTTCTTAATCAAACAGGTCAAGCAATTGAAATTATCATGATTACAATGGCAGTATATTTAACAATAAGTTTAAGT
>Ga0256826_1002187_pt1 | contig 11996 bp, 11 predicted proteins | sample CV79metaG_FD_185975 | JGI IMG/M metagenome (GOLD analysis project Ga0256826, IMG submission 185975) | Hydrothermal vent microbial communities from East Pacific Rise, Pacific Ocean - CV79 | ecosystem: Environmental > Aquatic > Marine > Hydrothermal vents | place: Pacific Ocean: East Pacific Rise... | reverse complement strand
TTGGCTGTAGGGTATGGCTTTAGCCTACCGATTAAACCAATCTCATTAAAAATCAAATACTTTATTTTGACGGTAGGCTAAAGCCGTACCCTACGGTGTTATTATTTCTTTATGTAGTCTGTCAATCGTTCCATTGCTTCTTTATGATTTGCTAAAAAATCTTGATGTGCATTCTCATTACAATAATTGGTCACAACAAACGCTCCAGCTGCTGGAATATTAAATGCCTTTGCTACTTTAAGTACTGCGAAGAACTCCATATTCTCTATTCCTATATTGTTCTTTAGGTACTGTTCCGATAAACTCTCATCTGTAGTAATATAATTTGAAGAGTTGACAATTGTTTCACGTGAAACATTGTCAGAAGTTGACACAACATTATCTATGGGTGTATATGCTTTTGCATTAAAAAAACTGTTCTCTATATTTGAAGAGGTCTTAGACTCTACAATATCAAATAACTTATGCTCTCCATATGAACCTGCTGATCCAACAAAAAATAAAAATGCAGGTTTCTCTTTTTCACAATAACGTGTTAAGTTGATTGCCATATCAACCATGCCTATACCCATCTGTTTTGCAAAGTCAAAAGTTTCACTCTCTCCTGCACAAATAAACATCTTATATTCTCACTGGAATTTTTTCATCACGTAAATAACGTTTTAAATCCATAATATCTATCTCTCTAAAGTGAAAAATCGAAGCAGCCAACGCAGCGTCTGCATTACCTTTTGTAAATGCCTCTTTTATATGAAGTAAAGTTCCTGCTCCACCTGAAGCGATAATAGGAATATTTACAACCTCTGCAATGCGTGAATTTAAATCATTGGCAAAACCAGCTTTTGTTCCATCTGAATCCATTGAGGTGATAAGTAGTTCACCTGCTCCTCGCTCATATGATTCTTTTGCCCATTCAATAGCATCTATCCCCGTATCATTTCTTCCACCATGCGTAAATATATTCCATTTATTTTCAGAAACTTTTTTTGCATCAATTGCCACAACAATACATTGTGAACCAAAGCGCTTTGCACCTTCGTTAATAAAGTCTGGTCGTTTAATGGCTGCTGAGTTGATACTCACTTTGTCACATCCAACGTTTAGAAGTTTATAGATGTCATTCAACTCTCTGATTCCTCCACCAACTGTTAACGGGATGAAAACCTCTTTGGCAACTTCTTTGACTACATCAACAATGGTTGCTCGTCCTTCATGGGTTGCACCGATGTCAAGAAAAGTAATCTCATCAGCCCCTTCTATGTTATAACGTTTTGCTACTTCTACAGGGTCACCTGCATCACGTAGACCTACAAAGTTTACACCTTTTACGACACGACCATTGTCAACATCGAGACAAGGGATAATTCGTTTTGCAAAATATTCCATTTTTTTTCCTTACCTATTCCAACTCATTTTAAAATGTATTTAATCGTAGGGTATGGCTTTAGCCTACCGTGTTATACAAAGTGTAACAAGAATCTAATTTTCAAATAAAATAAGATTTTAATTTAACGGTAGGCTAAAGCCGTACCCTACAGTTCTATTAAAGAACGAGAAAGAAGTATTTTTATGGTAGAATTATAGCCAACAAATTTTATATACTAAGAATATAAAAAGAATCCTATAAGTAAGAATTGTGTAAAATGAACAAAATTGAAAATCTATCAGAATTTGCAAACAAAAGATATGGTCAAAACTTTTTAAAAAATGACGCTATTATAAAACGGATCATCCAATCGATTCCCAACGACAACTTAAGAGTTGCAGAAATTGGGCCTGGCTTAGGTGATTTAACCAAAGAGCTGATTACAGCTCGAAATGTCACAGCATTTGAGGTTGATAAGAGATTATGTGAACATCTACAGACAACATTTAAAGAGGCTATCCACACAGCAACTTTAACCATTAACTGTGGAGATGTGCTAAAAACTTGGGAAGAGAATACGTTACTAGATGAACCTTATCATTTGGTAGCAAACCTCCCTTATTATATAGCCACCAATATTATCTTGAAAGCATTAAAAGATGAACTTTGCCAATCTGTATTGGTAATGGTTCAAAAGGAAGTAGCAGAAAAGTTTTCTGCTACACCAGGAGAGAAAGCTTTTTCAGGACTCTCTGTCTTAACACAGACAGTTGGTTATGGAGAGCTTCTATTTGATGTCGGGGCAGAAAATTTTGTTCCCCCTCCAAAGGTAACCTCCTCTATTCTTTTAATACGAAAAAACCGTAGTGAAGACGACAAAAGTTTTGAAGACTTTTTAAAAGTGGCTTTTAAACAGCCCCGAAAGAAGCTTTCAAAAAATTTAAGTACGCACTATGAAAAAGATAAAGTTGAAACACTACTCCAAGAGTTGGAAGTAAGTCCAACTATCAGACCTCACGAAGCTGAGACATCTATGTATCATCACTTATATACTGAATTAAACAAGGATAATATAGATGGAAGAGAAGAAAGTAACGGAGAATAATACCGTAGAAAACAAACAAAGAAGAGACCGTCCTGACAGACCAAGACGATCTCAAAACCCTCATAGAAAGCCTAAGCCTGCTGTAACACAAGCAGAAAGTGGAAACCAAAAAGAGGTTCCAACTGAAGTTAACGGTAATTTAATTGTTACTAATAAAGAAGTTGATGGGAATAAAGAGATAAAAAATAAAAAGCCTCAACCCAAACGAAATAATAATAACAATAATCAAAATAATAGTGCTAAACCAAGTAATAAAAAACCAAGTAATAAAAAGCCTAATAGAAATGCTGGTGGACGAGGTCGAAGAAAACAAGTAGCCGGTCCATTAAGTGATGCTATCAAAGCTTCTATTAAAGAAAATCAAGAGGTTAATGATCTTAGAATGAACCCTTGGAAACAAATAGATGTTTCAAATACCAGTAAAATTCGTTTTACTCCACTGGGTGGATTAGGTGAAATTGGTGGAAACATGGCAGTACTGGAAGATGAAGATTCTGCAATTATCATTGATGTAGGTATGTCATTCCCCGATGAGACCATGCATGGTGTTGATATCTTAGTACCTGATTTTTCATACCTCCAAGCCATTAAAAGTAAAATCAAAGCCATTGTTATTACCCATGCACATGAAGATCATATTGGTGCGGTTCCTTACTTGTATAAAGAGTTGAAGTTTCCTATCTATGGAACTCCTCTTGCTTTAGCAATGATAGAAAACAAATTCCAAGAGCATGGACTAATGGAAGATGTAAAACACTTTAACTATGTAACCAAAAGAAAACAATATGATATTGGTAGCTTTAAAGTAGAGTGGATGCACAACACACACTCTATTGTAGATGCATGTTCATTGGCAATTGAAACAATTGCAGGAACACTTATTCACACTGCTGACTTTAAAATAGATCATACGCCTATTGATAATCAAACAATGGATTTACAACGATTTGCACATTATGGAGCCAAAGGTGTACTTTGTCTTTTCTCAGATAGTACAAATTCACATAATCCAGGTATTACAAAAAGTGAAGCAGTTGTTGGAAAAACATTTGACACCTTATTTGATCTTGCTAAAGGTCGTGTAATTATGTCTACCTTTTCTTCTAATACTCACCGTATTTACCAAGCAATGGAACGTGGTATTGCAGCTGGTAGAAAAATCTGTGTTATTGGTCGTTCAATGGAGAGAAATATTGAAACCACAAGAAGACTTGGTTATGTAGATATTTCAGATAAATATTTTATTGAAGCACATGAGGTACCTAAATACCCAGAAGAAGAGATTTTAGTTGTAACAACAGGATCACAAGGTGAAGCAATGGCGGCATTGTCAAGAATGGCGAATGATGAACATCGACACATTAAATTAAAGCCAAGTGATACCATTATTATCTCGGCACATGCCATTCCTGGTAATGAAGGTTCTGTTTCAGCACTTATGAATAGACTTGTTAAAGCCGGTGTAACCGTACGATATAAAGACTTTGAAAACATTCACGTTTCAGGTCACGCAGGACAAGAAGAGCAAAAGCTTATTTTACGATTGGTTCAACCAAAATTCTTCTTACCTGTGCATGGTGAGTATAACCATATTCATAAGCATGCTCAAACAGGTATCGCTTGTGGTGTAGATAAAAGAAATATTTTACTTATGAGTGATGGTGATCAAATTGAAATTACTACCAAGTATTTGAAAAAAGTTAAAACTGTCAAAACAGGAAAGAGTTACATAGACAATCAAAACAACAAAGAGATTAAATCGGATGTTGTAGAAGATAGACAAAAACTTTCTTCTGATGGTGTTATAAATGTTGCTGTACAAATTAACAAAGAGAGTAAAAAAATTGTTGGTAAGGCAGTAGTCTCTTCTCATGGATTGGTTCCAGACAAAGAGGACAAACGTTTTGCACACGAGATTGAGAATATTATAGAAACGTTCTTAATTAATGCAGAAGGGAAACAACTCTCTTCAGCTAAAATAATTCAAGATGAATTACGTGCAATCATAAGAAAGTTTATTGTGAGAACAAAACGACGTTATCCTATTATTACACCTGTTGTATTTATGGCATAACAATCTTTTAACATTACCACCTTCTAAAGGTGGTATCTTTCTACTTTCCTCATTCATTACGATAAAATCATACTATTCCATAATTATTAATTAGCTAAAATAAACAATCATAAAATGTAGAAATTTCTTTCACTATCTCCAGTCTATCAAAAAGGAGATAACTTCAAGCAACATAAAAGAGTTTTTTTTATATATTTAGTTATATATAAAAAAGGAAACCATACCATGTTACATAAAAAATCACTTTACACTTTACTATTTTTTACCCTTAGCTCTTTTTCATTTGCTGATACTAGCGCCGAAGATGAAATCAAAAAAGCACTTGAAAACATAACACAAATAAAAGTTATGAAAAGTACTGAAAAGATAGCTGAAACTAAAAAAGCTATTGAATCAACAGAAGAAATTAAAGAAGTTGTTAACGAAAACAAAGATAAAGAAGTTGAGAAAACAGTCCAAAAAGAAGTTGTCAAAGAAAAGACTACTGAGAAGAAAGTTGTAAAAAAAGCAAAAAAGAAATATCATAAAAAGAAACAACACAAAAAGAAAAAAGAAAAAATTGATATCAGTAAACTTCCAGAGGTTAAAACATTGGGTGTTGTTAATGTTTCCAAACCTTTTACCCTAAAAAATGGCGAATAATTTAAACAACTACGATTATTCAATAACTTCTAGATAAAATATATCTAGAAGTTCACTACTATAAAAACTTAAGGGAGAAATCTATAATGCGAAAAAAAAACACTCTTATTTTACTGTCTGCACTTTTCTTTAGTGCATGTGTTCATCAAAATATTGACCCTGATACTTCAAAAGTTATTAGTAACTTTAGCACCAATAAAAATACATTTATAACTTCTAAAACTCATCTAATAAATACTAAGGAAGCGCGAAATAACTATCTAAATAACTTTCTCATTAATTCTGATATGCAGTGTGTACGTTATTTAACTCAATCTCAAACCATACCGATAGAAAGTAGTAGTGAAGAAGAGGGACTTTATATGGCAATTTTTGATACAGTCAGTTTAATTTTTGGCACCAAACAAATAACAGATACAGCCAAAAGAGCATTTAAAACTACTTCTCCTGAACGACAAGAAAATAAAACTGCGTATAAAACAGCGCTATCTCCCGAAGTTTTAAAAGGTGTTAGAATAGCAAGAGCACGATCAGCAAAAGAGATTGAAAAACATCAAAATGACAGTATAAAAACCTACACAACATCTATGTTAAATACTGATTTAGCTTCTTATGATAAACAATGTAGTGAACATGCTGGTCTTATTGAGATTAATAAAGCATTAAAGTTAGCCCAAAATAGAATCATGCAATCACCTCAACCTATAGAAAATAAAATCGACCCACAAAAAATAAAAAAATCTGTTGAAAAAGTCACAAAAGAAGTAGAACAAAAAAAGCTTTCAATAAATAAAGTTATCCTCGAAACAAAAATAAAAGGAGATAACAATACTAGTATTTGATTAACGCTATTTTAAAACCAAAATTTCAAGTCCCACTTTATCTTATCTTTCATGACAAACATTAGCATTGAGATGACAGTAGAGTGACTTCAGGAGCTCTCCCTAATCCCAAGTATCCTTTTAAGCTTTTTAACGCCATTTAGCTACTATATATCACGTCTACTGCTATTATCAACAATGAAACCTATTTATTAAAAAATAATTCACTATATAATAAAATCTAAAGTATTATTCATACTAAAATTAATACAATTAAAAAAATCAAACAAATCCCAATATATAGTCAGTATAGAGAGGAAAGAGCTCTTTTATAGCCATATTTAACAAAAAAAACTAAAAATATACTAAAAATAGAGCTTAATTATTCACAGTGTGAAAAAGATAGAAATTACAGTAATTATCTTTCTATTTCCCACGAAATAGGCTATTAAAATAAACTCTTTATAATGAGTAAAGTTACTCTGTTAAATTATATAATAAAGATAAAATTAAAATTAAAATTTTATTCAGCTACATCTTTAATTTAACGTGATAAAGATAATAAATTATCTAAAAATATTTTCTATAGAAAATCCTTTTTAAACGCCTAAATAACGTTATTTAAGCGCTATAAAATAAAATTTTATAAAAATAATTTAAAACATATAAAAAAATATTAAAAAACAGATTAAAATGCATAGTAAGCCATAGAAACTTGCCAGTATAAGAGCTCTTGCCCACAAACTAATTGATCTGAAAAAAACGTATCTAAAAGTCTTTCTATATTTTATTGTTTACTAAACGCAAAATATGGCAATAAGAGAAGAAGTTCGGCAAATATGGTGTCAAATTACCTTACTTAGACACGAATAGATACATTTAATGTGAATAACTATCATAAAAGGTCTTTTTCTCCTACTATTATCACTTTTTCACTCTTTTTGAATTCTAGGAAGATTACGTTAAAAATTTACCAAAAAACGTATATTTAATGCTTTTTATATACATTTATAAAAGGTTTTAGCCTATTTTTGCTAAAATTCCCAAATTATTTTGGTTAAAAAGGATTGTAATGAATATTACAGCAACAAAAACTGATACAGCTAACGTATTAGTAGTAGCAAAGATTGAATCTTCAGACATTCAAAAAAATCTAACTAAGGCAGCGAAACACATTGCAAAGACTGCTTCTGTAGATGGATTTAGAAAAGGTAAAGTACCTGTAGCAAAAATTAAACAAATGTATGGTGAGCAACTAAATCAAGATGCTGAAAATCAAGCAATTCAAGATGTATTAGAACAAGCAAAGAAAGATCTTAATCTTAATGCTGCTGATATCATTGGTGAGCCAACATTTAAAAAGTATGAAAAAGTTGAAGATGGTGTTGAAGCAGAACTTCTAATTTCACTTAAACCAACCATTGAAGCAGAAGGGTATGATAAACTAGCACCTTCATATGATGAGCCAACTGTAGATGATGCAGAACTTGAAGAGAGACTTGCAAAACTACTTGAATCAAACTCACCATTTAAAAAGCTTAAAAGAAAAAGAGCCTTAAAAGAAGAAGATCAAGCAACTTTTGACTTTGTAGGAAAAGTTGATGGTGTTGAATTTGAAGGTGGTAAAGCAGAAGGTTTTGAACTTGTAATCGGTTCAGGTCAGTTTATTCCAGGTTTTGAGGACCAAATGGTTAAAATGAAAATTGATGAAACAAAAGATATTACAGTAACATTCCCAAAAGATTACCAATCTGCTGACCTTGCTGGAAAAGAAGCTGTATTTACAGTAACACTTCATGATATCAAAGCAAAAGATGGTGCAGAACTTGATGAAGAGATGGTAAAAAAATTAATTCCTGGTGATGATACAGCGACTGCTGAGACTGTTAAAGAGAAAATCTCTGAACAAATCAAAAGTGAAAAAATCTCTAAAATTTACAATGAAACATTGAAACCACAACTTATTGAAGCTTTAGTTGCAGAGTATGATTTTGATTTACCACAAAATATTGTTGATCAAGAAATTGATGCACAAATCAACAACAAAGCAAAAGAGATGAGTGAAGAAGAACTTGCTTCTTACAAAGACAACAATGATAAAATTGATGAACTTAGAGAATCAGTAAGAGAAGATGCTACTAAATCAGTTAAAGCAACATTCCTTGTAGATGCATTGGCAAGAAAAGAAGGCATTGAAGTAAATGATCAAGAAGTATCTCAAACAATTTACTACGAAGCAATGATGAGTGGTCAAGATCCACAACAAGTGATTGAATACTACCAGCAAAACAATCTTCTTCCTGCTGTTAAAATGGGAATGATAGAAGATAAACTTTTTGCAAAAATTATTGGAATAGAAAACTAAGCTTTCTACACCCAATCTTCTTAGTAGGCAACATACTTTTAGCTATGTTGCCTACACTACCAATACATTTCTAAGTAAAAAAAGTGTATTCTCCTAACAATTAAATTATATAAATTAAAAGGTACTATTAATGAGTTATATTCCTTACGTTGTAGAGCAAACTGGTCGTGGTGAACGAAGTTATGACATCTATTCAAGACTATTAAAAGACAGAATTATTATGTTAAGTGGTGAGGTAAATGATCAAGTTGCATCTACTATTGTTGCACAACTTCTTTTCCTTGAAGCGCAAGATCCAGACAAAGATATTTATTTTTACATAAATTCTCCAGGTGGAGTAATTACATCAGGATTAGCAATGTTTGATACCATGAATTATATCAAACCTGACATTGTAACTATTTGTATTGGTCAAGCTGCCTCTATGGGTGCGTTCTTGCTCTCTTCTGGAACCAAGGGGAAACGTTATGCCCTACCTAATGCAAGAATTATGATTCACCAACCATCAGGTGGAGCGCAAGGTCAATCAACCGATATTCAGATTCAAGCTGAAGAGATTCAACGTCTCAAAGATACACTTAACCAGATTATGGGTGAGAACTGTGGGAAAAAAGCAAAACAACTTGAAAAAGATACAGAGAGAGATAACTTCATGTCATCTGCTGAAGCAGTAGAATATGGACTTATTGACCAAGTATTAACCAAGAGTTTTAGTTAAGGTTATCGATGGTTCGTGATATTATAGTTTACCCCGATAAGCGTCTAAAACTTATCTCTAATGAAGTAGTTTCTTTTGATAATGAGTTACATACACTACTTGATGATATGTTTGAAACCATGTACAGTAGAAAAGGTGTAGGGTTAGCAGCCATTCAAATAGGTGTAGCTAAGCGTGTACTTATTATCAATCTTCCAGATGAAGAAAAAGAAGATGCAGATATAATCAAAGAAGAAACGTTAGAGATTATTAATCCTATTTTCATTAGTAAAGAGGGTTTATGTAAGCAGCAAGAAGGCTGTTTAAGTATTCCCGGTGTGTATGAAGATATAGAACGTTCTGAACATATTATTGTAGCGTATCAAGATCGTTATGGTGAAAAACACACTATTGATAACAATGAATTCCTCGCCATTGCACTTCAACATGAGATAGACCATTTGGATGGAAAAGTTTTTATTGAGAAACTCTCATTTATAAAACGAAAGAAATTTGAAAAAGAGTGGAAAAAGAAGCATAAATAAAAGAGACTTTTACACTTCAGCTCCTTATAAAAGAGGAGCTACTTAATGTTCCTAATACAACGAACATTTTTACGTTTATTTTTATTGGCAGCATTAATTGCTCCATTATAAAAGGGAACGATAGATGCAAAATTTTCATAACCTTTAATAGTAGTTGAAGACCAATATGAACCAGCGTTTGCATTTTTAAATGTTGTATCCTCAATGGCTGTTGTTTTTCCATAATTAGGTAAGCTTTCTAGCTCTACTTGGCTTGGTAGTTGCCAATCACTATGTCCTCCCATTACTAATTCTTTACAGTATGTTACCGCTGTATCACCCTTGGTATCTAAACACATAGGATTGGTATAATTAGCATCACAAATTTTATAATTTTCTATAATCAGCCACGGTTTTTTAATTACCGCTGTTGCATTATCATCTTGCCACATCACTTTTGTTACTCTATTTGTCACTGTATTATTGATATTATCTCTTACATATATTGTTGATTTTTTTTCAACTTTAGCAATCTCTTTGTTAATACTATCATCATTCAAAACTAAACCAGCAATAGCTCTTTGTTGTGCCAATGTCTCTTTGGCTATTTGTACACTTGAAGTGCTAATAAATAAGCTATTTGCATTACAAATAGTTGCGAAAGAAACCAACGATAACCATATTATACTTTTATAAAAATTCATAAATTATTCCTGTTTAAAATTATTAACTAAGTGTACTCTGACTTGTTAAAATTAAACTTAATTCTTATAAGATTATAAATATATAAAATTAGTTTAAATTGCGGATCCTGCTCGAATTCCGCATAGCCATGCAAAATGTAAATTGAATCCTCCTCTATCTCCATCGACATCCAAAATTTCACCTGTAAAATAAAGACCTTTTTGTTTGGTTGACTCCAGTGTTTTAACCTGAATCTCTTTTGTATTAACCCCACCAGTCGCGACTTCTGCTCCTTTATACCCTTTACTTCCATCTATTTCAAAAGGAAAAGCTTTAATCATTGCCACTATTTTATTTATATTTTCTAGCTGAAAAGCAAGTGAACCTACTGTTTCATTTTCAAGTTTTAATGCACTTAAAATAGGTAAAATAAGCTTTTTATTGATAAATCCTTGCATCCATATATTTAAAGGCTTAGAACTTTTTTTTATAAGACTTTTCTTCATTAACGCTACAAGCTGATCATTACTCATTTTTGGCATAAGGTCTATGGTTAACATAATACTTTTCTTTTGTAAAAGTTCGACCATTACCAAACGACTAATATCTAAAATTGCCAAGCCTGAGATACCATATGTAGTAAAAAGTACATCTCCTTCTTTATAAATTATACTTCCCCCTACTTTTAGTGATACCCTACTCATCACTTTAACGCCTGCCATCTGTTTTAACTGATTCTCTTTTTGAGGAGAAGTAAGCTGTACTAACGTGGGAAAACTTTGTATGATAGTATGTGAAAAAGAACGAGCAAAACCTATACCATCCATTACTCCCCCCAGTTGAGGGGCGGAACCATGTCCCGTAGCGATAAGTAGTTTCCTAGATTTTATATTCATGGCATTATAAATTATTGTAAACGTACTATTTTTATAATCAGTAGAAGTCACCAATGCATTACATATGATTTGTACACCCAGTTCTTCACATGCTGATTCTAAAAGCGTCACCACAGAAGAAGCTTGTTGTGACATGGGAAAAACTTTTCCCTCTTTTCCCTCAATTAGCTCTAATCCTAATGACTTAAAAAATTGTTTAATATTTTGATAATTGTAGCCTTCTATAACAGCGTTAATAAATTTTGGGTTTTGAGAATAAAAACGTTCTTGAGTAGGACGCTGATTACTAATGTTACATTTTCCATTACCTGTGGCAAGAAGCTTTTTCCCAACTTTATTATTTTTTTCTAAAACAAGAACTTTTTTACCTCGACGAGCAGCAACAATAGCACTTACTAAGCCACTTGCCCCTGCTCCAACTATCACTACATCATACATGTTATCTGGTTATTTTCTCTAAATTTTCAACAATATCAATTGTCTTAAGTGTTTCAGTATCTGCACGTCCATAAATGGTTTCTTGAATTTCTAATACCTTACGATAGTAAATTAAAGCCGATTGATATTTTTCTGTTTTATTATAAATTTTAGCAATGTCCATATAACTTGCAAGCACATTAGCATCAACCTCACCAGAAACTTTTTTATCAATCTCTAAAGCTTTAAAATAATAATTTAATGCGTTTGCATAATTATTCAAAGAGTCATAGGTAGATGCTATGTTATAGTAAGTTGCAGCCCGTTCCGTATTATTATCATCGAGAACCACATCATCTATTTTCATTGCTTTTTTATAATATACTAACGCATCCGCATACTCTT
>Ga0256826_1002186_pt1 | contig 11999 bp, 11 predicted proteins | sample CV79metaG_FD_185975 | JGI IMG/M metagenome (GOLD analysis project Ga0256826, IMG submission 185975) | Hydrothermal vent microbial communities from East Pacific Rise, Pacific Ocean - CV79 | ecosystem: Environmental > Aquatic > Marine > Hydrothermal vents | place: Pacific Ocean: East Pacific Rise... | reverse complement strand
ATGGGTTTTCCATTTTGTTTACAAGAAATGAGTTTGCATGTAAAGGGATATCTGAACGAGTAAATGCTTCTGATGCTGGAGATAAATCATCAGTATTTGTCTCACCAGGAACTTTATAAACAGTTACTGTAATCTCTTCTGCTAACGCATCTTTACCTGTAAACCACTCTGCGTTTGCCCATGAAGTCATAACTTCAGTTGCAGCTGCATTTCCAGCATTGTGTAACTCTTCAACATCATTAAATGCATCATAAACAAGAAGTGTTTTCTTTAAAGAAGATACAGCTTCGGCTACAACTGCTACATCTGATGATGAAAGTGAATCAATCATTGGTTTAACGTTATAACCACCAAGCATCATACCTAGTAATGAAACTGCTTTCTCTGCTGAAATGGCATTTACTACTGTATTACCAGCAGCTACATCATTTAAAAATGCTGCTTTAACATAAGCTGCATCATCAACACCAGGTGGTACACGATTTTGCAATAAGTCTAATAACTCATCAGTACAATCTGCTTTAATAAGCTCTATAACTTCTGCTGTTTGTTCAGCTGAAAGTGGTAATGGTGGAACACCTAGTGTTTCACGTTCTGCAATGTGTGCTTTATAATCTTCCATAAATGCCATATTCGTTCCTGTAAAGTAAAATTTTGATAATTATATCGAAGATAAGTAATGATTTTTGTGAGTGTTACTTATGTAAACGCCAAGATTGCAGGAGAGAGATAATATGTGATTATTTGTAACACTTAGAGTCTACGTTTTTTTATTTCTTTTTCTATCGTTTTTTTATCACTACCGATATAGTTAGATTTCAACCAAATAATATATGAATCAGGAAGTTCACTATAAAGCATACCTTTGTATTGACCAAACCCTACTCTTCTAATCTCCTCTTTTTCTAAAGGTTTATCTATACATTGAGCATTTAAATTTGAAAATTTTACAAGTTGTTCAAATTCAAAAAAATCAATTTTTTTTTGAATATTGAATGTGTAAGTATCAAAATTAAAAATACCTTTTCTTTTACTTACAAATTCTTGAATCTCTACAATCTGTTCTACATTAAGTGCTTCCAGATTTTCAATATGTACTTTAAAAGAATTTCTTAATAAAGTAAAAATAAAAGATGGTCTAGGCACCTATAAAATCTCCCTCATACCTTTAGTGTTGGGAGAAGACAAGATACCTTCATTTTCTAGTTGTTCTATTATTCTAGCTGAACGATTATACCCAATCTGTAGTTTTCTCTGAAGGTATGAAATAGATGTTTTTTTATCTACTAAAATAATATTTTTTGCTTCTTCATAAAGTTCATCAAGCTCTTCATACGAGTCACCTTTTTGTTGTTGTGCTGAACTGCTACTCTCTTCCATTAAGAAACTTTTATCATAATTAGGTTCTCTTTGCGATTTAATAAACTCTACAATATTTTCTATTTCATCTTCAGTTGCCCAGGGGGCATGTAGACGAACAAGTGCTGGAGAGCCAGGAGGTGTAAAGAGCATATCTCCTCGTCCAAGTAGAGACTCCGCACCCATCTGGTCTAGAATGATTTTAGAGTCAATTTTTTGCCCTACTCTATAAGAAATACGCGATGGAAGATTGGCTTTTATAAGCCCTGTTACAACATCAACTGATGGTCTTTGTGTAGCAACTATAAGGTGTATACCACATGCACGAGACTTTTGAGCTAATCTTGCTATTGAGATTTCAACATCTTTTCCACTTGTCATCATCAAATCAGCTAACTCATCAATAACAACAACAATAAAAGGAAAATGCTCTCCTCCCTCTTTTTTTACTTTTTCATTATAGTTTTCTATATTTTTTGTTCTTGTTACAGCCATTAGCTCATAACGTCTTTCCATCTCAGCTACCATATTATTTAATGCTGCAATAGCTTGCTTTGGTTTTGTTATAACTGGTGTCAATAAATGAGGTATATCATTATATGTAGAAAATTCAAGCATTTTTGGGTCAATCATAAGTAAGCGTAGTTGATCTGGAGAATTTTTGTATAAAAGCGAAAGTATCATAGCATTAATACCAACACTCTTACCACTTCCCGTTGTTCCAGCTATAAGAAGGTGTGGAAGTTTTTTTAGATCAGTTACAAAAGGTTTCCCTACTATATCTTTTCCTAAAACTATTGTCAAAGATGAAGCAGAATCCTTAAAGAGTTTATCATCTAAAAGTTCACGCAAATAAATAGTATCTACGGTTTCATTTGGTATCTCGATTCCAACAACATCTTTACCTGGTATCGGTGCTTGAATACGGATAGTTTCTGCTGAAAGTGCCATAGCTAAATCATCTTGTAAATTGAGAATTTTACTTACTTTTACATTTGCTGCAGGTTTAAACTCAAAAGTCGAAACTACTGGACCTGCATATGTACGAACAACATCACCATTTATTTTGAAATGTGCCAGTTTTTCAATAAGATAACGTATCTTATCATCTAGTTCGCTTTCATCTATATTTTTTTTAGTAGTAATCGGTTTTTGTAAAAAATTGACTGAAGGTAAAATGAAATTTTTAGGTTTTTCACTTACGCCTTTTTCAATAGTAGCTAAAAGCTTTGCATTTTCTTCTAGCTCCTCTACTACAATAGTATTTTTACTCTCTTTAACTTCTTCTACAATATCTAAAAGATTTTTTGACTTAGGTGTTTCTTCTTTTTTTTCTATCACTGTTTCTTTAGCTATCGGTGCCTTTTTACGTAAAAAAGTTGGTTTATCTATCTCTATTGGTTCTATTTCAATATCTATACTTTTTTCTTCAACAATCTCTTCGTCAATTATATTTTCAGGAATTAAAACTTCTGAATTATCTTGAACTGATTCTATTTTTTGAGTGGAAGGAGTGTCTTTCACCTTTATAATCTTACTCTTCTTATTTACAAATTTGTAAATACTATTTAAAATTTCTGAAGTACTTTGATCTAAGATAATCACTATTGAAACTGTTGTAATTATAAACCAAAATACCCATAAGCCAAAGTAGCCAATATAGGGAGATAAAAAATCAACAAAATCAGCACCAAACTTTCCTCTTAATTCTACTTCAATAAACAAAGCTTGTGCCAATAAAAAAGAGAAGAGAGAAAGAAATGAGGCTATAGTTAGTTCTGCTTTTCTAATATTTAAACGACTCTCTTTATAAGTAAAATAAAGAGGTACTAGAAGTGCGAAAATATATATAAAAGAGAGGTAGCCAAAATAGAGTTGGTTATATGAAGCAAATATAGCTCCATAACTGCCCATTAGTTCACTATCGCCAAAGAGTGTTGCAAAGCCAAGGTAAATTAAAACGCCAAATACGACGATAAAAAGAGTATCTTTCAAATCAATAAATCCATATGTATAAATTTAAAAGAAGTATAGCCAAAAATGTTCCATAAAGGATTTTTTTGGCGTTTTGCAATAAAAATTTTAAATTATAAGTAATTTACCAAGCTAAGTTTAGAAACTTTACTTACTGTAGAAAGCATCGCTTGATAGTTTAATGTTAGCTGAGATAAACGTAAAGATGCTTCAGCTAAATCAGTATCAATAACTGAAGAACGTAAACTTATTGTACTTATCTCTAATATCTCTGTTCTTTCTAGTGATGTACTTAATGTATTTGATTGAGAACCTGCTACAGAGTGTGTTCTAAATGTATGATCTTGTAAATCATCCATCATCGCTATTGCATTTTCTATTCCAACATTTCTAACATTTTTTCCACTTGCATCAGGGTTACTACTATAGTTTTCAACAGCTGTTATTATTTCATTGATAGTTTTGAAAAAATCTGTTTTAGGATCACGAACAGTAAGAGCATTATTTGTATTAAATGTCATTACTGATGCATCTTTAGAAAAATCATCACTATTAGAATCATATAAAGATATACTTGCTGCTGTAGTAGCACTTGTTAAATCTTTAAACTCTATTTTCCCATCATATGTTAAAGATGTATTAGCATATGAATTTGATTCTAAAATTGTTTTATGATAATCACTACTTGTTCCAGGAGAAGCAGAAGGAAGATGATCTGATACAATCATATTTGTTACATCCATTAACTGTTGATAAGTCATCTTGTCAGCATCTACATCACTTCCATCAACATTAAACATTTTATAGTCTGTATCAACACTACCATCTCCATCTGTATCTACAGAGAAGTATGATCCACCATCTGCTACTGATTGTAAATGTAATTCACTTGTATATTTTGAAGCATTTATATTAGTACCTTCAATATTAAATACTATATCATCTAATGTATAAGTAGCAGGTGTTGTTGAAGGAAGAATTTCTTTTTTTGTATTTGCAACTTCAGACAATAAAGTAGAAGGTATAGCAAAAGAGTTTTCTCTATTAGAATGAATAGTATCTGAAATTTGTCCATCTTCTGAAGTAAAATGTGTTCTTTTTAATATCTGAGGACTATTAGATGTTAATTCTGAACCTGTTTTTTTGAAATCAACTCTATCATAAACTATTCCTTCTATAGTTTGTGCAGCATTTCCGGTAGCATGAAGACCAGATTTAGTAAATTCTCTCGCAAAAACATCACCAGCAGTTGCTGTATCATAATCTGTCAATGCAGTATCTAAATCATCTATATCAGTTACTATTGCTCTATCAGCAGGATTAGCTACACCCGATGTATAATCAGAATTATAATCAACTGCCGATATCATGTGAAAGTCTAATTTACTTGATTGTTTTTGTTTATCTTCTATTATAATTTGTCCTGAAGAATTCAACCTAATATTAACACTATTATCACCATAATTTGACTCTATTCTATCTATTAAATCTTTTACTGTTGCATCTTCATTTAAATCTATTCTATCTTTAAATGAAGTTCCGTCACTTCTTGTTCCACGTAAGTAAAAGTGACTCTGATTTAGTTTATTTGTATCTTTATCTCCCATATACTCAGCAATAGTGCTGGATGGTGAAATTTGAGTGTCATTCAGTAAGTTACCATTTACAACATTTGTAGTTATCTCTCTTTTTACATTACCCTCTTCACCTAAAAATAAATCAGCTCCTGTAATGTTGTACTGTTGATAATTATGAGAACCTACAAATGAGGACATAGCGACATCATTTCCATGGTATATACCATCTTCTGAAATTGGTTTTACATCTACAGCTGAACCAGAAAAAAGGTACTGTCCATTTATTGAAGTGTTTGCAATACCTTTTAAATTCTTTTCAAGTCCTCTAAGCTCAGCCACTATAGCATCTAGGGATGTTTCATCATTTGTTCCATTTGCACCCTGAATAAGGAGTGTTCTCATTCTGTTCATAGAATCTGTAAATTCATTCATTGTTACATCTGTCTGATTTGAAACTTTATAACCACTTTGTGTACTTTGCTTAACTTGACTAATAGTTGTCAATTCATTATCTAAAAGCATCGTTTTTGCAAAAGTATTAACATCATCACTAGCATACTGAATTTTAAGCCCTGATGCTATTTGTTTGTTTACATCAAACAAACCTTTGTTTAATTTTGCATTATTATTTACAAATACATTACCATTATACATACTTTGAGTTACACGCATAAAGCACCTCCTAGAGATTATTCTCTTATTATAACATTACATCGACCAAATGTTATTTACTTTTAAGTAAGATATGACTATCATTCGTTTTAAGACACTACATTTTGCCAGAGTGATGGAATGGTATACATAGCGGATTCAAAATCCGCCGCCTTCGGGCTTAGGGGTTCAAATCCCCTCTCTGGTACCATAAACTGTAGTTGTTATTTTTACATAGAGAATATAATGTACTTAAGAAAAGCTATTTTTCTTTTATTCTTTTTCATTGACCTACTTGCAAATCAACAACTAAAAAGTAATTATTTTATTTCAAAAAATTATGTTCAACTCTCTGATATTATTTCAAATCCTAAAATAGATAAAAATCTTTATAAAATAAATCAAAATAGACATTCTAAACGAATAAAAGCAAAAGAGCTTTTAAAAACGCTCAAAGAACTTGGATATAACAATCTATATTCTAAACATAATTATATACAATTTACACAAGCAAGTCCTATTGATGTTAGCGAACTAAAGCAATATATATATAAATATTATAAAGATAAATATAATATGATAACCATCAAAAACATAGTAGTAAGACCAAGATCATATCTTGAAATTCTTCCGAAAGAGTATAAAATTACAATTGGGAAAAAAGCTCATTTAAAGAACAAAGGTATACTCTCACTTAAAACAATAAACAATAAAAAAATATTTTTCAACTATTCAATCAAAGCAATTATTCCGATTATTAAATCAAAAAACGAGATAAAAAGAGGAGATGAACTCTCCAGACTAAATACTAAAAAAGAGAGTATAATACTGGATAAATTTAGGGCTATGCCTCTTCAAGATATACCAAATTCAACACTACAGGCTAAAATAAAAATAAATAACAATAAAGTGTTAACATCAAGAGATATTATTGGACTAAACTTAATTAGACGTGGTTCTAATGTCAATGTTTCTATTTTTGATCTGAATATGGCTGTCTCTTTTATGGCAAAAGCACATCAAAATGGTAGATATGGTGAAACTATACTTGTTATAAACAAAAGTGGTAAAAAGATAAAAGTTCTTGTAACAGGTAAAAATAGAGCGGAGATTAAATAAATATGAGCAAAAAAAGAAAGATTGTTGTAGCTACTAGTGGAGCAAGTGGTGTAAACTTAGGACTTAAAACTCTGAAACTACTTCCAAACACTATCGAAAAACACTTTATTATGTCTCAAAACTCTAAAATTGTTTTAAGTAAAGAGATGAATGAAGTTATAACACATAGTAATGAAAATATAGCAGCAAGTATTGCATCAGGTTCATTTGGTGTTGATGCGATGATAATTGTACCTTGTTCAATGAACACTCTTGCTAAGATTGCTTGTGGTATATCAGATAATCTAGTAACTAGAACAGCAGCAGTAATGATAAAAGAACAGAAAAAACTTATAATTGCACCGAGAGAGATGCCTTTTTCCCCAATAGCATTAGAAAATATGCTTAAACTATCTCGATTGGGGATTATTATTGCTCCACCTGTTATGGCTTACTACTCTGAGCAACAAACACTAGATGAGATGGAAGACTTTATTGTAGGAAAGTGGTTCGATTTACTTGACATAGAAAATAATTTATATAAAAGATGGGAATAAGTATGAAAAAAATAGCACTCTATCCAGGAACTTTTGATCCTATAACAAATGGTCATTTTGATGTTATAGAACGAGCATTAGGACTTTTTGATGAAGTAATAGTAGCAGTAGCTGTCTCACAAGATAAACAACCAATTTTTACACTTCAAGAACGTATTGAAATGACAAAAGAAGCAACTTCTTATCTCAAGCATGTAAAAGTTGTTGGATTTGATAATTTAACAGTAGAACTTGCTAAAGAACATGATGCATCTATTATTATTCGTGGACTTCGTGCTGTAAGCGATTTTGAATATGAACTTCAACTTGGATATTTAAACAACTCTTTAGATGATACTATAGAGACTGTTTATCTTATGCCAAAACTTAAACATGCGTTTATTAGCTCTTCTATTGTTCGTAATCTTTTAAAATTCAATGGTAAAACAGAGCATTTACTTCCTAAAAAAGTCCAAAAAATTATAGGGAGTATGAACTCATGTACATTGCAATAGAAGGAATTGACACAGCTGGTAAAAGTACTCAAATAACTGCACTTTCAGAGCTTTATCCTGATGCTATCATTACAAAAGAACCAGGAGCGACAGAGATTGGTAAAGAGATACGTGAGATAGTATTATCAGCTAGAGCACAAAGTGAAAAAGCAGAATTTTTACTTTTTTTAGCAGACCGTGCTGAACATATGAAAGAGGTAATTGAACCAAATTTAAACAAAAAAATGATTATTTCAGATAGAAGTGCCATTAGTGGTGTAGCATATGCCCTCACACAAGCTAAAATAAGTGCACAAGAGATAGTTAGCTTAAATAACTTCGCAACCGGTGGAATCTATCCTCAAAAAGTATTTCTTCTTCGTCTTACAAAAGAGGAGTTAGAATATAGACTTTCACAGAAAGAACTTGATGGGATAGAACTTCGTGGTAGCAAGTACCTTTTAGATATACAAGATGCTATTATAGAAGCTACAAAACTCTTAAATATTGAACTTATTATCATTGATGCTACACAAGAAATAGAAACAATTACTCAAAACATATTAAACAATATGAACTAAAATGAATTTAGTTGATGTAAATTATATAAATAAAAATGATAAAGCTTTAGTTGAGCTTTTTCTTTCCCAAACGCCAACTAAAAAATATATTCTTGGTATTAACAAACTTACTAAATCTGTTTTAAAACATATAGAAGTTGATGGAATCATAGACGATTTTACGCGTGTACAGCGTTCCCGAAAAAAAGAGATATATAAGATAGAAGATATTCCAAATGATGCTCTAATCCTCTGGACAGCTACAGGAAGTCCTCTTGAAGTTAAATCTAAACTAGATAAAATGGGATTTAAACACATCAGTTATCTCGCCTTATGTAAATATTCTTCTCTTGATTTAGTCCATCCTCCTTTTATTATGGATTTTCAAAAAGATTACATGGACAATAGTGAAAAATATCATCATATTTATAATCTTCTAGCTGATACAAAATCAAAAGAAATTTTTCAAAAAGTCATTAACTTTAAAATCTCTTTTGACTATAACTTTATGGAAGGTTTTACAAACGACCATAAAGGACAGTATTTTGATAAAGAAATAATTCCTAAGATAAAAAATATCTCTTTTGTAGATGGTGGGGGATATGTAGGTGATACAGCAAGTGAAGTCATTGCTAACTATCCAGATTTTAAAAAAATCTATCTTATTGAACCTATTTCCGAGAATTTACGCATCGCTAAACGAGACTTAGCTACATATGAGAACATAGAGTTTTTAAATTGTGGCGTTTCAAATAAAAAAGAGACTCTTTACTTCAATGAAGAGAAATCCTTTTCAACTATCTATGGAAAAGGTACACAGAGTGTTGAAGTTGATACAATAGATAATCTTATCAAAGAAAGTGTTGATTTTATTAAGTTAGATATTGAAGGTGCAGAACAAGATGCTATAGATGGTGCAAGAGAAACTATACAAAAGCATAGGCCAATTTTAGCTATCTGTATCTATCATAAAGCAGAAGATTGGTATAAGATACCTCAAAAAGTTTTAGAAATTGAAAAAAATTATCACATTTATCTTAGACATTATATGGAAGGAATTTTTGAAACTGTAATATACTTTATTCCAAAATAGATTAAAGATAAGGACCTAAAAATGAAATATACACCACAATTTAGAATATGGCATTGGCTTAATGCCACAGTTATCTTTGGAATAATTGCTACAGTTCTACTACGATGGACATTTCTCTCTAAACATACAAATGCAGATATACTTACAAAGAAACTTTTAAGTTTTGGTATAACTATCTCTTCTGATCAAGGGGTACTTTTAGCAAAATCAATTAGAGCGGGGATGTGGGAGTGGCATATATATTTAGGGTATGCTCTTGCAGCTTCTGTACTCTTTAGAATCTATCTCTATTTTAAAGATAGTAGTCGTAAAGAACTATTTAAAAATTTAGATATGCATCATAAAGCCGTAAAAATATCTTACTATATTTTCTATACAATCCTATTTATAATGCTTGCTAGTGGGATGTTGATCTATTTTTATAAAGAGTTAGGTATCGCTAAAGATTTTGCACATGATGTTAAAGAGATGCATGAACTTCTATACTACTATATCGCTATATTTGTCCCTTTACATATTGCTGGAGTATTTATGGCAGATGCTAAAGATGAAAATGGTTTAGTTTCAAGTATGATAAATGGAAAAGAGGTTTAAAACTAGGATATTATCCTAGTTTAGAAGTGATGGCTGTTTCAACATCTGAGATGTCAGCAGTTCCATCAACTGTAATGTAAGTTAAGCTCTCTATCTTAGAAGCCTGTTCTTTATAGTAACCAATAAGAGGCTGAGTAAGATCGTGATAAACTTTAAGACGATCAAGAACTACCTCTGCCTTATCATCAGGACGTTGCACTAGATCTTCACCTGTCACATCATCTTTACCTTCAACTTTTGGAGGATTATACTCTAAATGATAAGTTCTTCCACTTGGTAAGTGAGCACGACGACCACTCATACGTTTTACGATTATTTCATCTGCTACATCTATCTCAATAACAGCATCTATTTGAATTCCTGCATTTGTAACTGCATCAGCTTGTGGAAGTGTACGAGGAAAACCATCTAAAAGGTATCCATTTTTACAATCATCTTCAGTGATTCTATCTTTAACAAGACCAATGATAATTTCATCAGTTACAAGCTGACCAGCATCCATAGCAGCCTTAGCCATTTTTCCCATTTCAGTTCCAGCTTTTATAGCTGCTCTTAACATATCACCTGTAGAGATTTGAGGGATACCATATTTTTTTGTTAAAAATTGAGCCTGAGTACCTTTTCCAGCACCAGGAGCTCCTAGTAAAATTATACGCATATTTTTATCCTAAATATTTTATTGATGAAATTATATAGGAACTTACCTTGTATATTTATTTACTCGCCCCAGCCTAGTTTTTCTTTAAGAACATCAAAGTAGTTAAACTCATCTCGATGAATCAGTTTTACCTTTTTTTCTGCAAGTTTTATATATATACTCTGCCCTACTTCTAACTCATGCTTATCTTGACCATCTATAATAACAAGTGCTTTATCATTTGGTGATTTCATCTCTATAGCAAATTCTCCAGGAAGGACAACAGGTCTTTGTGTAAGTGAATGAGGACAGATAGGTGTGAGTGAAAAAACATTTGTTAAAGGGAAAAGAACTGGACCACCTGCTGAAAGATTATAAGCAGTAGAGCCTGTCGGTGTTGAAACTATAACACCATCACCATAGTAAGTATTAAATGCTTTAGAGTCAACAAGTGTTTCAATATGTATCATATTTAAAACAGAGTGGCGAGTTAAAACTATATCATTGAATGCATAGCTTGTCACTTCTTTGTCATTTTGTGTAAATTTTGCTTCTATAATAGATCTCTCATCAACTCTATAATTTCCATCTACTAATGTAGAAACAAAACTATCCAACTCTTCTATATTTATATCTGCTAAAAAACCAAGGTTTCCTGCATAAACGCCCAAAATAGGAATGTTATATTTAAAAGAACGTCTTACGACTGAAATAAGTGTTCCATCACCTCCTAAAGTCACCAAAGCATCTGAAGTTTGACATAGAATATCAAAGTCCATACCCATAACTCCAATCATACCACCACTTACACTTTCAATAACAACATCTATATCATGAGAATTAAATATTTTTTCCAATTCAAAATATGTATCTTTAAGTTCAGGAGTTGAAGGTCGTAAAACAACACCTATTTTTTTAATCTTTTTTCGCTTCACATCTACTCTTTTATCTTAATAGTTTTGTTTATTATACTATATTTCGCTATAATCGCGAAAATATTTTTTATTAGGACTCTATATAATATGAGAAGCCATTACAATACAGATTTAAGTGAAGCAAATGTTGGTGACGAAGTTACTTTAACGGGTTGGGCAAATAACCACCGTGACCATGGTGGAATTATTTTCATCGATTTACGTGACAAGACTGGACTTATCCAGCTTACTTGTGACCCTGAAGACAGTGTAGAATCTCACAAAGTTGCGAACAGTGTTCGTGATGAGTATGTTCTTATTGCTAAGGGTAAGGTTCGTGCTCGTGGTGAAGGTCTTACAAATCCACGCCTTAAAACTGGTGCTATTGAGATAGTAGTAACTGAACTTATCATAGAGAACAAGTCAGCTGCACTTCCATTTGTAATTGGTGATAAAAAAGTTGGTGAAGAGACAACTCTTAAGTATAGATACTTAGAGCTTCGTGATCCAGA
>Ga0256826_1002185_pt1 | contig 12010 bp, 9 predicted proteins | sample CV79metaG_FD_185975 | JGI IMG/M metagenome (GOLD analysis project Ga0256826, IMG submission 185975) | Hydrothermal vent microbial communities from East Pacific Rise, Pacific Ocean - CV79 | ecosystem: Environmental > Aquatic > Marine > Hydrothermal vents | place: Pacific Ocean: East Pacific Rise... | reverse complement strand
CATCTTTTATAAGTTTTGTATATTTTTCTATCTCTTTTTTAAGAGTTCTAATTTCAAGTTTTAACTCTTGAATATGCTCTCTATTTTCACTAAGACCCTCTTTTGCATCTTTCTTTAAAAGAGGGTCTATTGTAAAAACATTTTCACTACCTTGAAGTTTTTGAATCTCAATTATTTTAGAAGCCGTTGCCTTAACATACGAAGCACATAACTCTATGTTAATCTCTTTTCCACGTACCTCTCCACCAACTGCTTGACCTATTTCTATAATGTCACCATCTATTACACCGTGTTCGAGTCGTGTTATATGTATATTTTTTCCATAAGCTGTTCCTTTATGAATATTTATATCTAACTTATCAGCCCTAATAGTTGCCGTTTTATGTGTCTGTCCACCGACTGTTGCTTTTAGAGCAGTAACACTGGCGTTTGAACCAACATTTCCTTCTATCTCTATTTCACTTACCTCAACACTCATCCCTGTGCCAATAGCATCTTTTACAGCATCATCTTCTTTTACAATTATAGAGACATCAGAATCAAGACCTGATGATATTGAACCAGTTGTCTTAAAAGTAATTTGACCAACATCTACTTCTGTTTTTATAAGATAAGTATTGTCTTCAAACGAAATATAGCCATTTTCATAAGCAACATACTCTATTTTTGACTCACTGTCTATTTTTTTTATTGTGTCATTTATCTTAAAAGTTGGTTCAAACGCGACTATAGGCTCTTGAGGTTTCATATACTCCCCGCGACAATTTCTGCCTGCTCTTCCCTCTTTAGGTTTCACATACTCTATAAGAAGTTCATCTTTTTTAACACTCTGAATAAATCCACGAGAAGCATAGTCAACCTTCTTATGCTCATCTATCTCCTCTTTTTTATCATAGTGTAAAATTAATGCATCATTAGTAGTAGGTGTAGGTTCGTAACTCTCTGCTATAAGTATAGTTTTATTTTTTTCATATTTAATATGTTCTTCTACTCGTACTTGAGCAGAAATTTTAGAGACAACATCATTAAGCATTTCATCAAAAATATTTATAAGTATTCCTGAACGTACTTTACGTTTATTTATTAAAACAAGTAAATCTTGCTCTAATTTTGAACTGTAAGAAATTTTAGACCCAGCAGCTATACTTAAGTAAACTTTACACTTTGTGGCGTTTGCTCCAACTGCTAATTTTAAATCAGAGTAAGGATCATCCTCACTATTTTTAGAGTAAATTTCAACTTCATAAGTCTGTTTTATTTGAAAGAAAGGGTTTAAAAGTGCTGTTTCATCATCTAGTTCATAAATCTCATCAGAAAATATCTCTTCCCAAGGGGTCTCTTTATTTCCATCATTCATTCTTGAAAATGTTTGTACTTCAAGAATATTAAAGTCTAAAGTATCTATTTTCACACCATAGGATTTAGCAATATTCACTAACTCTTTTGCTACATTTTGAGTTTTCATAACAGTTGGTCGTACTTTTTTAACTGATGAATCCTCTTGTGTGCTTGAACTAAACAGTGCCATATTTACCTTATCCAGAAAATTTATTTTTTACATTTTAACTAACATTTTGTTAAAATAGAGTAAAATAATAATAATCACATAAAAGAAGCCCATGTTTAAAGCCATATTTACAAACAGTTTTGGAATACTCATATCAAGAGTTTTAGGATTTTTCAGAGACCTTTTAACAGCATCTGCCTTAGGTGCAAACATATACAGCGATATATTTTTCATAGCTTTTAAACTTCCTAATCTATTTCGCCGTATTTTTGCTGAGGGTGCATTTACACAAGTTTTTATACCCGCATTTGCAAGAACAAAACACAAGGCTGTTTTCTCTGCAAATATCTTTTTAATTTTTGTGAGTATAATACTTCTTATAACACTACTTGTAAACCTAGTACCTGAACTTTTCACAAAAGCGATAGCTGTAGGTTTTAGTGAAGAGACACTCTTAATAGCTGCCCCTTTTGTTGCTATTAACTTCTGGTACTTACCTCTTGTTTTTGCTATGACTTTTTTAAGTGGAATGCTACAGTATAAACATCATTTTGCAACTACAGCATTTAGTACAGCACTTCTGAATCTCTCACTTATTGGAGCTCTTTTTTTAAGTCAAGAAAAATCAAACGCCGAAATAGTCTACTACCTTAGTTATGGAGTTGTAATTGGCGGTATTTTACAATTATTAGCCCATATTATAGCACTAAAGAAAATAGGTTTAATGAAGTTGCTATATGGTGGTTTTAAACACCTTAGAGTAAAATCTAATCTTATTAAAGAAGATACAAAAAAATTTAGAAATAACTTTTTTCCTGCTATGTGGGGAAATTCAACTGCTCAAGTTTCTGCCTTTTTAGATACTTTTTTGGCATCTTTTTTAGTAACTGGAAGTATCTCTTACCTCTACTATGCAAACCGAATATTTCAACTCCCTCTTGCACTTTTTGCCATAGCAACATCAGTCGCTCTTTTTCCACGAGTGGCTCGATATATTAGAAATAAAAATGAAGAACAGGCCAAAGAGTTTATGAAAAAAGCTTTTTGGTTTTTAGCTTTTTTGCTTACAGCAAGTACAATAGGCGGTATTATTCTCTCACATGAAATTACTTGGCTACTCTTTGAACGTGGTGCATTTACTACAGAAGACACAGCAAATACAACAGCAGTTTTACAGATGTATATGATAGGTTTACTCCCCTTTGGGCTTCAAAAACTTTTTGTTCTATGGCTCTATGCAAAAGAGATGCAAGGTAAAGCTGCCAAAATTGCCACTTACTCTTTAGTAACTTATATAATTATTGCGCTTTCTCTCATAAGCCCTATGGGTGTAAGTGGTTTAGCATTAGCGAGTACATCAGGAGGTTTTGTAAGTTTCATCTTAACACTACGAGTCTTTGGAGTTGATAATTTCTTAAATATTATTCGCTCTAAATATACTGTTTATCTGCTTATGTTTTCTATATTTTTTATATATTTTACACTCATCGTTAAAGATTTTATTGTGCTATATATTTAATTTAAAAGAACGATGAAGCTCTTTCCTTTTAAATGCTATAATTATAATATTTTTAAAATACAAAAATTCTCTATATAGGACAACATCTGATGATTAAAGCTAATACACTTGATGATATTTATAATAACTTTGAAGGAAACAGACCTTTAAGTGAAGATGAATATGATTTTTTTATAAATATTTATAATAAAAAACTTAAAAGGTTTATTGGCAATATCAAACGCAACAAAAATAAAGAAAATATCTTTTTTATTGCTGGTCAAAGAGGTAACGGGAAAAGTACTATTTTAAATAACCTTAAACATGAAAATAAAGAGTTTGATAATGCTTATGAGATTCGTCATATGCAAGCCATGGAACTTTTTAAATATGATGATATTGATATAGTAGATATTCTTTTAGGAATTGCTTTTAATATTATTGAAAACAACACTTTAGACGAAGTAAAAAAAGAAGAGCTTATTGAAGAGTTTAAATCATCACTTATCGAGCTTGAAGAGTTAAAAAGTGGTGAACTTATAACTAGTAAAGCAAATACATCCAATGCAACATCCCAACTTTCAGCCGAGGCAACTTTAAGTTCTAAATTTTCTTTACTTTCTATATTAAGTGCCAAAGGTTCTGCAAGTTCAAAATATAAGGCCGATGAAAACATTAGAAAAGAGGCTAAAAAAATCTATAAATTTAAAAATAGAGACCTCTTAAATATGATTAACTCTCTCATATCAAAATACAATACATTACAAAATAGTGAAAAAGAGATTTTACTCATCTTAGATGGTTTAGAAAAGCTCAACAATATTGATGATGTTTTTACTAAAGATATAGATATGTTACGAGACTTAAAATGCTTTAAAATCATTACTATGCCCGTGTATCTCAAAGGTATTGTTGATATTTATAATGTTAAGGCAATTGACTTTACTATGGAAATTGACACCAATGGCGAGATTAAAGATATAGCTCTTCTAAAAGAAGTCATAACAAGTAGAATAGAAAACTTAGAGCTTATTACAGATGAGGCGATTGACTTAGCTATTAAAATGAGTGGCGGAAACCTTAGACAGCTTTTAGAAATCGTACAAAAAGCTTCTACTGAAGCCTTAGATATATTTGAAAGTGATGTCATAGATATAGATGAAGTGCAGAGTGCTATTGAACTTCTTCAAGGTGATTTAGACTATAAGACACAAGTTTATGCTACTTTTTTACAAAAAATTCAAATGAGCCATATTGTTACTAAAGAGGATAAAAACGACCTTATAGATACACTTCGTTCAGGGCTTGTTTTTGCATACCTAAACGGAAAGGCTTACTACGATATAAACCCTATAATAAGTAATAACCTCAAAAGACTTTAATGAAATCACTTCTCCCTGTAGATAAAATAGCTCTTAAAAGATTAGAATCAAGTATAAAAAGAGTCTCTTCATCTGCTGGTATACTTCTAATAGGGGTAGACACAAAAGAGTTGGCAGAAGAGTTCTCTATATATCTTAATAAAAATCATAAGTTACTTACTTTTAACTTTGGAAATGAGATACTAAGCACTTTAGCTTATGATGATTATTACAATAATACCGACTTTTTTTTAGTAAATATCTACTCAAAAAATAATGAAAGAGAAATGATAAATCATCTTCAATTTCAAAGAGATTTTATTCCAGAGAAAAAGATTAAACTTGTTGTAATCCTTTCTAATCCTAACCTAGAGTACCTCAAAGTTGAAGCAGGTGACCTCTATTCAACAGCAAAATTTTCTCACTCCTTCATAGACCACTCTTATAAAAATGAGTTTATGCTCGATGACACAAAACTACAAAATGCCATAAAAAAATATGAAGATTATTGTAAACAAGATGTCCAACACCAGCATATATTATATGAACTTATATCTGAAATTGCTAATGAAGCTAATAGTTCAGCTAACTATAAATTATCATTAAAATATTTAGAAAAATCTTTAGCGCATACAGAGAATCAAAAAGAGAAAATTGCACAAGTATATTCAAATTTAGGTACTGTATATAACACTTTTGGTGAATATCAAAAAGCGATAAAGTACCTTACGAAAGTACTCAAAATACAAAAAAAACTTAAAGATAATCTTTCTGAGTCTTTTGCACTTTACAATATGGGAAAAACTTATTTTAATATAGGAAATTATAAGGTAAGTCTTAATTATCAAAAAGATGCTCTAAAAATCGCAAAAAAACTTCATAATAAAAAATTGATTGCAAGTATATATATTATGATAGGTGCACTATATTCTTTATTATCTCAAAGTGATGTAAGCCTTCAATACTACGATAAGGCACTTAAATTATACAAAGAGTTAGGAGATGAAAGCAATATTGCAATCACTTTTGGTAACATAGGTGTTATTTATGATGAAATAGGAAAATACTATCAAGCTTTAGCATATTATAAAGAGTCCATAAAAAAAGAAATAAAACTTAATAACAAGAGAGGTATCGCCATTTCACTTGATAATATTGGTGGTATTTATCATAAACTTGGAGACTTTCAGACTGCTCTTAAATATCATAATGACTCTCTACAAATGCATACAGAAATGCAAAACAAAGCTTTTATCTCAAATAATTTAGTAAATATATCAACAATATACTTAAGTTTAGATGATTCATCAACAGCTCTAACCTATGCACAAAAGTCTTTAGATATTGCGAAGGAATTAAACTCTCAAAAAATACTTGCAAATAGTTTTAATATTTTGGGAGAGGTATATTTAAAACTTAAAAATTTCAATAAAGCGCTTAAATATTTTCGTAATGCAAAAAAAATATATAAAAGACTTACCTTACAAAGAAATATGGCTGAATCAATAGAGTATATTGCTAAAGTTTACAAAGAACAAAAAGATTTTAAAAGTGCTTTAAAGTATCAAGACAATGCCCTTAAAATATATAAAATAATTGATACTAAAACTGATATCGCTGCATCACTAAATAATCTTGCTGATATATACTTTGACATGACCCTAACAGACAAAGCACTAAAATTTGCGACAGAAGCTCTAAGTTTCACAAAAAATAGCGGGTATATTGTTGTTGAAGCAAGAATACTACTCAATATCGCAGAAATTTATAAAACTTTAGAAAATAAAAAAGAAGCAAAAAAACATTTTTTACTATCAAGACATCTCTATGAAGCGATGGAATTAGAAAAAAAAATAAAAGAGATTAATGAGTCTATTAAAATACTTTAATAAACCAAGAAAAAAGGAATAAAAGAAAATGACAATCTACGACTCCGTAAAAAAAGAAAAAAGAGAGTTTATCCCCCTAGAAGAGAGTAGAGCTTCTCTTTATGTTTGTGGCCCCACGGTTTATGATGATGCACACCTAGGTCATGCAAAATCAGCACTCGTTTTTGACCTACTCACTCGTGTTTTAAACGCCAATGGTTATGAGGTTACTTATGCTAGAAATATTACAGATATTGACGATAAAATCATTAAAAAAGCTATAGAACAGGGTAAAGATATAAAAGAGATTACAGACTTTTATACAGAAGCTTTTCATAAAGAGATGAATGCTATTGGCGTTTCTCGTCCAGACATAGAGCCAAAAGCGACAGACTCTTTAAACGCCATGTATGAGATGATAGAAAAACTCATAGACGCAGGTCATGCTTATGCAACTACTGAGGGTGATGTATATTTCGATACAGCTAGTGATAGCGAGTACCTCACTCTCTCTTCTCGTGTTCAAGATGATGAGGATAGACAAGAGCGAGTCGAGTCATCATCTCTTAAGAAAAACCCTGCTGATTTTGCTCTTTGGAAGAGTGTAAAAGATGACACTATTACTTTTGAATCTCCTTTTGGAAAAGGTCGTCCAGGATGGCATTTAGAGTGCTCAGCCATGATAGAAAAACACCTAGCAAAACCAAACATGGCGTTTGCTGTAGATATTCACGGTGGTGGAGCTGACCTACTCTTTCCTCACCATGAAAACGAAGCAGCACAAACTAGATGTAGCTCAAACCATGCCCTAGCAGCCTACTGGATGCATAATGGCTTTGTAAATATTAATGGTGAGAAAATGAGTAAATCATTAGGAAACAGTTTTTTTCTAAAAGATGCACTTAAGAAGTATGATGGGGAGGTACTTCGTTTTTACCTTCTAAGTACACACTACAGAAGTAATTTTAACTTTAATACAGAAGATTTAAACATAGCAAAAAAACGACTTGACAAAATTTATAGACTCAAAAAACGTCTCTTTGGATTAGCCCAAAATAGTGAAGAGACAAGTTTTAAAACAGAACTTCTAAAAGCTCTAAGTGATGACATGAATGTCTCTTCTGCACTAGCACTTATAGAAGATATGCTCTCAACTGCAAATGAAACTTTAGATACAGCTGGAAAACATAAGGTACTTAAAAAAGAGACTATCTCTAATCTTCTCTTTGTTGAAGAGATTTTAGGCTTTGGTGTTCAAAACCCATTTGAATACTTTCAATTTGGAATGAATGAAGAGACAAAAAACTCTATTGCCCTTCTTATGAGTAAACGCCAAGAGGCTAAAAAAGAGAAAAACTTTGAAGAGTCCGACAAAATACGTGATGAAATTTTAGCTTATGGTGTCACACTAATGGATACTCCAGCTGGGACATTTTGGGAAAAAATATAATGAATTTAGCAGATATTAAAGAGCATTTAGAACAAAAATCCACAAACTTAACAGAGGAGTTTAAACGCCTCTTTCATGGTAGAGGTGGTTTTTATGATGGCTATAAACATCTTACTATTGACTCTATTGACACTATACTTAGTGTAGCACTTTATGCCCAAGAGCCTCAAGAAAATGAGTTAATAGAGATGCTAAAAAACTTTATAAAATCATCACGACATACAACTATAGTACTCCAACGAAGAGATTTAAAAGGACATCCTAGTGAAGTTGTTGTTGGAGAGTTGGATGAGAAGCTTTATGTAGTTGAAAATGGCATGAAAATAAAACTCAATTTACTATCAAATAGAAACAGTGGTTATTTTCCAGATATGAAGATAGGTCGAGAGTTTGTCAAAAAGAACTCAAAAGACAAAAAAGTTTTAAATCTTTTTTCATATACTTGTGCATTTTCTCTTGCAGCTAAATTTGGGGGAGCATACCAAGTTATTAATGTTGACATGAGTAAAGGTGCTTTAAAAACGGGTATGCAGAACCACTCTTTAAACGCCATAGACTCAACTGGAGTAAGTTTTCTATCTTACAATATTTTAAAATCATTTTCGAGCCTCAAACGTAAAGGCCCTTATGACTTAATAATTATAGACCCACCAACTTTTCAAAGAGGTAGTTTTGAAGCAACAAAAGATTATGAAAAAATCATAAAAAAACTTCCTCAAATTGCAGCAGATGAGTGTACTATACTCTCATGTTTAAATTCACCTGACTTAGAGAGTGATTTTATTGTTAACATGATGCAAGAGTGGGCACCTAGTTTTGAATTTTCACATCGCTTAGAAAATGTAGCTGATTTTGTAAGTGCGGATGAAGAGAAAAGCTTGAAAAATCTTGTTTTTAAACAAGTACAAAAAAAGGATTTATAATGTTCAAAAAAACTTTACTTATTTTAGGTTTTGCAGCTTCTCTTTTCGCTGTAGAAATAACAGATGATATGGCGTTTAAAAGCAGCTATTTAGAAAAAGAAAATAGTTCAAAAACAACTCTTATGATTTATACAACTTCTTCATGTCCACAATGCAGTTATATGAAAGAGAGAACTTTTAAAGAGGCTAATGTAGCGAAATATCTACAAAAACATTTTATTGTTTTAGAAAAAAATATTCATCAGGACTTACTTCCAGATGGCTTTGAGTATTTTGGGATTCCAACAATATTTTTTGTAAATAAAAATGGAAAACAGGTTGGAAAGTTTGTTGGTTCTGCTCGTGCAAAACCCTTTTTAGATGAACTGAAAAAAATTCGTACAGAAGTAGAAAAATAATGAGAAAAATTTTACTTCCCCTCCTCTTTTCAACACTTCTTTTTAGTTTTGATAAACAAGATGTAGAGAGACTTTTAGAAGAAGAAGTTTGTCAAAACTGTGACCTTAGTGATGCAAACCTATCACACCTAGACCTTAGTATATTTGAGATACAAGACTCAAACCTTAGCGGAGTAGACTTTAGCCATAGTAACCTTTTTATGGCAGAACTTCAAGGCTCAAATTTAGAAGGTGCAAACTTAGAAAATACTATACTCTGGAAGGCCGATTTAACATCATGTAAACTCAACAATGTTAAAGCAAAAGGAGTAAATCTTAAAGGTGCTAAACTCAAAAAAGCTATAATAGAAAATAGTGACTTAAGCTACAGTAGCATATGGAAAGCAGACTTTACTCATGCTGAAATTAAAAATGTAAACTTTTACAATAGTGAACTAGGTGATGCAAAATTTTATGAAAATGATTTAAGAGATAGTAATTTAACGGGTTCTATTTTATACAAAACAAAATTTAAAAATACTCATTTAACTAAAGAACAATATAATTATGCTAAGAGTGAAGAGGCTATTTTTATAAAATAAAATATGTAATAATTTATGCTAAGGTAGATACCTTAGCATAAGTAATTATTTAAGTAGCTCTTTCCAAGCTTGTTCTATTTTAGAAACAAGTTTTTTAGTAATCCCTTTTACCTCTGTAAGAAGTGAAGGATTTTGGTGAAGTACACCTACTACATCGTCAACACTACCAATATGGTCTATAATAGTGTTAACTTTTTTCTTACCAATTCCATCAATAGAAGTTAAAAAGTCTTGTAGTTCATCTTTTGTAATTTGTGCTTCAACTACAGATTCGCTAGACTCATCCTTTGTTGGATGTGGTGCTTTTACTTTTTTTGCAGATTTTTTCTTTTTAGCTTTAGAGTTAGAGTCTAAGTGCATTAAATTATCTTGAAAATTCCATTTTTCACTTGGCCACTCTTCAGTCCAACGGCGTTTAACATCAAGAACAGGATACTGCTCATCAAGTTTATGAAGGTAAACTTTTTTTCCACCATAAGATTTTTTCTTCTTACCGAAGTACTCACCATCAAATGAAGGAGAAAATTTACCAAAGTGAATATGTCTAAGTGTTCTAAGAATAGAAGCATCCATTTTACCAAGCTCTTCCCAGTTAAACATAGGCATATGAGGTTTTCTAAAACGACCTTCAGAAAGACTCCACATAATATACTGACCAATCCAATCACGAATGTAAGGGAATGCAGCAAATGCAGTAGCACACTCTAGTATGCGAACTTTTCCATCTTTACCATAAGCAACATCACAAGCCCAGTACTCAGCTTTTGCAGCCTTAGATACTTCAACAGCTAAATCAAGAACATTTTTAGGAACATCCATATAGTCCATACTTCCACCCTGAGAAGTGTTAGTTAACCACTCACCCTCTGGTGCACGACGCCAAAAAGCACATACAGGCTTATGACCAATAAGCATTACACGAATATCTGCTTCCATAGGAACGAAATCTTGAAAATATTGTGGGTGATACTGTTTTTCATCATATAAATCACGAGCTTCTTCATAAGAGTCTACTTTATGAACAAAGTATCCGCCATAATTTGATGGCCCGTAAGATTTTTTTATAATTTTTGGATATTCACATTTTTGTAAAAACTTATCTGCATTATCATGTTTGTAGTAAACATAAGTTTTTGGAATTGGAAGGTCATACTTCCAAGCAAAACGTGTTACATTTTCTTTAGATTTATTTGAAAATTGAGTATCCATAGATGGGATAAAACGAACATGAGGCAGTGCACGAGCTATCTCACGAAAAGTTTCATAAGCAGTAGCAGGAATATTACCAATTAGAACATCAATATTTTTGCGTTTAACCTCTTTAATAAATCTATCTTTATCATTTTTCCAGTGATAAGTTACAGTCTCTATCTTATTTGGCCAACCTTTGAAGTTAGAGTGATCAAAAAATCTTAGTACATAATCCATGTACAAAAAACCTAATTTTGGTAATTTTTTATTGCTTAAGCCCATACTATTTTCCTTTGTAATTTAAAATTTATTTTTATTTAACTTTTCCTAAAAATTCACTGTCTATCGTGTTCACTTTAACTAAATCATCTATAAGAACATGATAAGGCACTTGAATAACAGCACCAGTTTCGAGAGTTGCAGGTTTTTTACTTCCACTTGAAGTATCGCCTTTAAAGTTTGGAGGAGTGTCAGTTACCACTAGTTCCATAAATTCAGGTGCTTGAACAGAAATAGCTTTATTTTTGTAAAAAATAATTTCTACATTAATTCCATCTTTAAACCATTTAGAAGCTTCATCACACTGAGCATACTCTAAACCGATTTGATCATAAGTTTCATTATCCATAAACTGGTACATTTCACCATCATCATAGAGATACTGCATAGTTGTATATTCAATAGTAGGGATTTCAAACTTATCACCAGCATGAACAGTTTTCTCAACTACTTTTCCATTTAAAAAACTTTTCATTTTCATACGTACAAACGCCGCACCTTTACCAGGCTTAACGTGTTGAAATTCAACAATTTTATATGGTACTTCACCTACTACTAGACGTACACCTTTTTTTATATCACTCATACCTACAGTTGCCATTAACACACCTTAAAGAAAAAATTTTGTTTATTTTACACTAAAGGTTCTTAGAATGGTATAATTTGCAAAAAGATATTACTTATGCGCTACTTACAACTCGATTTTATCCGCGGAATTGCCATAATATTAATGGTTATATTTCATATTAGTTTTGATTTAAACAATTTCCATTTTATAAATATAGATATTTATCACGGTGTTGAGTGGTTCTATTTTCGTATGCTAATTCTCACTTTATTTGTACTTTGTGTAGGTATATCTCTACTTTTAAGTAACCAAAATAGTATAAATTTCAACAAAACACTCAAAAGGTTTACTTTACTTATTGGAGTTTCTACTCTAGTTTCAGTATC
>Ga0256826_1002184_pt1 | contig 12011 bp, 9 predicted proteins | sample CV79metaG_FD_185975 | JGI IMG/M metagenome (GOLD analysis project Ga0256826, IMG submission 185975) | Hydrothermal vent microbial communities from East Pacific Rise, Pacific Ocean - CV79 | ecosystem: Environmental > Aquatic > Marine > Hydrothermal vents | place: Pacific Ocean: East Pacific Rise... | reverse complement strand
GCACTGCAACGCAAGAGCTCCTCCAACTTCATCATGTTGATGATATTATTGCTCCGCTTGGAGGAGGTGGTCTTTTGAGTGGAACAGCATTAGCGGCAAAGTATTTTTCGTCAGAAACTCAAGTTTTTGGGGCTGAACCTGTAGGAGCTGATGATGCTTTTCGTTCTATTCGTGATGGTAAAATATATCCTTCTATTCACCCCAACACTATTGCTGACGGACTAAGAACAGCATTAGGAACTGAAACATTTGCTGTTATTCAAAAAGAAGTAAAAGATATTTTACTGGTTGATGATGAAGAAATATTAAAGGCCATGAAACTCATTTGGGAAAGAATGAAAATAATAGTGGAGCCTTCTTCTGCTATCACTTTAGCTGCTGTGTTTAAGAATCCTGAATTATTTAAAGGAAGAAAAGTAGGATTGATTCTCTCCGGTGGAAATGTAGATTTGCGAAAGTATTTTGATTAATACACAAGCAAAAGTGCAACTGTAAGCTACACTTTTGCTCTATTAATCTATGTAATTCATTGCGAACACATACACAGAGGGTTGAAACATATCTTCTATTTCTTTCTAGCTACATTAAAACCAAATACCAATCCAACCACTGTTGCATCTTTTCGTGGCGATATATACGCTGTGATTGGAAAATTAATATACCCCGACTTTAAAGTAAAACCAGCAGCAATAATAAGTCCGGTTGAAACCGAATAAGCCCCCCTATTATCTATTTGCCAAATATAATCTATGTCTTTAGGTGTATCTATTGTTTTTATATTCCACTTATCATTTTCATCGTAATATCCTTCTGCCATCTGCACTCCTCTAATAACTGGTCCCAAACCAAGTTCAAATCCTAACTTATTAAATCTAAAACCTGTTAATACTGATAAGGAAGGGATAATATTACCAGATTCTAAAGCATTTAAAGCGCCAACAAACTCAAATAAAGCCTGAAACTCTCCTGCCGAAACAAACTGTACTTCAAACTGATAACCAATCAATGAGCTAACCGGAAACATCTCAAATCCACCATTACTTCTTGAGTCCATTAATCTTTCTCCTGCTTTACCCAATGTCATGGTTGCTCCAAACCTTGGACCGCTTAAATTCACTTTACTTCTGGAATTTGCGAGAGGAGGATTAAAATTAGAAAGCATATCAACAGTGTTCTTATCATTTGCAATATCAAAAAGATTATGCAGCGAAATCCGAATCATTTGTTGTATATCTTCCTCTTGATCAATATACTCCATGACATCTATTTTTTCAATAGTCTTTGATTTAACACCCACTACTCGCAAAACAACAATTATTTTATTACCAAATTTCTCAACACTTCCACTCAATACTTTGTCCACATTTAATGAATCTCCTATTCTAATCAAATCTGTTTTTCCATATGTTTGTGTGGTACTAATCTGATATTTCTCCATATGGTTCGCTACATCATATTTATCTATTACTTCAAAAATATCTATCTTTTCCATTTCAAGCGTTACCAAACTTGTCATCAATGGCATTTGTATGTCTAATCCCTGTGCATCAATATTGATGATTGCGATGCTCTGCTTATTTGTGTCATTCGCTTTAATAACAGAAGGCATTAAAGTGATCAATAATAACATGACTATTATCATTTCCAATCTGACTATCTTACTACTGTAAATTTTTTTCATAATGATTAGTTTTAAGGTTTTATAAATGATTAAATTCCTTAGCAAAACTATTAGCAAAACCAAGCTTAGAAAATGGATTAGCACTTTAGTATGTACTTCTATTGTGTTTTATCATTATTCAAAACAGATATGTACTTAGCTGATAATTGTTGTTATAATTGATGTATGATGGATTATTCCTCATCATAAGCTGATGAAGCATATATGCAATAATTAATTCTATTATTAGCAATTAGCATTATTATTTGCGATATTCGCAAATAATAACTACCAAATTATTGATTTTTACAAAAGATTTTTATCATGAATCAGACTGATTTTTTAAAAAAGATTGAAGACATCATTCCAGCTAATACAAATTTAGTATCGGAATTATGTGAAGTATTAAAAATTAGTCAAGACAGTGCATATCGCCGATTGCGTGGTTCTACTCAACTTAGTATTTCCGAGGTTTCTGACCTTTGTAAATATTATAATATCTCATTTGATGTGTTTAATGATGCCGGTATTGACAATGTTACATTTAGTTTTTTAGATTTAAACTACAGCTACGAAAGCTTTAATGCTTATATGAAATCCATGCATAAAGATTTAAATCTCATTAGAAATGCTAAGGAAAAGAAGATTGTATATGCTTGCAAGGATATTCCTATATTCTATAATTACAAATATCCAAATTTGGGAGCTTTTAAAATATACTACTGGATGGAAGCTATTTTGAATAATGCTAGTTCGGGTAATCGCTTCGAAGCGGATAGTATTCCCCTCGAAATGAAAAAAATGGGTCATGAGATATTCGATGCATATCTGGATACTCCTTCCGTTGAAATCTGGACTGAGACAACATATCTGTCTGTAATTAAACAAATTGAATTCTTCTGGGAGTCAGGAAAATTTAATTCAAGTGAGGATGTAGTGAAAATACTAGAAGAATTAAAACAGCTATTAAGTGATATTCAATTACAGGCGGAGATAGGCAGAAAATTATTCTCAAACAATGCCGAATCCGGTCAAAGAGCTTCGTATAAACTCTATTTAAGCGATATTGAAATAGGAAATAATTGTGTTTTGGTAGATCTTGGCAGCACCAAAAGTGTGTATTTGGGTCATATGAGTTTCAATACTATTTCCACAATGAATAAAAAATATAGCGCCTTAACAGAAGAGTGGCTTAATAATATCATTAAAAAATCAAACCCTGTAAGTATGGTTTCAGAAAAAATTAGGTTTCAATATTTTAGGACTGCTTTTCGTGTGATTGATGAATTTATTGATAGTTTAGCTTAGTTTTAAGCTCGTTGCATTATTATAAACCTAGATATTTGATCATAACTATTTCTAATAGATACTTTTCTGCATGGACAGGAAATTCATATCAGCTTAGGAGTATGTCACTTATTATATCATAAGTTATCAAAACTTGCATTTATTGTAATTTCTGATAGTTTACAAACTACATATAATTATTAATTTTGGCAACCATTGAGAAAGCAATGCAAGCTGTTAGCAAGCTTTAGTTTAATCTTTATAATACCAAAATGGGATTTTCCTAATAGTAATAATAGAGTCTCTAGTTGAATGTTTATATCTGGAATATATCAGTAAGTGTTTCCCTTCTGCTAAATTATTTATTCCAATATAGGTTTCAAAACCAATTCCACTATTCTTTTTATCATTGTCTTCAACAATTACAAAATCTGATTTATATGGTATAGAATCTATTTTAATTGAATATATTTTTTGAAATGTTTTTATGTATTCCATATGTAAACTATCCATAGTCTTTATTAATGAAGAGTTGGTTTTTCTTTCCCCAACATCGACAAAAAAGTACGATTTATAGCCGCGTTTGTCTTTCTCGGGTTTTAAACTTTCATTAAATTCAAAAATATGATCTTCAATAGTGTTTGTAAGTGGTATCTTTACTTTGATATAGGGATCAGTAATTATTTTAGATTGTATAGTGAGCACAGAAATAAATAAATCATTCTTTTCTACTAAATCTTCATAATTTCCACTCTTAGAGATAATAGCATTTGCTTTCACAGAATCAAAACTGATTATCCGGGACTGTTCTTTGTACAAATTAGATATAAATAGAACTGAAAAATAAAATGGCAATAACAGTAAACTTACCCTTCTTCCAAACCTATTGTCTATCAGATTATAATATAATGGCCTGTATAAAAAAGACAAGGTTAAATAACTGAACACCCAATAAAATGGGAAATATATTGTAGCAATCCATTTATTTTTTTTAAGAAGTCCTTGAGTTATATAATCAAAAAATGTAAGAACTGCACCTATAAGTAATAATGCCTGAGTTGCAAATACAAATATCCTGAGAAATATGGAAGCACTGTCTGAGCCGAAAGACGCAATATATTTTACTAAATGCAGAACAACAAATATGGCAGTTACATAAAAGATGAGTAAAAAGGAAATTGCAAAAATGATACTGCAAAGTTTTTCGAGTTTTTCAATATAATCATCAAATGAACCTATTTTTTTATTCAGATAGTTGGTAAATCGTTCACTGTAGTTTAAATTATCAATTTTAACTTCGCCAGATACATAGCGCACTCCCAAGGCTCCAATCCACAAACTGCGTAATATCACATGTATAATTAAGTTGAAAATTAAGATTAAAATAGCCGTAAATACCGTTTGATATACATCTTTAAGGATATCATCCTCATGCAATGCTATACGAAAAGCGTTTTGCACAGGATCTAGTGCGTAAAATAACCCGAAAATAGTAAAACCAGAAACTAATAACTCTAATTGCCATGAATCTTCTTGTAATCTGTCTAATAGCTTTTTTAGCAAATCTTTATTCTTATTATCTTTCATACCTGTGTTAATTGGGGCTTGAGCACTTGCTAAGCTGCTGGCTTACTAATTCATAGTGTTTTTATAAGCCCTATTTTTCGCCTACGAATATACTAAATTATCTTCCATAATCTCTGAGGTGATCGGCTTACTCGTAACAAAATATGTGGTTTATAGGTAATTGGACATAATTAAATGTTGCTAATAACAGTCCTGTAAACACTATCAGCAATTTTGATACTTTGGAGTCTCTCAAATTTCTAATAGCTATAATGACTTGGCCATTCTCAATAACTGTAAAGTATATACTATTAAGCAAAAAGCAATATTATAAAACAATATTCCAATACAAAAAAATAGATACCTTTGCCGCAAGTAAAGCAAGGGAATCGGGTGAAAATCCTGAACAGTTCCCGCTGCTGTAAGTCCCAAATCCATAAGGGTTTGAATCATAATACAGAGCCACTATTAGTTGATAAACAATGGGAAGGCAATTGAGATGGACAAGTCAGAAAACCTACTTTACTTGTATTAATTTAACGCTTTCGGTGAAAAAGCGATGAATCAAGATATACCAATCCGGTCTATTTTCTTTCCTCTCTTTTATCTGATTATGTTTATTGAGTATCTTTTAAAATGATAAAACAATTATATCTATTTGTATTATTATTGAGCCTATCATTTCCTATTATGGCTGAGGGCTTAAAGGATACTACTATATTCCTTAACGAAGTGAATATCAATTCTAATATTACGCATAATTTTTCCTCTGGAAATAAAATTCAATCGCTACCTAAAAGAACTATTGAAGCCTATCAAAACTCCAATCTATTAAATATTTTATCCGACCACAGCATGGTAAATATAAAAAGCTACGGAGTATCAGGACTTTCAAACATCAGTCTGCGGGGAAGTCAAACCAATCAAACTGCTGTTGTATGGAATGGCATTAATTTGCAAGACCCATTGAATGGCTCTGTAAATCCAAGCTTATTTCCCTTAGGGTTAATAGATGAAATAAAGATTCAATATGGTGGTTCCGGTGCTTTGTACGGGAGTGGTGCAGTTGGAGGCGTGATAATGATGAATAAAAATCTGGATTTTAATACGGGCTTTGGAATAGATGTTTTACTAGGCACAGGTAGTTTCTCCAATTATCAAGGACAAATAAAAATTCGTTATGGAGGAACAAAATATTCAGGAAGCCTTATTTATTATCATTCACAAGGAGAGAATGACTTTCCATATGTAAATACCCAAGCATTTGGGCATCCTGAGAAGAAACAAGAAAATGCTTCCAATAATATTGATGGAATATCCCAAGACAATAGCTTCATTCTAAACAAGAATCAGAAAATTAATACGCATTTATGGTATCAGAAAAGCCATAGAGAAATAGCTCCCAATATGACCATTTTCAATGCCCATCAATTTCAAAATGATGAAGCATTACGCTTTAGTGGTGATTGGATAAAATATGGGGAAAAGACAAGTCTGATGGCTCGTATTGGTCTGATTCATTCTATTTTAGACTATAACGACCCGGGAATAGACCTACAATCCACTCACCAATCAACAAGTATTATTGCACAATTTGAATCGAATATTCAACTAAATAAGCTACACCTAATTAATTGGGGAGTAAATAATCGTTTCGATATGGGACAATCGGATAATTATCCTGATCACACTCAAAGAAATACGCTGGCTTTTTTCTTAAGTTATAAACTTCAATTGCTGAAAAAGAAACTCCATATTGTAGCAAGTATTAGAGAGGAGTTGATAGAAAATAATTTGGGTAGTCCCACTCCATCCTTAGGAATTGATTATAATCCTTTAAGCTATTTGAGTATTAAAAGTAAAGTGAGCAGAAACTATAGAAGTCCTACTTTTAATGATTTATATTGGCAAGGTGGTTTTGCGCACGGAAATGCCGATTTATTACCCGAAAGTGGATGGTCTCAAGAAATAGGAATGGATATCAAAACCAATTGGAAAACCTTTCAACCAGCATTTCAAGTAACGGCGTTTAACAGCCATATCAATAACTTAATTGTTTGGACTCCAACAGACAATATTTGGTCACCCATGAACCAGAAAGAAGTTTGGTCGAGAGGAGTGGAAGTACAGCAGTTAAATGAATTCTATTTAAAGAGTATTAATACAGGATTAAACTTGTACTATACTTATAATCCAAGTACACTTGAGTCTGGGAATAATTCTGGAAAGCAACTTATTTATCAACCTATAAATCAAATAAAAGCAAAGTATTTTATTAATTATCAATCTTGGACTTTAAATATTATTTACCAATGGTTTGATGAACGATTTATAACCGATAATAACAGCAAATCATTAAACTCCTACAAACTCATAAATTTAGGCATCTATGGAGATATTCCCATAAAAAAACACTTATTTGTTTTCCATTTGAGAGTGAATAATATTTTTAATGAAGTATACCAAAGTGTAGAAAATTATGCTTATCCTCTACGAAATTTTCAATTTTCAATTCAATACAAATTCAATTAATATGAAAAAAGCAAGTATATCTACCCTAATCGCAGTGTTGAGTGTTCTATTTATCTCCTCCTGTAAGGAATTAGAAAAGGACGTTCCTTTTGTCCCTTCTTTTGATAAATACGAAGCAGGTGCTTTCTTTATCAACGAAGGGAATTTTCAGCATGGAAACGGCAGCATTACTTATCTAAATACAACCGACTATTCTGTTAAAAATGACATATTCCAATTGGAGAATAATAGAAGTTTGGGGGATGTAGTGCAATCCATGAAAATAGTATATAATACAGCATATATCTGCGTAAATAACAGTAATAAAATTGAAGTGGTTAATAGTAAATCCTTTGAAGAATTAGGGACTGTTTATAATCTCCCATCGGTGAGATATTTTGATACGGACTATAGTGATTATGGATATGCAACTTGCTGGGGGAATGGAGGCCAAGTGAAGGTAATTAACCTTTCCACCTTGGAAGTAATAGATTCCATAATGGTAGGAAACGGACCCGAGGGGATGTTTATTTGGGAACAAAAACTTTTTGTAGCCAATGGAGGAAACACAATAGCAGACAATACTGTTTCTGTTATTAGTTTGCAAACTAAAGAATTAATTGCCACAATTCCTGTTGGATATTCACCTAAGCATTTTGTTATAGATGTGGATTCCAAACTATGGGTAATTTGTGCCGGGACAGGCAATTGGAGTAATGTAGGAGAACAAGAAAGCCAATTAATTCAAATTGACCCTGTAAATTTGGAAGTAATAAATACTGTCCCTCTTTTCAATCATATGCACCCGGAAAATATTGGGATAGACAGAACGCAAACAGTTATTATTATTGGAGGTGGCTTTGATACTGATGGACTCTATAAAGTATTCACTTCCCATCCAGAAACTCCCACTGAAGCTTTTATTAACGGCTCTTTTTACGGAATGAGTATTAGTCCATTTAATGATGAAATCTATGCAGCTGATGCCAAAGATTATAGTAATAATGGCCTAATGAATCGATATAGTTTTAATGGCGATAAATTAGGAGAATACGAAACAGGAATTATTCCTAATAGTGTTTGTTTCCGCTGGCCGGTAATGATTACTATATTATGAAAAAACAAGCCCTATTTAATTGGAGCGGAGGAAAGGACTCTGCGCTTGCTTTGGGAGAGATTATGAAATCACCAGATTTTAGGGTGCAATATCTCCTGACATCTATTGGTAAGAATACTCGCAGAGTGAGCATGCATGGGGTAAGGGAAGAATTGATAGTACAACAAAGTAAAGAAATAGGATTGAAGCTCAAATTTATGGATTTACCGGAAAACCCTGATATGGAAAGCTATGAGAGCACTTTATTTCATTTTATGAATAAAGCGAAAAATTCCGGAATAAACTTCTCAATATTCGGGGATATTTTTCTGGAAGACTTAAAAAAATACAGAGAATTGCAATTGGCAAAAGTGGATTTCAAAGCTGTTTTTCCCTTGTGGCAAAGAAATACCAATGATTTAATCAGAGAGTTTATTGACAAAGGTTATAAAAGTATCATTACTGCTGTAGACGATTCGAAACTGTCCAAAGATTTTGCCGGACAAGAAATAGATGAGTATTTTTTAAAACATCTTCCACAGAATGTAGATGCCTGTGGGGAGAATGGAGAATTTCATAGTTTTGTTTTTGATGCTCCTTATTATAAAAATCCTATTAACTATTCCAAAGGAGAAATTGTGCACAAAACATATGAAGTAAAAGATAAAAACATCAGTCATGGCTTTTGGTTTTGCGATTTGATAGCTCAATAAAAGAAAAAATAATGCTTAAAAAAATCATCATACTATTATCATTTATTGGGATACTGTTTTCCTGCTCATCCCCTACTCCACCTGATAATCATGCTCAAATTACAAGTTCTTACCTTCCAAAATATGCTCAGTTTTTCCGGATAGATTATTATGAGGATTATAAACAAATAACAGTGCTAAATCCTTGGAACAATAAACAGATGAATTTCGAATATTATATATTGAAAGACTCCTCAAAGATTCCTCAAAGTAGATTAGCAAACTCATTCCTTTTAAACCATAATCCCAAGAGTACCGCTGTACTTTCTTCACCCATTGTGGGTATGTTGAACAGACTCAATCTTACCGGAACAATACAAGGAGTTACCGACCCAAACTTGATTTACGATTCTGTTATTTTAAGCAGAATTAGAAAAGGAGAAATACAAAATATAGGCAAAAGTATCCAGCTTAATATGGAGAAACTAATGATGATTAATCCCGATATTATAATTGGTAGTGGTTGGGAGCAATTGAGTGCCGATTATAAAAAAATGGTGAAGCTGAAGATGATACCTGTTTTGATGTACGATTGGCAAGAAGTTCATCCCTTAGGAAAAGCAGAGTGGATGGTGTTTTTGGCAGCATTTTTTAATGAAGAAGAAAAAGCGAAATCTTTGTTTCAAGCAGTTGATGATAATTATAATTTTATAAAAAATAGTGTTGAAACAAAGAATAAACCCCAAGTTTTTAATGGATCGGAGTATCAAGGCATTTGGTATTCTGCCGGTGGTAAAAGCTATATCAGTCAGCTCTACAAAGATGCCGGAGCACAATACCTAATGGAACAAGACTCTACATCAGGAAGCATTCAACTCGACTTTGAAATACTAATGGATAAAGCAGCACCTACTCCCATTTGGATGTATACGGGGAGTAATTCTCCTATGGCTCTTGATTTTTTCAAAACTCCCAAATATAAAGTATTTAACGCAGTAAGAAACCACAGAGTATACTCCTACCAGCAACGTATTAACTCCAAAGGAGCTAATGACTATTGGGAAACAGGAGGATTACGCCCCGATTTAGTTCTAAAAGATTTAGTTGAGATTTTTCACCATTCAGAAGGTGATAGCATGGATTTATACTATTTTAATAAAGTAGATTACTAAATTTTATGGATCTCCAAAATACCAATCAATACTATCGATAAAAAGGCTTTAATACCATTGACACATTATCAATCACTTCAAAAGTTTGCTCTTCAATTGGTGGTGGTCCATATGCTCCGGATGCATTATTAGAAAACCCATATCCTTCTTTTGGGATACCAATAAAATTGCTGTCTAATTCATTATTATTATTCTCGTCGTGATAATACACAATTGTATATTTTCCATCGGCAATATCCTTAAAAATGAGATTACACTGCTTGTTTACAATTTTTCCATTTATTGTTTTTATCACATTTTCTAAAGTATCTTTCAGCTCTAAACATACTTGACCTTTATTGCTTTTCAAATCTTTAATAACTATGTTTATTTGATAAGTACCACTACCTTTTTTACCTGATATTGAAGCATTAAGGCTATCCATTTTCTGCACAAATAATTCTTTATTTTTAATACTACAATCTAAATGTCCACCTTTAAAAATCCATCTGCTTTTGGGTTGTTTTGCATTTTTATAAACCAAGTCACCCTGTGCAAATGGCACCGATTGATCAGCCTTGCTATGAATAAACAATTTAGGCATATTCTTAATTTCCTTTATATCCTCTTTAGCAGCATAAGGAGAAGTTACATAATTAATGATAATCTGCTTTTGCTCTTCCGGTGTACTGGATAAAGCAATATCTGTAAAGGAACTGATAGTTCCATCCAAAACTAAAGCGTCAACTTTCTTTTGGTTGTTTTTTGCAATATGCACAGCAGCTTGTGTTCCAAGTGATGCACCATATATTAGAACTTTTGTGTTTTTTACTCTTTCCATGTTTATAATAGAATCGAAAACTATTTGTGCATCCGAAACAACAGTTAAATGAGTAGGTATCCCATTGGAAAGGCCATATCCACGTGGTTCAATCATAAAAACCTGATAGCCTGTTTCTACTAATGGCTCTACCATATATGTATATCGTGGTGCATTTCCTCCAGCTCCCATAAAAAATACAATTGTAGATTTTGCTTTTATTTGTGGTTTAAGAAGTAATACATGGATTTTAACTTCATCGATAGTATAGAACAAGTCTTCATGATTTAAATTGCTATTTAGATTATACTCTTTTGATGGAAAATAAAATCGCTCATCAAACTGAGCAAAGCTAATACTACTCAAACTGAATAATACAAGAAATAATAAAATGTACTTTTTAATTTTCATTCTGTAAATTTTAAATTAATACTGATTGCAATATTAATTCAGTTTACAGCATTATCAGTGGTTCTGGGATAAGATGCACCTTTTTGTGACAGCGGTAAAGATAAGGGATGAGAAGCAAATTTTAGGGATGGGATTCATTTAATTGAATAGCACTTTTTAAACCTTGGATATAATTTCTTGAAACTAAAATCTCGCCATCAGTGTTTCTTAGTTGCAGCCTATATCCTTGTGAATTGCCATTTATTTTTTCAATATGAATAATATTAACTATAAAAGCACGGTGCACTTTTATAATAAAACGATTGTTGCTTAGCTGTTCGTCAATATTTTTTAAAGTATTTCTGATGAGTGTTTTTTGAGCAGTTTTATCTTTCAAATAACAAACCGAAACATAATTACCAACAGACTCAACAAATAATAGATTCTCACTAGTCGTATTTATCTTTTGCTTATTATTCTCGGAATAAAGAATGATTTCTTGTTCTTCATTTTTACTAGTTTCCTGATTTATTAACCTATTATTCATTTCATTAGAAACAATTAAATTCTTTTTCAATAATTGGTTATAATTTAAAATTGTTAGAAATGAAATAGGAATAATAGAAATAATAAAGCTGTTGAAAATAAAGTATAGAATAGCATAAAAGTGGATACTGAAAGTGTTAAAAATCACTTCACTATAAAAATAATTTGCTAGTCCAATGGTAACAACATTCCAACAAAACCAAAAAATCTGTTTTATTACTGTCCACCCTTTTTCTGCAAAAAAGGATTTAAAAATACTAGGTAACAGAACAACATTTATAATTAAAGATAA
>Ga0256826_1002183_pt1 | contig 12011 bp, 8 predicted proteins | sample CV79metaG_FD_185975 | JGI IMG/M metagenome (GOLD analysis project Ga0256826, IMG submission 185975) | Hydrothermal vent microbial communities from East Pacific Rise, Pacific Ocean - CV79 | ecosystem: Environmental > Aquatic > Marine > Hydrothermal vents | place: Pacific Ocean: East Pacific Rise... | reverse complement strand
TGCTATGGACTGTGTACGTACTTCACTTCGTGAAAAAGCAAAATCTGTTAAATGTCTTTACAGACGTGATGCACATAACATGCCAGGAAGTAGAAAAGAGTACATCAACGCAAAAGAAGAGGGTGTGGAGTTTGAGTTTTATGTCTCGCCTAAATCGTTAGTAACCAATGATAAAGGCAAGATTATTGCTGTTGAGATGGTAAAAACAAAACTAGGTGAAGCCGATGCATCTGGAAGACAAAAAGTAGAAGAGATAGCAGGTTCTAACTATAATGTAGATGCTGATGTTGTTATTTTTGCTCTTGGTTTTGATACTATTGAGTATCCTTTCTTTGCAAGTAATGGCATAGAAACAGATAAATGGGGTGGGGTTTTAGTAGATGAAAACTACCAAACAACAAAACCAGGTATCTATGCTGGTGGTGACTGTCACCGTGGTGCAGACTTAGTTGTTACAGCAGTAAGAGATGGGCGTGAAGCAGCGAAAGCGATGGTAAAGAGTTTTTCATAAGTGAACATTTTAGCATTAAATGAAAAGTTTAATGCTTTATGAAGTCATTGTTGAGTGGGATTATGCTATAGTCTATAGAAGAATAAAGCTTAAAGAAAAGTTACGTAGGAGTAGATATGTTTGGAAGCCTTTTTGATAATATATTAAAAGAGACAAAAGAAGAGAAACCTAATCAGTGGATAAAATGTCCTAAATGTACATCACTAATGTATTACAAAGAGGTAGAAGCAAAACAAAATGTTTGTCCTAAATGTAATCACCATTTTCGTATTTCTGCTGAAAAAAGAATAGCAGCTATTGCCGATGAAGGAAGTTTTGTAGAGTTTGATATGTCATTAGTTCCTGTAGACCCTCTTAAGTTTACAGATAAAAAGTCATATAAAAAACGTTTAGAAGAGGCAAAAGCTAAAACAGGAAAAACCTCTTCTGTGATGAGTGGATCTTGTACCATCAATGGTCAAGATGTTGAAATAGCCGTTTTTGATTTCTCTTTTATGGGAGGAAGTCTTGGCTCTGTAGAAGGTGAGAAGATAGTTCGTGGTATTACGAGAGCTATTGAGAAAGAGTGTGGGTTTATTATTGTTTCTGCTTCAGGTGGTGCAAGAATGCAAGAGAGTACCTATTCACTTTTACAAATGAGTAAAACATCAGCAGCACTTAACAGACTACACCAAAAAGGCTTACCTTTTATCTCTATCTTAACAGACCCTACTATGGGTGGAGTTTCAGCTTCATTTGCAATGCTAGGTGATATTATTATGGCAGAACCAGATGCTCTTATCGGGTTTGCTGGTCAGAGAGTTATCAAGCAAACAGTAGGTGTTGATTTACCAGAAGGTTTCCAACGTTCAGAGTTCTTACTTGAGCATGGTCTTATAGATATGATAGTCAATCGTGACGATATGAAGCAAACACTATCTGATCTTTTTAAACTTTTCAATAAAAAATCTGCATAATTAAAACTTTTCTAGTTAGAGTAATATCTTTAGCTAGAATAGTATTTAACGTATATTATACAAGACTTTATATATTATGAAACGTAAAAATATACTCTTTCTTACTCTATTCTTTTTATTATTTAATGCGGCTATCTCTGTAGTGGTACATTTAAATAATGAAGAGAGAATAAAGCTAGTGCTTCAGAGAAATTTGAAAACACTAAAAACACATTATGAAATCTTACTTTATACACAAAAACTTATAGCTTCTACTATGTTTCAATCAACTGTTAAATTAGAGAGGGTAATTGATATTATATCTCAAGCTAATCATGAAACTAAAAAAAATAAAGATAAATTAAGAGATGAACTACAAAATATATTAAAATCTAAATATAGTATAGCAAAGCAAAAAGGGGTCTTTCAGTATCAATTCTTACTCTCAACTAATGAATCTTTTCTTCGTATGCATAAACCTAGTAAATATGGAGATATCCTTACCGATGTTAGAGATGATTTTGCATATGTTCAGAAGATGAAAAAATCTATTAGAGGGTTTACTAGAGGGCGAACTACACACGCTTTTAGAAATACTTTTCCCCTTTTTGATAAAAATGAACAGTACATTGGTGCAGTAGAGATATCATTTCCTAGTGATAGTTTTCAGTGGTATCTTAATTATATAAGCCATATTCATACACACTTTATCATAAATAAAAAAATCTTTAATTCAAATACATGGGACAGAGATGATATAGTATTAAAATACTCTAAAAGTGCAGAAAGTAATGACTATATGGTAACCCTTGGTAGTTTACATAGTGTGCAAAGATGTGTAATTCAAAATAGGATAAGTCTTAAACCTATACGCAAAGATATTAATGCCAAAATTCATAAGGGAAAAGCTTTTAGTGAGTATGCAAAGTATGAAAATAGAATTAACGTTTTTTCATTTTTTCCTATCAAGAATTTAAAAAATGAAACAGTAGCATGGTTAGTCTCCTATGTTGAGTCACCATTTATAGAGTCTACCTTACAAATGGCATGGGTTATTCGTATTATTGGTTTCTTTATCTCTATGATTATTAGTTATTTTATTATTTTACAGATACGTGCGAGTAATATTATACAAGAGAGACATCATCTTTTAGATGATATATTAAACTTAACAGATAATATTATGTTTGTTACGGATTTTAAAACGATAAGTTTTTCAAATAATAATTTTAAAAATCTTTTCAATATAAAAAACACTAAAGATTTTAATCTACGGTATAAACATAATATTTTGGATTTATTTCTTCCAAGAAAAGGGTATTTACATAAAGGATTATTAGGTAAAAATCAAACACCTATAGAGCTGTTTAAAGTGACACCAGAAGAGAAAAGAGTTGTTATTATTATTGATAGATACTTTAAAGAAAAAATATTTCAAATTAATATATCTAAGACTAATTATAGTGATGATTATCTTGTCAGTTTATCTGATATTACAAGGATGAAAGAGAAAGAGATACGTATAGAAGAGAAAGCATACATAGATGGACTTACGGGTGTATATAACAGAAATAAGTTTGATGAACTACTAAATAAAGAGATAAAAAATGCAAATAAAAATAGGAATGTATTTTCAATAGCTATTATAGATATAGATAAATTTAAGAATTTTAATGATACTTATGGGCATTTAATGGGTGATGAGATACTTATCATGATAGCCGATAAATTAAATAAAAATGTACGAAAAACAGACACTTTTGCAAGATGGGGTGGTGAAGAGTTTGTGATACTTTTTAAAGAGACACCTATTGACCCTGCGTATGATGTCTGTAAAAATCTTAAAGATATAATAGAAAACCTCAGACATAGCACTGCGGGTAGTGTAACCGTAAGTTTTGGCTTAACTCAGTACAAAGAGTCAGAGAGTGCAGAGAACATGTTTAAACGTTGTGACGATGCACTTTATCTAGCAAAAGAGAATGGCAGAAATAGAATTGAAATACTGTAAAAAGAGAAAATATTAGAAAAAGTTACAATACATCTATAGATAGATCTATTGAGCTTTAATAATATCAATAACACCCGTTAATTGATTCTCTTCAGTTTGAGTATGTACATTTTTTATTATATCACTTGTAGCATCTCTCCCATAGATAAAACTTTGTTCCTTGACAATAACACGATATGCTTTATTGGCTTCTATGGCTCTTTGTTTTGATGGGCTAATAAGTGTTGATATATTTTTATGTAAACTATCTAATAGTGTATCATTTAGTTCACCCTCTTCAGTGAAAAACTTATCTATAAGCTCTCTATTTTCTCTAAATTCATCACCAGCATGATTTTGTTTGAGATAATAAGTATATTCATATTTACCATCTAAACGTTTTGGCTCACTATCAGGTACTTTTATTTGTGTTGCATATGCCCAGCCATGTCTGAAAGCATCTTTTTTGACAACCTTTCTTGGAAATGCAAATACACCATCTGTTGTTGCACCCAATCCACTATGACATCCCATACAAAAATATGTCTCCTCATAGTTCTGTGGTCTTAGCTCCCCTTCAGTATCCTCAATAAAGCCTTGATAAGACCATCCTTGTTTGTTATCCAGTCCTATATGAATATTACCATCAAACTGTCTTAAGTGATCTGGATAATCCATTTTCTCTTTTATTTCATTCTCTGCCATCTCTTCTAATCTTGAAGGCGTTACCCAATATTTTTTTATACCATATCGTAACTCTTTCATATGAGGAGTCAGTACAGCATTGCCCTCATTATCAATATCAACATAACGTACAGAGTGTAAAAATTCTGTCCCTACAGGAAAAAGACCTGCTACAAGATGAACCTTTCCCTCGTCTTGATACTCACCAGCTTCACCAACAAAATGTAGGGTATCTAGATTATAAACTACTGTTGTACTTGTTTCAAATTTTCCATCACCATTTAAATCATAAGCATATTTTTTTTCATCTACAGATTCTAAGAAAGTATCTTTTCTATGAATAAGTGCTTCAACAATAGCAAGGTTGATACGATAAACTTCTAAATCAAAAACACCATCAGTATTATTTCTAAATATATCTGCAAGGCGTATCATAACATCATCAGTAGAGCCGTTTGTTGGCCAAAATGTACCTAGAAATGGCGTATAATGAAAAGCCCTCCATCCAGTATATTGCTCACTATTTGGATTTTTATCAAATCCTTTATCTCCAAAATTAAAATAACAATCAGGTATATATCCATACCAATGCCCATCATCAAAAATATCCCATTCTTTAGGTAGGTTTATCAATTTTTTTACGAGGATTATCTCATTATTGCTATCAAAATAGTTAGATTTACCTACATAAGTGGCTATCTCATTATCTGTAATTTTATCTATATCATTTTTTCTATCAATAAAAAGATTGCTCCAGTGATTTTCTCTTGCATATGCTGCAAAACTATACATCACTTGAATATCTCCATCTTCAACATAATTGGGAGCAAGACTAGGCGTATGACAAGCATAACAAGGGTTATGTACGCCTCCATTTTTATCTTCGGTTTTAGTATAACACATGGAAGGGATATATGCTGCTTTATTTTCTAGTTGCATAGTTTTAAAATCAATATTGATAGGTTGATTACTATCTATTGAAGAGTTAGATGACTTACATCCAAATAAAAGTACACTAAGAGTGATGCATCCTGAGACATAAATAATTTTGTAAAGCATTTTCTCTCCTTAATATTATATAATAACTATAAATTACAGTTAATTCATAGTTATTATATATGCTAAGTGTAGAGTAGGAAATACCTACTCTACGGAACTTCAATTAGTTAGAAATTTCCAAACGCTGTACAGAACCACCAGCTTCAAATGGGCTAGTACTTAATAAATATGAATCATAAGTTTCACCTGCCGCATCTGTAATATCTGCATCTAAAAATGCTTGCATATCTATCTGCAATACATAACCATCATCACTTAAGATATATCCGTATGATTTATGATTATTTACACTATTAACTACACCAGCTGCATGTGGATCTCTAGCATAACTATACTCTCCATATGTACCATTATAATAAGCTCTTTTTGAGATAGGAGTCCAAGGAGTCCCAGCTACTGGTTCTTCTAATTTAGCAACACCAATCACAGTACTATATCCCGCAGAAAGTAACATGAGGTGAGTTGTACTATCTACTGCAACATTAGATAACACAGGATATCCTCCAGCTGGACCACCAACATTAAATGATGTAATAGTACTGTTGATGTCACCTACTATACTAAATGTGCTATTGGCATCATGAAAGCTAAATTTAGTTTCATCTGAAAGATCAATAAATCCTAAATCTCTACTATCTTCTGGTGCAACAATACCAATATGGTATGTCGTATCTACAGCTCCAGCATCAGCAGAAGCCATACCTGGAAGTAATCCTATAGTAGTGTTCCATGTGTTTTGTGCTAATGAATATGCTTTATTTGTATCAACATTTACTAACTGTAATCCACCACCATAACCAGCTCCATAATTTGGAGAGAAGAGAAGATTTTGAGATATGTCTGCACCAATATTTTCAGTAATGATTTGGTCATTAGCTAAAGCAATTGGTGTTGCAGATGCAGTGTACGTTGAAGCATCTACAAACCAATATCCATCTGTAGTAGCAAGCCATACACCATCTCTAATTGGATCAGGGATACCACTACTAATATAAGCTGAACCACCACTGAAACCTTGTGTAGTAGATACATCAACTTCAGTAGAACCAAGAATAGCACCACTCTCTACATTGATAAAAAAGACTTTTTTCTGACTGTAATCATAAACCATAACAGTAGGATCTATTTTTCCAGGGACTGGAACTACTCCACCTATATTTTTCATACCTTCTGTACTTAGTGTAGCATTGAGTGTAGTAAGGTTCTGCTCTACTGGAGTTGCAGGATCTGTAATGTCATATCCTACTAAACCTTTAGATCTAGCAGCTATATAAACATACTGTTTACCTTTAAAACTTAAGGTAGTAACTGCTCCAGAACTTGCAACATTGATACCACTACTCGCAGGAGCTTTAGTTACAATACCAGCACGTATACCTGTTATAGCTTCTGAATCTTTAGCATCATCTTTAAATCCTTTATCTGCAAGATCTGTACCATCTGCATTTAAATATGCTTCTAATGCTGCAAGGAAATCTGCATAATAAGTTCCAAACTCACCATCATCGGCAAAATCTTTTGATAATGCATCATATAAATCTTTAGGTGTCATACCTAATCTATCTGCTAATTTTTCAAACATACCAAATATAAGAGCTAACTTTGCTTTAGCATCTCCACTTGTTAATCCTGCTTTAGTTAGTTCTGGAATCAGTGTTGAAAAATCAACATCATCATCAAATCCAAAAATTTCAGCTAGTTCTTTATAGGCTTTTTCAATATCAGCTTTTGTATCTGCTGATGATTTACCTGATTTATAAGCAAATTCACATGCATAAGTTGTCAATGCTGATAATATTATATCAGCAGAAGAAGAAGGGTCATATTCAAAAACTGTACATAACTCACCAGCTGCCTCTTCTTTTCCATCAGCTTCACTTTTATATGTACCACCTTTTGCCACTAATCTTACGATAGTTTTCCCTGCTTTAAGTTCTGTATCTATCTTAAATGAACCGTCAGAACCTGTACTAGCAGTACCTAATTCTTCTCCATCTAAGCCATAAAGTGTAAGTGATGCTTCAGATACATCTCCAAGAATAACTTTACCGTTAACTGAGCCCTTAACTGTCTCATCACTTGTAGGGGTATCTACTTTATCTCCTCCTCCACCACCACAACCAACTATCGCTACTATAGCTGCCATTGCCAATGTACTATTTAATGCAAATCTTTTCATTATAAAACCTTTTATTTTATTTAAGAGTAGATACCCTTATAATGTATTATATCCCAAAAATGTGCCAAAAATGTGCCAAATGCATTTCCTTCTTAACTTCTTTAATCTGTTAATCTAAAATATTTTACTTTAGGTTAGATATTTTATAAAATAAACCTTATTAGCTTATCTGATATTATAAGGTAGAAATAGAGTTGAAATATTGTAACGGGTTATTGTATGATACTATCAATTATGCCTAATATTTGATTTATTGTTTTTTGGTTTGCTTTTTCAATAAATTTTATATTTCTTGAGTTATAATCAATTGATTTCATCTGTTCTCCCATAATAAAACCAGTAATATTTTCACTTTTAACTTCAATATGAAAAGGAAAATCTCTTTTTGTATTTGTTATTGGACATGCAAAAGCAAGACCAATATGTTGATTAAATATTTTATTACTAATAATTATTGCAGGTCTTCGCCCCTTTTGTTCATGACCACTTTGTGGGTCAAAACTTAAAGCTACAATATCTCCTTGTTCGGGAATATATTTTACCATTCTTCTAATCCAGTTTTATTATCAAACTCCTCATAAGTTTTATAATCAGATGGTAGTTTTTTAACCAAATCATTAATATCATATACTTCACGTGATTGTCTTATTGGTTCCAATACAATTTTTTGATTTTCAATCAAAACTTTCATCTTATCACCAATTGATAAATGTAATTCTTTCATTATATTTTTTGGAAACCTTAAACCTTGAGAATTACCCCAAGTTGATATAGTTGCAGTCATGATATATCCTTTGTCTTTGTATATCCAAAGTATATCATATATCTTGTTGGCTGTCAATGTATAATGGGAGTGTTCAGAATAACGGTTGACTTGAGAAATAGTTTACCCGCTAGGGTAAACTATTTCTCTCCAAGGTTTTGTTGTATATTCTGCTTAATTTCAGCATCTAAAAATTGCTTAAATTTTATTTGAATTAGTTTTCTAGCATCTGAAATTTCTTTGTCAGTTGAAAACTTCTTTATAGTAGTTTCTAATATGATTATTAAATCAGAAATACTTGTTTCAGATAAAAGTGTTTTTAAATACAAAATATAAAATATTTTTTGGTCACTTTGTGAATATTTACTATCTGTATAAGTATTTTTGATCTTGAAGTAGTTAGTTATGTTTACTGGTGATTCATTAATATCTAAATTGTTTTCACCAAAAATATCATTATAATATTTATCAAATATTTGCTTCTTTTGATTTGTTGCTTTTTCTGGGAAGCCCTTAAGAGAATACAAGATTTGACCATATTTTTCCATACTTATTTTATGTGTATAGACTTTGTCATTTGATAGTCCTGTATCACCTGTTTTCCTTGCATATATGATGTTGTGTTCATCTAAAAATTGTTCTAATTCAATTTGTTCTTTACTTAATGATTTTAAATCAACACTAGAAATTGAATTTTGACTATTAGTATATTCAGCAATTTTATTTATATATTCATCATTTGCAGTAAATATTCTTACAAGTACTTCACTTTTTGATAAGAAGTTATTTATATAATCTTTATCTTGACTATTGAAATTATGAATAGTTCGTAAAGTTTGTCCACCATTTAAGACTTGAAAATCTTCAAGTTTTATCTTAACCCGTTTATTCGCATTTATTGGATCAGCTTTTATGATTTTTGCAATGATTGTTAATCCATTATTGTACATAAAAAATTTAGACGATTCTTCTTTTAATGTTCTTTCTATATTATTATTATATTTAGATTTTTGTACAAAACCTCTAACATTATCAAATAAAATATTATATTCTAAATCCACATTTGCAAGCATACTAATATTTTCAATATTATATTCATTTCTTATGTCATTGTTATTAGATGTAATTCTTATTACTTCACTTAGGGATAGTCTAATAATATATGATTTACTTGAGGACATAGAATTTTCTGAATATGACATAATTGCATCATCACTGATAATTAATTCAGTATTTATAGGCTCAGGACGAATCGATAATAATTCATTAATTTTTGGTAATCCAAAAGGAATAATCTCTAAGTCATACATTTTTTCAAGTTGTTGTAAATTAGCATCATTTTTATTGATTTCAAGAGCTTCATTACTAACAATATATAGTTTCATTTTCCATATATCATTACTATTCAATTTTGAAATTATTTCTTTTGCATATTTTTTTATTTTACCATCTAAGTGTGTAGTATCTTCATTAATTAAAGCATTTATAAATTTTATAGATATTATTGTTTCATTTATTTTTTGCTTTTGGTCTGAATTATATTTAGCTCTAAATTTAAAATTAAAGAGATTAATAATTTTCTCTTCATTATCTATATATACAGCATCTATACCTTGGTCTTCAAATTTTCTATTTTTTAAAACTTGTAAATTAAACTCAGTATCTGTTATAAATTCAAGAATATCTGATATATCCTTGACTCCACATATACTATCTAATATATATGGATAAAATCCAAATCTTAATTGATGTATTTCATCGATTTTTGTTTCATTAATTTTTGTTTCACTTTTTAATAAATTAAAAAATTTCTTAGATTTTAAATTAACTAACTTGAAATCATTTATACTTGCCATATTTGTCCTTTATAATATTTTTTATACAACTACTTATTCAACCCCATTTTAGCGTAAACACCTTTGTAACCCTTATTATATGGAACATGAAAAGTGTCTGTTAATAATGTATATTTAGCTAAAACTATATGTTTTGACTATCTATGCTCTAAAAATTCTTTAACCTTAAAGTATGAGGGTGTTAAGGGGGTACTAGCTACAATATGTAATGAAAATACCCAATATATTGAAAACGATTTCTACTACACTTGATGAATACAATGCTAAGGCTGTGGTGGTGGGTGGTTTGGTTCGTGACTATTTTTTGCAACTGCCGTCTAAGGACTATGATGTAGAGGTGTATGGGTTGGAGAAGATAGAGGAACTTGAAGCGGTACTCTCAGAGTACGGTTCTGTCAACCTTGTGGGTAAGAGTTTTGGTGTGTTAAAGTTTTGTTATGAGGGGGAGGAGTATGATTTCTCTTTTCCTCGTAAAGAAGAAAAAACAGGGCAGGGGCATCGTGGTTTTGATGTGTTTGTAGATGGTAACTTAGCATTTAAAGAGGCTTCACGCAGACGTGACTTTAGCATCAATGCCATGGGGTACGAAGTAGAGACGCAAAAGTTTTTAGACCCCTTTGGTGGACGCAAAGACATGGAGAGTAAAACACTCAGACACATAGAAGATAAAACCTTTGTAGAAGACTCTCTTCGTGTCTACAGAGCTGTGCAGTTTTGTGCAAGGTTTGGTTACACTTTAGCCGATGAGACTTTACAGTTGTGTCAAGCTATGGTAGCAGAAGGAATGTTAGAGGAGTTACCTAAAGAGAGGGTATATGTAGAGTGGACAAAGCTTTTACTTAAGTCTCCTAAACCCTCGGTGGGCTTTACTCTTATGCAAGATTTGGGCATTTTGGAAAAGTACTTTCCTGAACTTGGGGTACTTAAAGAGATACCTCAGTCAGTAAAATGGCACCCTGAGGGGGATGTTTGGAAGCATACCATGCTGTGTATTGACAAGATGGTAGCACTCTTGGGTAACGATGAAAAGCAAAATCTCAGATATATGTTTGCTATCCTCTGTCATGACTTAGGTAAAGCTACCACTACCACCACAGATGAAGATGGACGCATACGTTCTACTGGGCATGAACAAGCAGGGGTAGAGCTTACAAAAACGTTTATGTATAGGCTTACGAATGAACACGACTTTATAGAGAGTATTTTACCTTTAGTTGCACACCACTTAAAACCCTCACAGTTCTACACAGCAAAAGCCAAAGCCTCTGCCATACGAAGGTTAGCGACTAAAGTAAACATAGAGGAGTTAACAGTAGTAGCAAAGGCAGACTTTTTAGGGCGTACAACTAAAGAGTCTTTAGCAGGAGTTTACCATGCTGGAGAGTGGCTACTAGAGAGAGCAAAAGAGTTAAAGGTAAAAGAGAAACCCTTAGAAAACCTACTACAAGGGCGTGACCTTATCGCTCTAGGGTTAAAGCCCTCTCCTAAGTTTAAAACCATTTTAGATGAAGTGTATGCTTTACAACTTGAGGGGGTTCTAAACTCTAAAGAAGATGCATTGAGGTATCTAAAAGATATGGTAAATGATAAAAAGCATTAAAATAGTTTTACTTTTTTTAGTAGTGAGTGTTTTATCTTTTTTTCTTTTAAATGAGCTGTTTCCACTAGATACAAAACGTCTTTTTAAACCAAGGTCTACACTTATTTATGACAGAAACCATAAGCTTTTGAGGGTGCATTTGAGTGAAGATGGGTTTTTGCGTATGCCTTTAGAGCGTAGTGAAATCACAAAAGAGATGAAACAAGCACTTTTGAGTTATGAAGATAAATACTTTTATGAACATTTGGGGGTGAACCCTTTTTCTATAGTAAGGGCGTTGTGGTTTAACTTGCGTAACAGACATCTCATAGGTGCTTCTACGCTTACCATGCAACTGGCTCGTATGATGCACCGTAAGCCTAGAACATTAGGAAACAAGTGTATAGAGCTTTTTATGGCTCTACAATTGGAGTATAGTTACTCTAAGGAGAGTA
>Ga0256826_1002182_pt1 | contig 12013 bp, 12 predicted proteins | sample CV79metaG_FD_185975 | JGI IMG/M metagenome (GOLD analysis project Ga0256826, IMG submission 185975) | Hydrothermal vent microbial communities from East Pacific Rise, Pacific Ocean - CV79 | ecosystem: Environmental > Aquatic > Marine > Hydrothermal vents | place: Pacific Ocean: East Pacific Rise... | reverse complement strand
GAAGCATATCACCTGTTGAGTAGTGAACAATGTTTTCATTTTTTTCAGCAATAATACTTGCATCTGTTGTTTTACCAGAACCTGGAGCTCCAATGATTAGAAAGAGTTTTTTCATTTTTTTCCTTTATTTTTTAATTATGTTTTTATTCAGCAGCTGGTTTACGTATTCTAAGACTAAGCTCATTTAGCTGTTCAGCTTCAACAGGGCTTGGTGCTTGAGTAAGAATACATTGTGCTTTCTGTGTTTTAGGGAAGGCAATAACTTCTCTAATACTACTGGCACCCGTCATAAGCATAATAAGTCTGTCAAGACCTAAAGCAAAACCACCATGTGGTGGTGCTCCAAATTTAAAGGCATCAAGTAAGAAACCAAATTTCTCTTCTGCCTCTTCGTCAGAGATTCCCATAAGTTTAAAGATCTCTTTTTGTAAATCTTCTTTATGAATACGAATAGACCCACCACCAAGCTCTGTACCGTTAAGTACAATGTCATAAGCAATAGATTTTAACTCTTCAATGTCATCATAAACTATTTTACCATTTTCATCTGTTTCAGGCATAGTAAAGGCATGGTGCATTGCTTTTACATGACCATCTTCCTCTTCAAACATTGGAAAGTCCATAACCCATAAGAACTCAAATGTGTCTTTTGGAATGATTTCCATTATCTCTGCAAGGTAGATTCTAAATCTTCCCATGTAGTCCCATACCAGTTTTTTGTTACCAGCACCAAAGAATACAGCATCGCCAACTTCAAGCTCACATCTGTCAATTATTGCTTGAATATCTTCCTCTGTAAAGAATTTAGTAAGAGGACCTTTAAGACCATCTTCTTTCATTTGGAAGTAACCAAGACCAGAAGCACCAAATTTACGAACGTAATCTTCAAAACCTTTCATTTGACGTTTTGAGAAAATCTCGTCACCTTTTGGAACTTTTAGGGCTTTAATTCTGTTCTTTTTAGGGTCTTTTGCAATGTTAGAGAAAATCTCATTGTCACAACGTGCAAAGATGTCAAGTACATCTACCATTTTAAGGTCATAACGCATGTCTGGTTTGTCTGAACCGTAGTTCTCCATTGCATCCATGTATGCCATTCTTGTGAACTTAGTTGGAATCTCAAAACCACATTTGTCAAAAATGTTATGAATAAGTTTTTCAGCAACACCAATAACATCTTCTTGGTCACAAAAAGACATTTCAACATCTATTTGAGTAAATTCTGGTTGTCTGTCTGCTCTTAAATCTTCATCTCTAAAACATTTAGCAATTTGGAAGTAACGGTCAAAACCACCAACCATAAGTAACTGCTTGAAAAGCTGTGGAGACTGTGGAAGTGCATAGAACTCACCACCATGAACACGTGAAGGTACAAGGTAGTCTCTAGCACCTTCTGGAGTAGATTTGGTAATGATTGGTGTTTCAACTTCTAAAAAGTCCAATTCATCAAGTACATTTCTAGCAGCCATTGTTGCTTTTGAACGCAATTTAAAAATGTCATACATTTTTTGAGTTCTAAGCTCTAAATAACGATACTTTAATTTAATCTCTTCATTTACTTTTTCGTCGTTAAGTTCAAAAGGCATTGGAAGCGATTTATTTTCAATGACCAAATCATCAGCAACAATTTCGATTTTACCAGTTTTAAGTTTTGGGTTCTCAAGACCTTCACCTCTAGCACGAACTTTTCCTGTTACAATTAAAACAAATTGGTCACGTACACCTTCTGCAAGTTTATGAGCAGCAGCATTGTCAGCAGGGTCACAAACAATCTGTACAACTTGGTCTTTGTCTCGTAAATCAATAAAGATTAATCCACCGTGGTCACGGCGAGATGATACCCAACCAGATACGGTTACAGTTTCTCCAATAAGTGTTTCGTTTACATCAGCACAATAGTGTGTTCTCACAGTTCTTTCCTCTATTTTATATAGCATAAAAGTATATAGTTTAAAATTTTTCGCGATTATATCTAAATGTTGCATAGAGATAGAAATTTTTATTTAACTCTATTTCTCTTTATTATTAATATATAAATATTTTTCTTAATTATTTTTCATTAAAAATAATATTTTGCAACGTTTTTGTAATGTTCTACCGTTATAATTCACTTATGGGATCATATATAAGTGATTTCAAAAATTAATTTTAAGGAAAATATTATGAAAACTTTAAAGCTTTTAATGGTTTCAATGTTAGTTATCTCTTTTATGGGTTGTGGCGATGACGATAAAAAAGATACACAAGATGAAGTAGTAACTTTTGAGATGGATAAAGTAACTTATCAAGTTCCAGAAGGTGTAGATTTAGTTGAGGCAAAAATTGAAGGTGCAAAAGCTCAGATGATGTCATCAGGTGAAAATGAAGAGTTATCAGCATTTGTTATTCAGAATTCAGCTGTTACAGCAAAAGCATCTAATTTACCTGCACATAAAATTATGCAAAAAGGTATAGATAGTGTATCGACTCAATTAAGTAATTCTAATAATATTGATAAAATTTCACTTTTATCATCTCAGAATTTTCAAACACCATATGCCTTTAGTATTGCTAGTTATAACATAACTACTAATGTAGAGATGGAGTCATTAACTTTAGCAGGAGAAATTCTAAATATTATTGCTGGTGGTAAAGCAACAGGACTTCCTTTAGCAGCAACTAATGCACCAGTTGATACTCAGTTTAGATTTATTCTTTTATATGGTGAGTATGAAGGTAGTACATTCTATATTGCAGTTGTTGTTCCTGAAAAACTATATAGTAACTATACTACTGTAGGTGATGATATTATAAAAGCGTCAAGAGTTTACCCTGAAGGGAAAAAGTTAACGAGTACATCGGAAAGTTTTAGTCAAGCTAAAGGTAAACAAAATGCAGATTTCTTATTTGTAGTAGATGATTCTGGTAGTATGAGTGATGACCAAGCTGCATTAAGCCAAGCTGCAGATGATTTTTCAGCAGAGATGGCAAGTGCAGGTTTAACATATAGAGCAGCAGTTATTACTACAGGTAATGGTGCAACAGATGTTACAAATGGTGCGACATATCATATACTTCGTAGCACAGGAATTATTGAAAATAATGATACAGCATTAAAACAAGCTTTGGTTGCAGGTACAAATGGCTCATATATAGAGACAGGTATTTGGAATGCTGAACAATCATTACAATCATTAGCATATAATAATAATTATGATGGTGCAGTAACACTTGCTGGAATGCCTCAAGCTAATACAAATTTAGCTGTTATTATTATTTCTGATGAAAGAAGTCAATATAGATCAAGAAGTAATGGTCAAGACTTTAATGTGAGTAGTAACCTTTTTGTTAATAGAAATATTACTGTACATGCTATTATTGAAGATCCTAGTGATCAATATCAGAATAGCCAATATGATGATTTAGCATTAATTACACATGGACGTATTTCAGATATTGGAAATAGAAATAATGGTATTTTATCTTTTAATGTAATTATGCAAAATATTGCAACTGATGCAGGTGGAGCAGCGAGTTCATTTGTTCTTGCTCATCCAGTTGTTAATGTTACAGAAGTAAAAGTTAATGGTCACATTGTTAGTGAAGATTCAGTAAATGGGTTTACTTATCTTCAAGGAACACAGTCTATTGTATTCCATGGTACATCTATTCCAGCTGCTGGTGCATCAATTGAAATAAGTTATACTTATTATCAGTAAATTTTAATGATAAGGAGTTTTTATACTCCTTATCTCTTTTAATCATAATACTATAGCTTTATAGTATATTTTAAATTTCCCACCTCTAAAATAAAAAACATGACAATTTGACATATAAATAATATGATGAAGAAACTTTATGATATTCTGTTGTTAATTAAAAAAGGAGAGATTAGCGTGAGTGATGAACTGTTAAAGCAAATAAAGGTAGCTGGTTTTGTAATTAAACCTAATGCTCCTGAAATTCTACCAATATATAATGAGATTAAAGAGAAGTTCGAAGCACATAATATTGAAGTTCTTTTGGTAAAACATTCAGCAGAGATGATAGGGGTTGATGGTGGTATATCATTTAAAAATCTTTGTATTGAATCTGATTTTTTAGTTTCATTAGGGGGTGATGGAACACTACTCTCTTTAGTTCGAAAAAGTTATGGATACCATAAACCAGTTTTAGGAATAAATGCTGGGACATTAGGTTTTTTAGCAGATGTTCGTATATCTGAGGTAGATATGTTTTTAGACAATTTACTTATTAATCAGTATCGTATTGATGATCGCATGATGATTGATGGTTATATTCAAACAGCAAATGGTCGTAAAAAATTTAATGCATTTAATGATGTTGTTATTACTCGACCTGTTATCTCTCATATGGTAAAAATTGATGCGTCAATTGATGGAGAGTGGTTTAATACATATAGGGGTGATGGACTCATAATATCAACTCCGACAGGAGCAACAGCATATAATTTAGCAGCAGGAGGTCCAGTAATGTATCCACTAACAAAAGCATTTATTATGACACCTGTTGCAGCACACTCTTTAACACAGCGACCACTGGTTTTACCTTCAAATTTTACTATAGATTTAAGTTCACCAAAAGATAAAGTTATTGTTATGGTAGATGGTCAAGATGATTATGAAATGCATGCAGGTGAAGTTTTAGTAATTAATGGTGCCCAAATAGGTGCGAAGTTATTGCATAAAAAAGAGCGAAATTATTTCTCAGTATTACGAGAAAAATTATCATGGGGTGATAAAGAATAATGGTAAATAGAGTATTTTTAAAAAATTTAATATCGTTTAATGAAGTAGAAGTAGAATTAGAAAAAGGCTTGGTTGTACTCTCTGGACCATCTGGTGCAGGAAAGTCACTTTTTATGAACAGTATATTGTCCACATTTGGTTATGGAACAGCCGAGGCATCTCTTTGTGAAGTATTGGTAACAAAACCTGCAAAACTTGAAAGTGAAGCTTTTGAATTTGAAGATGAGATTACACTTAGGAGTATTAAAAAAGAGAAGGTTCGTTATAGTATTGATGGACAAAATATTTCTAAAAAAGTTTTAAATGGTCTATTTTCTCCTTTTGTTCAGTTCTTGTCCGTTCGTGACAAGAGTGGTTTTGAGAGTTCTGAGCTTTTAACGCTTATTGACAATGATTTGTTGGCTAAAGATAAAGCATATAAAAAATTACTTAAAGAGTATAAAAAACGTTATTTAAATTATAAGTTAAAACTAGAACAGCTTCAAAAGATAAAACAAGATGAGACAAAACTTTTAGAACTTATTGAGTTTAGTGAGTTTGAAATAGAAAAGATAGAGAGTGTAAAACCAATTGTAGGGGAAGATAAGGAGTTACTAAAGGTAAAACATCAACTCTCAAAAATTGATAAAGTAAATGATGCATTAGAAGGAGCAAATGGTATTTTTTCTTTTGAAGAGTCTGTCTTTGAAGTTTATAAGTTACTCGATAAGGATGACTCAGTTTTCTCTGATATGATGAATCAACTTCGTGCTGATTTTGAAGATATAGAATCGCTTTCAGATGAGTTAGCTGAGATTGATATTGAATCTGTATTAGATAGATTAGAGAAAATATCCTCTTTAAAGAATAGATATGGAAGTATTGAAGAGGCACTTGAGTATGCAGATTTAAAAAGAAAAGAGTTAGCTGGCTATCAAAATATTGAGCAAGATAAAAGTATGTTGGAATCTTTTTTAAATATGGAGTTAATGGAACTGAGTACTCTTGCAGGGCAGATTTCACAAAAAAGAAAAATCAAAGCAAATGATTTAGAGAAGCCATTAAAAAAATATTTAGCAGAGTTAAAACTGGCACCTTTGTTGTTTCATTTTGAACAGAGTGGACTTGATACGAATGGATTAGATAAAGTAAAAGTTACTTTGAATGGTTCGACAGCATCAACACTAAGTGGAGGAGAATTTAATCGTGTACGTTTAGCATTGATGGTAGTAGCTCTCTCAGGTGTTAAAGATGGGGGAGTTTTAATTTTAGATGAGATAGATGCTAATGTTTCAGGTGATGAATCAATTGCTATTGCAAATATGATTTCAAAACTCTCTTTGGTGTATCAAATATTTGCTATTTCTCATCAAGCACATCTAGCATCAAAAGCAAATCAGCATCTTTTGATTTCAAAACAGCAAGATGTTAGTGAGGTTAAAATATTAGATAAAAAAGGACAAGTTTTAGAAATTGCAAGAATTATAGGTGGTGAAAAACCAAATAATGAAGCAATCTCATTTGCAGAAAAATTATTGACATAGATATATAATATAATTTAGTTTTTTAAATAAATATTAATAAATTAAAGTTTACTTTTAAAATATTTTGTTAAAATTTCTTAATATCTATATAAGAAATTGGAGATGTCTATGTTTAATAGAGATGATGATTACAGAAAAGCAACACAATATGCACAAGTAAATACACATGCTGAAATAAAAAAAGTTAATGGAAAACTTATTGTAGCTAATTTTATTTTACTCTCTTTACTAGGATATTTAGGATTTTCTTATATTCAAAATCAGATAAGTAAACCTAGTCTATTTAACTCTTCAAAAACAGCTGTTTTAGGTGTTAGTAAAACTATTGAAGATGATGAATATACTGATGAAGAGCTACTGAAAATTTTAAAAGTTGTTGATGTTGATAGTGTTAAAGAACAACGAAATCAAGTCACAATAAATAATTCTATGAAGTTATTAATGAATGAATCTTCAATCCAAAGTCAATCTTCTTATACAACTGCAATTTCTCAGCAATTCTAGTACCCTCTATGAAAGGGAAACCTTAAATATCCCTTTTTAATGTAACATATACTTAAAGATAAATCTTATATTTTTAAAAAAACTTTAAATTTCATATTTACTACCTATTTCTTCATTAAAATAAAGCTAAGAATAAAATTTAAAGGAAATTTTGATGTTTGCTACAGAAGATGATTATGCTCAGGCAGTTAAAGGTTCAAGTATACATATGCATGGTGAGAGAGTAAGACGTGAGTTTAAAGTAAGAGGTTTAATTTCTTTAAGTATCTTAGCTGTGATAAGTTATTATGGTTATAATCATTATAGTTTAAATGCATCTACAGAAAATAATTTTTTTGTTAAAAATATATTTAATCAACCTACAGCTGTTATGGGTGTTACACATACTAGTGATGATGAATATTTAAATGCATTAAATAGTATGGAAGTAGATATTCTTACTAATAAAGCCGTAGATAAAAAAGTTGATACAAATGTACGTGAAAACTTAATTGATGAAATGAGTTTAATTGTTAATGATACAATATTAGCTGATAACTCAAAATATACTAAACAACTTACAAAAGAGATTACAGGTAAAGAGTCTGATAGAGTAATTGTAGTAAAAAAAGGTGATACATTAGCAAGTTTATCAGTAAAATACTATGGTAATGCTATGCAATATAATAAAATTATTGCAAATAATGCTGGTTTAACCAGTGATAGTAGTATTATTTATGCAGGTCAAAAAATTAAATTACCATATTAATATGGTAAAATCATTTAATATTTTATTGAAGGTATAGAGATGATTATTGATACACATTGTCATTTAGATGATGAACGATATAGTAATGATATTTCAGAAGTTATAGAGCGAGCAAAAGAACAAAAAGTTGAACGTTTTATCATTCCTGGTGCTGATCCTAAAACTCTTAAGCGTGCAGTTGAATTAAGTGAAACATATGATGAGATTTATTTTGCAGTGGGTGTTCATCCTTATGATGCTGAAAATTATGATAGAACTTTTTTAGAACAGTATATTACTCATCCTAAATGTGTTGCCATAGGTGAATGTGGATTGGACTATTTTCGTCTACCTGAAACAGATATTGAGATTGAAGAAGAGAAGAGTCTTCAAAAAAGAGTTTTTATAGATCAAATTCTTTGGGCTAAAGAGTTAGAACTTCCACTTATAGTACATGTACGAGATTCCTCTGCTGACTCCTTAGCACTTTTAGATAAGTATGCTGGAGAAGAGGGAGGTGTACTTCATTGTTATAATGCAGATGAATCACTGTTAAAACTTTCAGATAAAAATTTTTATTATGGAATAGGTGGTGTTTTGACTTTTAAAAATGCAAAAAAACTTATTAATGTTTATCCTAAAATTCCTCTTGAAAAACTTATAGTAGAGACTGATGCTCCCTACTTAACTCCTCATCCCCATAGAGGAAAACGTAATGAACCTGCATACTGTAATCATATTGTCTCAAAAATGGTTGAATTATCCGAGATGGAAAGGATGGTTTTAGAAAAGACTACAAGCAATAATGCTAAAAATCTTTTTAAAAAAATAATTTAATTTTAAGAAATATTTTAAACTTAAATATAATTATTTAATTTAAGTTTAGTTTTAAGTAAATATATAATATACTTGTATTTAAATACTAAGGATTAAATATGAAACTTTATAAATTATTGATAATATCACTTTTTTTTACCTCTTTTGCCTATTCTGATATTAAATCAGAATTTCCCAGTTATTCTTATGTTTTGACAGAATTTGATGTTGAAGAAAACTTTATTGATAATCCTGAATTCAAAAGATTTATTCAAAAAAACAAACATGAATATAAAAAACGTTTTATAAAAGCTGTAAAACGTGGAGGATTAATCATCCCCACTATGAAGGAGATGATGTATCAAAATGATATTTCACCAGTATTTCTATATATCTCCATGATTGAATCAGAATTTGATCCTAAAGCAAAGTCTCGTACAGGGGCTGGAGGTTTATGGCAATTTACTGTGAATACAGGTTCAAAGGAGTTTAATTTACATATTAGCTCAACTTTAGATGAACGATATGATCCTATAAGAGCAACAGATTCAGCAATTAAATATCTATATAAAATGAATAATAATTTAAACAAATGGTATTTAACTACAATGGCATACAATTGTGGAAATGGTTGTGTTAACAGAGCTGTAAAAAGAGCTGGAACAAAAGATTTAGGAATATTAATCTCTTCACATAATTCACATATTAAAAATGAGACAAAAAAATATATTCAAAAAGTACTTTTAATGGCTATGATTGGTGAAAATTATCTTTTTAAAACAGATGATAAACTAGGTGAAATGATGTATAAAATTAATAAAGATGCAATTACTCCTGTAAAAGTACGTTCTGGTGAACGTTTGTCTAATTTAGCTTCAATATTAAATATGAGTCCTTATTATTTGAAAAAAATTAATGCCCATTTGAAAAATGGTCAAGTACCACAACGTAATGGGTATAAGATAAATATACCATCATCTAAAGTAAATATGTTCTATAAGTACTATCCAAGAAAATATGCACAAAGGTAAATTATGAAAATAAATAATATAAATATAAATACTCTATTTTTCCTAGCACTAAGTACAGTTATGATAAATGGTTGTGTTGTTAAAAATGAACCAAATAGAACTATGCATAATTTTGCAAAGAGTCAAACTAAAAAAGTCTCTTGGAATCATATTTCAAGGGGAGATAAGAAAGATTGTATAGATTGTTATGCAACTCCTGTAGGAAATAAAAGAGTGGTAAGAAATAATGAGCGTATTACTTATGATTATTCTAATACTCCTAGAGATACTTTTAATAATAGTATTGATTACTCAAAGCCACCATCAGAGTCAAATAATGCTTTTATGAAATCAACAAAAGTTGTATCAAATAATAAAACGATTGATACTTTACACTATGATGCATATGACTATACAATGTCATCAAATGATACAGATATTAAAAATAAAAGTTATCCAAATTTATATGTTACACCACAAGTTTCTCCCGTCTATTCATCAAGAGGTAATTATTCGACATCAAATACGGCTATTCAAATTGGTGCATTTAGAAAATATGCTGGAGCAAAAGTTTATGCAAAAAAGTATAATGCTCTCTCTTCTAAATATAATGTTACAATCAAAACAGGTGTAAAAAATAACCAACCACTACATAGAGTACGAATTGAAGGTTTTGCAAATAGAGTCGAAGCGAAGAACTTTATGGCAAGATATGGTATTACAGAAGGTTTTCTTGTAAGAAAATAGCAGTGAAAAAATAGAACAAATATGGTAGAATATCTTAATTTAAATCTTAGGATATAGCTATGGTAGAACTCTCAAGAGAGACACGAGAGACTCAAATCTCAGTAAAACTTGAACTTTATGGTCAAGGAAAATCTAACATTGACACAGGTGTTGGATTTCTTGACCATATGTTAGAAGCCCTCTCAAAACACTCCCACATGAACTTAGATGTAACTTGTAAAGGTGATATACATATCGACGACCACCATTCAGTTGAAGACGTTGCCATTATTATTGGTCAAGCATTAAAAAAAGAACTTTACCCCATTAAAAATATTGAACGTTACGGTAATGCTACTGTTGTTATGGATGAAGCTGCTGTAACCTGTGATTTAGATATTTCTAATCGTCCATTTTTAGTTTTTGAGATGCCAATGGAAGGTAAAGTTGGTCATTTTGATGTTGAGTTGGTAGAAGAGTTTTTTAGAGCATTAACATTTAATGCTTCAATGACGGTACATATTATTTGTAACCGAGGAACAAATAAGCATCATAAAATTGAAGCTGCTTTTAAAGCTTTAGCAGTGGCTATTCGTCGTGGTGTCGCTGTCAATGAAAATGCTGGAATTCCAAGTACAAAAGGTGTACTGTGAGCATTGAATTAATTGTTTTAGATGTTGATGGTACGTTAACCGATGGTAAAATTACTTATACACAAAATGGTGATGAGGTTAAATCTTTTTGTGTAAAAGATGGTCTTGCCATTGCTTCTTGGATTAAACTGGGTAAACAAGTAGCTATTATTACAGGTCGTAGTTCATCTATTGTCGAGCGACGAGCAAAAGAGTTGGGTATTAAACATTTTTATCAAGGCATTCATAACAAGCAAGAAGTTTTAGAAAATCTTTTAGAAGAGTTAAATCTTAATATGGAAAATGTTGCCTCTGCAGGTGATGATCTTAACGACTACAAAATGCTAAAAGCTTCAAAAATTGCATTTGTTCCATCGAATGCTTCATCTTATGTTATAGAAATTGCAGATGAGGTATTAAGTCTCTCAGGTGGTAATGGAGCTATTCGTGAAATGATAGAGAAACTTATTGATTTAGAAAATTTAAAAGCAGAGTATTTAGCTTTATGGCAGTAAGAATAGAGTATTTACTTCTTACTGCTATAGCATTTTTGCTTTTAAGTATTTTAGGATTAAATCCATCTTCATATGAAGCAAAATCTTCAAAAGCAAATAAAGAGATAGAATTTCAAAATTTTTCTCTTTCAGATATTAAAACAGATAACAGTGGACAAAAAATTTCTGCTTCAAAAACCATAAAATATAGAAGCTATTTAGAACTTGAAGATATTAATATGACAGGTGAAAATAGATATACCTTACTTTCTAAAAAAGCTATTTACAAAGATGATATTGTCTATATGCATAAAGGAGTAAAAATTTTAAGAGAAGATAATTTATCTTTCAGTACAGAAAATTTAACTTTTAATGTGAAAAATAAAGAGCTTCAAACAAAAAAGCCTTTTATTCTTAAATTTAATAAAAGCAGAATAGAAGGTGATAACTTGGAACTTTTTCTAGACAATAAGAAAATTTTAGCAGATAATATTGATGCTTCTATTTGGTTTGTATCTAAAGATGATAAAGATACTATTCAAGAGTAATATTGGTGATTTTATCAATCTTATTTAAATATTTGTTAAAGTTTAAAGAGGTCACGGCTGTTCTTCCCAATGCAAAATGACGAGATGATGAACCCCAAACAGTATGGATAATATATGGTTCCCCTTTATACTCTCCTAAGTAGAGTGTAATATGACCTTTTAAATGTAAAATTGATTCTCCTACCACGGCAGAGGTTCTTAAAAATGTATGTTTTGAAGAAGAAGAGATTCCTTCTAGGTTAATTACTTCTTCGCTAACATTTGCCTGAGATGTTGAGTTACGTG
>Ga0256826_1002181_pt1 | contig 12015 bp, 14 predicted proteins | sample CV79metaG_FD_185975 | JGI IMG/M metagenome (GOLD analysis project Ga0256826, IMG submission 185975) | Hydrothermal vent microbial communities from East Pacific Rise, Pacific Ocean - CV79 | ecosystem: Environmental > Aquatic > Marine > Hydrothermal vents | place: Pacific Ocean: East Pacific Rise... | reverse complement strand
ATACTTTTACTGTTTTATTTTGTAGTAATCCTTTTGGTCTTGAATTTACATATTCAAAAGCAAAACCTTTTGATAAATTCCAATCAAAAAAGTTTTTTAAAATTGCAGGAAAACTACCCCACCAATATGGAAAAATAAATACAATTTCATCTGATGCAGATATTTTATCTTGATAATATTTCATTTCATTTGTAAGAGGTAAATTATTTGCATTTTCAAATGTAAAAAAACCTTGTTGATTTTCATCTGAATATAAATCTAAAATTTCTACATTTTGATTTGAATTTTTTTCTTTATATTTATTTGCTATTGCAAATGATAAACTTTCTTTTTTTGGATGAGCTACAACTATAAGTATATTATTCATTTTAAGATTCTTTTGATGTTCCACATGGAACAATCATTTTTTTATCTTCTAAGTAAGATACAAGTTTTAGCATTGCTTCTTTATGATTTTTAGTAAAATCTTCATGCGCAGTTTTATTTGTATAGTTAGTAATTACAAATATTCCAGCAACTGGTATTTCAAATTCACGTGCAATTTGCACTAAAGAAAAGAATTCCATATTCTCAATACCAATTCCATATTGAGCAAATTCTTGAGATAACTTTGCATTTGTTGTTATATAGTTTGATGAGTTTACAATAGTATCATCATTTAAAGTTCTATTTTGAGTTTTTATTACATTATCAAGTGGAGTATATGAGTTGTCATCAAAAAAAGACAACTCAATATTAGAAGCACTAGAACTCTCAATTATATCAAATATATTGTGGTTTCCATAGCTACCAGCACTTCCAACAAATATGATAAAATCAGGTTTATCAAATAAACATATTTGAGTAAAGTTCATAGCACTTTGTATTAGCCCTACTCCAATAGGTGTTGCAAATGGAAAAGTTTCGTTTTTACCTGCGCATAGTATCATTTAATTACACTCCAATTTATAATCAACAATAACTTTTAATAAGTTTGTATTGTTGTTAGTTGTTTTTGTTTCTTTTATTTTTATATCTTTTGTTTTACATATTTTATTTAAATCACTAGATATTCTATTTTCATAGTTTTTAGAAAATTTTATTGCTTTAACTCGTAAGTTATGAATAATATTTTCTTGTAGTTTTTCACTTAAAAGTGATTCTTGATTTTGAATATTTAAAGATAAATTTTTCTCATCTTTTAAATATAAAAGCTCTTTTATAAAATCATTTAATTTTTCAAATGAGTATGATTTTACTTGATAAGATAAAACACCATTAAATCTTGAAGTACTATAATCGGCTTTTATATCTTCTTGTAATTTTGAAGATATAAGTTCATTAGTTTTGAATAAATCAGTATACTTTTCAAAGATAGTATTTATATCTTCACTGTTATCTCTTGATGTAGAAATAATAATTTTATTGCTTGTCATATCAGATGCAATATTTGAAGAAAATGTTTTAGTAAAGTTTATATCAGATGAAAATAAACTAAGTGGTAATAGAAAAAATAAGTAATTTTTCATTGCTTATTTTTGTCCAATTATATAGTATACTTCATATGTATTATTTGGTTTATCTATTTTTTCAAATAAATTACAGTTAATATTTTTTAGATTATTATTTTTATAGTATTGTTCTATATCATTAAAATCAAAACCAAAATGTTCAACTCCAGTATTATCACTATGAAAGTTTCCATCTTCAGTTTTTAAATCTGCAATTGCTAAATAACCATTTGGTTTTAAAGCTTTAGATAATTTTGAAATAAAATCTTGCGTATTTTTTATGTGATGCATTGTCATATTAGTAACTATTAAATCATACTTTTGATTTTGTAAATCTTGTTCATTTATATTATGAACAAATCCATTAATATTTGACAATCCAATTTTTTTTGCTTTTTGGTTATATACTTCAACCATTGAAGTAGAATTATCAAGACCATCTATTGATTTTACATCATGGCTAAAACAAAAAGAAACAAGCCCTGTTCCACATCCATAATCTAAAGTATGAAATGCAGATATATCTTCTGGTAATAACTCTTTTACTTTAGATGCAAAACTCATAGCCCCTTTTACTCTTTGAGGTTTTGAATCCCAAGATTTAGCTAGTATTTCAAATCTATTATTTGATTCTTGCATTATATTCTCACAGGGATATTATTGTCTTTTAAGTAATGTTTTAAATCCATAATATCAATCTCTTTAAAGTGAAAAATAGAAGCAGCAAGTGCAGCTTCTGCACCACCTTTAGTAAATGCATCTTTGATATGTTCCATAGTACCAGCGCCTCCACTAGCAATTACTGGGATATCAATAGCAGAACTTATTTGCTTAGTGATATTAAGTTCGAATCCTGTTTTAGCTCCATCAGTATCCATAGATGTAAGTAGTATTTCACCAGCACCTCTATTGTAAACTTCTTTAGCCCATTGAACAGCATCAAGACCAGTATCTTCTCTACCACCTTTAACAAAAACATGATAAGAACCATCGGCTACTCTTTTTACATCAATAGCTACAACTATACATTGGCTACCAAATCTCTTTGAAGCTTCGTCAATAAAGTTGGGGTTTACAACAGCAGATGAATTAATAGATACTTTATCACAACCTACATTTAGTAAGTTATAAATATCAGGTAGTTTTCGAATACCTCCACCAACAGTAAGTGGTATAAAGATTTCACTAGCTACTTTTTTAACAACATCAACAATAGTATCTCTACCTTCATGAGACGCACCAATATCTAAAAATGTAAGTTCATCTGCACCTTCGGCGTTATATCTTCTAGCAACTTCAACTGGATCTCCAGCATCTCTTAATCCAACAAAATTCACACCTTTTACAACTCTACCGTTGTTAACATCAAGGCATGGTATTATTCGTTTTGCAAAATAATTCATAATTATCCTAATAATTTAATTCAAGGACTATAGATTATACCCTAATATGACTTAAAACGCTGACTTATACATGAAGTAGCTTAAAAATAAAATACTAAATGTAAATGCTGGAACAAACTTATAAAGTTTTGTTAATCCAAATACAGGTTTCCCATCTTTAAAATACCCAAGCTGTACAGAAACAATTGCAAATTCTGCAATAATAAAAAATACTATACTTGATAAAATTATAGTTACTAAACCTAAATTTAAATAAGCATATTTATAAAATACTGCTGCACTTATAAGTATAAGAAGTAGTTGTAAAAGTATAGAAGGGATAAAGCCCTCCTCTTTTTTAAATACACGAATAATTTTTAATTCTATAAAAAATAAAAAACTTGCTAAAAAATATAACATCTAATTTCCTTGGTATTATCTTCTAAAATATATTGTAATATTTGTTGGATAATAAAATTTTTGTATAGTATCAAAGTTATGATTATTATTAGCTTCTAATATTTGATTTCATCTAAAATTATGATTTAAGTAATTATTGGATAAAATAGGCGTATGATAGTATACGGAAAACAAATAGTATTTTATATTTTAGAAAAATATCCAAACATAATTCAAGAAATATATTTAGCCAAAGAGCTAGATAAAAAACTTTTCAAGCAATTCATGGATGTTGGAGCTAAAATTGTAAGACCAGATAACCAAAAAGCGCAAGCAATGGCAAAAGGTGGAAATCATCAAGGTTTTTTATTAAAAATTGATGAATTTGAATTTGCAAGTTTAAAAGATATTAAGAAAAATGATTTTATTGTTGTTCTTGATGGATTAACTGATACAGGAAATATTGGAGCAATTGTACGAACATGTTACGCACTTGGTGTTGATGCAGTAGTACTATGTGGATTAAAACATCCATATCTTGCCCCAATTATTAGAACATCATCAGGTGCTGCACTTGATATGCCAATAGTAAATGTATTTAATAGTTTTGACTTAGCAAATGAATTAAAACAAGTTGGTTTCTCACTAGTTGGTGCAGAATCTGATGGATATGATATAAAAAATATTGAAGCAAATAAAGATCAAAAAGTTGCATTATTCTTAGGAAATGAAGGTACAGGATTATCAAATAAATTATCAAAAAAACTTGATTTAAAAGTATCAATTAAGATGCATAATGATTTTGATAGTTTAAATGTATCAGTAGCAACTGGAATTTTAGTTCACGCATTAAAATAATATGAAATATATCAATAAAATAGTTTTTTTACTTTTACTTAGTACATATGTTAATGCCACATATTTGCAAGATAATATTGCAAATTTTATTGGTCAAAAAACATATCAAGTAAATAAATTTCTTATTTTGAATTTATTTAAAAATGAAAAAGAATTTTATACAAATAAAAGTTTAAAATATGTGAAAATATTTGAAATACTAAAAGAAAATGGATTGATGCATTTAAAATATGAAAATGCTCAAGATATTAATATAATATTTGATTCTCAAGATAAAACAATAAAAACAGTAAAAACTGTAAAAGATGTTTTATTGAGTCTTGGGTATTCTTATTATTTCACAAAAAATATTACTAGAAATGATGATAATTTAAATTGGAAAATTGCATTTAAAAGTGAATCTATGTTAGATCCATTTGCCTTTGTAAAAGAACTAAATAAATTAAATGTAAAAGTTTTAGATATAAATAAAATTGATAATACAACTTGGAAATATAAAATTGATGTAAATTATGTTAATATTTTAAATTCAATTGATATTGCAAAAAATGAACTAGTTAAACTTAGAAAGCCACATAGAGATTATGTTCTAAGAGTAAAAGACGCTCATAAATTGAAAATAACAAGTCATAGACTGAATACTTGGTATCCAAGTTTGGCATTTTATGATAAAAACTTAACTGTAATAGGTTTTGTAGAACAAAATAGAGTATACAAAGGTATAAAATTAGATATACCAAATGATACAAAGTATATATTACTAAGTGATACATACAATTTAATAAATATAAAAAGAGGACTAACGATAATCGTTAGATAAGGGAGTAATAATATGTTTGAAGAGATAGAATTTGCAAGAGTAAAACAGTTACCAAAATATGTTTTTGCAGAAGTAAACGAACTTAAAATGCAACAAAGACATAAAGGTCAAGATGTAATAGATTTTTCTATGGGAAACCCAGATGGTGATACACCAGAGCATATTAGAGAAAAATTAATTGAATCAGCCAAAAAAACTAAAACACACGGATACTCAGCCTCTAAAGGTATTCCAAAATTACTTGTAGCTATTTCAGATTGGTATAAAAGAAGATATAACGTAACTTTAGATCCTCAAACACAATGTGTTGCTACAATGGGTTCAAAAGAAGGTTATGCCCATATTGCTTATGGTTGTACTAATGCAGGAGATAACGTTGTAGTACCAGATCCTACATATCCTATTCATAATTATGCATTTATACTTGCAGGTGCAAATGTAATTAACTTTGGATTAGAATTTGATGAAGATTATAATGTATTAGAAGATAAATTTATGGAAGATTTACAAGTACTTTGTGATGATCCTAAAACTAAACCTAAATTTATAGTAGTAAACTTCCCACATAATCCAAGTACAGCAACAGTTACTCCTGATTTTTATGTGAAACTTGTAGCTATGGCAAAAAAAGAAAGATTTTATATCATTAGTGATATTGCGTATGGTGATATTACATTTGATGGATATAAAACTCCTTCTATTCTTGAAGCTCCAGGTGCTATTGACGTGGCTGTTGAATCATTTACATTAAGTAAATCATACAATATGGCTGGTTGGAGAGTTGGATTTTTTGTAGGAAACACAAGACTAATTGGTGCTTTACAAAAAATAAAATCTTGGCTTGATTATGGTATGTTTACTCCAATTCAAGTTGCAGCAACTGTTGCATTAAATGGAGATCAACAATGTGTTCAAGATATAACTGATAAATATGATACAAGACAAGATGTATTAATATCTAGTTTTAAAAGAGCAGGGTGGGATATCAGAAGAAATAAAGCATCAATGTTTGTATGGGCTAAACTTCCTGCTTGTGTTGAACATATGGGTTCATTAGAGTTTTCAAAAAGACTTTTAGTTGAAGCAGGTGTTGCAGTAGCTCCTGGAATTGGATTTGGAGATCATGGAGAAGGTTATGTAAGAATAGCTTTAATTGAAAATGATAAACGAATAAGACAAGCAGCAAAAAACATTAAAAAGTTTTTAGCTCAGAATAGTAAGTAAATATGAAAAAAAATTACACAAAAAATAATAATCTAAGAAAGTTTTGCTAAAATGATTGAAGTTAAAGCAAAAAAGAGATTTGGACAAAACTTTCTAAAAGATGAATCGGTTTTAATTACAATCATCGAATCGATGCCCAAAAACAATAATCATATTGTAGAAATTGGGCCTGGCTTAGGTGATTTGACAAAGAAACTTGTCAAGTGCAAGGATGTGACAGCCTACGAGGTGGATAGAGATTTATACTCTATTTTACAAATTGAATTTATTAATGAAATATCTTCTTCTAAATTAAATTTAGTACTAACAGATGTACTAAAGGTATGGGAAGACGGATCAAGTTTATATAACGATAAATATGACTTAATTGCAAATTTACCGTATTATATAGCAACAAATATTATATTAAACGCATTTGACGATGATAATTGTGAGAGCATCATCGTAATGGTACAAAAAGAGGTTGCAGATAAGTTTGTAGCCAATCCAAAGGATAAAGAGTACTCTTCTTTAGGTGTTATGTCTGATTTACTATGTGTAGATAGACAAATACTAGTTGAAGTACCTCCTACAAGTTTTAATCCTCCTCCAAAGGTGGATTCGTCTGTAATATATCTAAAAAAAGATATGTCAGCAAAACTTCCTGAAGGATTTAAAAAGTTTTTAAAGTTTGCATTTACGCAACCAAGAAAAAAACTAATTAAAAACCTTAGTGCTAGATATAATAAAGACGAATTAGTAAATTTATTTGAAGAATTAAATATTAAAGATAATATTAGACCTCACGAAGTAGATGCATCCCTGTATAGCCAAATTTATAAAAAATTATAAGAGGGACATATGGAAAATACGAACGAAACACAGCAAAATAATGCTGTAGTAAATGAAAACAAAACTGAATCAAGTGCTACTGTAAACGAAAATACACAAGCTAGTACAAAAACAAATACAAATCCTAATGCAAAAGAAAATACAAATGAAAGTGCAAATGATAAACCAAAAGGTAAAACAGTACCTGCTAAGAAAAAGCCACCAGTAAGTGGAAATGGTTGGACAAATGATACAAAAAAAGCATTTGAGATTAATGAAAGAATTCAAAAAGATAGATTAAATCCACACAATAAATTAAATCTAAAAACTTCTGCTAATATTAAAATTACACCAATTGGTGGACTTAATGAAATTGGTGGAAACATGATGGTAATTGAAACTGAAAAAAGTGCAATTATTGTTGATGTTGGTATGAGTTTCCCTGATGATTCAATGCATGGTGTTGATATTTTAATTCCAGACTTTACATATTTAAGACAAATTAGAAGTAAATTAGCTGGTATTTGTATTACACATGCTCATGAAGATCATATTGGTGCTATGCCATATTTCTTCAAAGAGATTCAAATACCAGTATATGGTTCACCACTTCCTTTAGAGATGATTGGTGCAAAATTTGATGAACATAAAATGAAACATCATAGATCTTATTTTAGAGCAGTTCAAAAAAGAAAACCAATTAGAATTGGTGATTTTGAAGTTGAATGGATGCATATTACACATAGTATTATTGATTGTTCTTCTTTAGCAATTACATCTGAAGCTGGAACAATTATTCATACGGGAGATTTTAAAATAGATCATACTCCTATTGATGATTATCCTACTGATTTTCATAGATTTGCACATTATGGTGAAAAAGGTGTTTTAGCACTTTTAAGTGATAGTACAAATTCTCATGGAGCAGGTTTCACAAAAACTGAAAGATCAGTTGGACCAACATTTGACAGAATATTTGCTGAAGCTAGTAAAAACAGAGTAATCATGTCTACATTCTCTTCAAATCTTCATAGAGTTGCACAAGCAATAGATAGAGGAATAGCACAAGGTAGAAAAGTATGTGTTATTGGAAGAAGTATGGAAAAAAATATTGATGTTGCAATTAATATGGGATACTTAAAATATAAAAAATCTGATTTTATTGATGCACACGAAGTAAATAAATATCCTGATAGCCAAGTACTTATTGTAACTACAGGTTCTCAAGGTGAGCCAATGTCGGCACTTTACAGAATGTCAATACATGAGCATAGACATATTAAAATTAAGCCAGGTGATCAAATTGTATTATCTGCAAAAGCAATTCCTGGTAATGAAGGAAGTGTTAGTGGTATAATCAATAATATTCTAAAAGCTGGAGCTAAAGTAGCATACCAAGATTATAGCGATATTCACGTATCTGGACATGCAAGTATGGAAGAACAAAAACTTATTTTAAGATTAGTTAAACCTAAATTCTTCTTACCAATTCATGGTGAATATAACCATGTATTAAAACATTCACAAACAGGTGTTTCTTGTGGTGTTTTAGAAAGAAATATTCATATATTAACTGATGGTGAACAAGTTGAAATTAGCCCTAAATATATGAAAAAAGTAAAATCAGTTAAAACTGGAAAAGTTTATATTGATAATCAAAGAAATAGAAAAATTGCAAATGATGTTGTAATGGACAGACAAACTATGGCAAATGAAGGTATGGTTATGATTGTAGCTCAAGTATCTTTAGCTGAGCGAAAAGTTGTAGCACCTGCAAGAGTTTCTTCATTTGGTCTAGTAGATGTTAAAAGTGAAAAATATTTTGCAAAAGAGATTGAAGATATGCTAGATCATCACTTAGAACATGTAAAAGAGGGAATATTAGAAAATAATAAAGCTCTTGAAGATGATTTAAGAAAAACTGTTAGAAAACATTGTATTAGAAAATATAGAAAATATCCAATGATAGTACCAACTATTATTGCTCAATAGATTATTAATAAACAAGGTATAATTTATATTGTACCTTACAAAAAGGAAAATAATGAATAGAAGAACAGCTTTAAAAACACTTCTACTAAGTGGTTTATCTGCATCTGTATTAAATGCATATGATAAAAAATTAGTAGTAAATACAAATAATATTAAAATTAAAGATTCTAAAAAACCAACTAGTGGAGAATTAAAACATTCACCATTAATAACAGTAGGTAAAAAAGATAAAAAAGGCTTTACATTAGTTGAAGTTAATATAGGACAAGAAGGTATAATTCATCCAAGTTCACAAAAACATTGGATTTATGAAATTGAATTATTTGCAGATGATAAAAAAGTATCAATCGTATCTTTAGAACCTAAAATATCAAGAGGTTATTTATCTTGTAGAGTAGATTTAAGTAATGTGAAAACATTAAAAGCTATTTCTAAATGTAATTTACATGGTATTTATACAACAACTATAAAAATATAATAAATATATAAATAAAAAGCCTAAGCATATAGCTTAGGCTTTTTTTGTGTACTTAAATCTAACTATTTAATTAAATCTAAAAACTTTTTTCCCATAAAATCAATTTCACCAATAGCATAATGAGTAATAAAACCATCTTTGTTTATTAAAAATGATGTTGGCATTGCTTCGATATTGTACTGTCTTGAAACAATAGATGTTTCATCGTATAGTATATGAAATGTTAATTTAGGTGTTATTTGACTAACAAAAGGGAAAACATCATCATCCCCTTGACCTGATGCAACTGCAACTACTTCTACAGTATTTTTATATTTTTTATAAAACTTTTGTAAAGTTGGCATCTCTCTTTTACAAGGTGGACACCAAGTGGCCCAAAAATTTAGGATAATAGGTTTACCCTTAAATGTACTAAATTTAATTGTTTGTTCTTCACTATTTTGCAATGCAAAATCCATGGCTTTTATAGGGGTAGCTAGTTTTACAAAACTATTTGCACTTAAAAATGTTATAGATAATATAAGTGAAGTAATAATATATTTTATTTTCATATGAGTCCTTTTTAAAATTATAACACAAAAATAATGTAAAGTATGATTATGTTATAATAGGCATAATAAAGGTTGAATATGGATTTTAAACAAATTGCCAAAGAAGTATTATTAATAGAATCAGCTGAGCTACAAAGAGCAGCACAAAATATTGATAATAGTATTAGTAAAGCTGTAGAAATTATATCTAAAAGCAAAGGTAAATTAATAGTAACAGGTGTTGGTAAGTCTGGATTAGTTGGTGCAAAAATTGCAGCAACACTAGCAAGTACTGGAACATCAAGCTTTTTTTTACATCCAACTGAAGCTATGCATGGTGATTTAGGAATGATAAGTTCTGGAGATGTCGTTCTGGCAATTTCATATAGTGGAGAAAGTGCTGAACTTATTCAGATACTTCCCCATTTAAAAAGATTTGATATCCCACTTATTGCTATGGCAAATAATGAAAGTTCAACTTTAGCATCTTATTCAGATGTATTTTTAGATATAAGTATAGATAAAGAGGCTTGTCCTTTGGATACTGCACCTACTTCATCTACAACACTTACAATGGCAATTGGTGATGCTCTTGCTGTTTGCTTGATGAAAAATGTAAACTTTACAAAAAGTGATTTTGCATCATTTCATCCAGGTGGAAGTTTAGGTAAAAAGTTATTTATTAAAGTAGATGACTTAATGCAAAAAGAAGATTTACCTATAGTGCAAAAAGATACATCATTAAAAGATGCAGTGATTGTTATGAGTGCAGGGCGACTTGGAAATGCAATCATTTTGGAAAACGAAAAGGTAATAGGGCTATTAAGTGATGGCGATTTAAGAAGATATATGATGAATGATAGCTTTTGTTTAGATACAAAAGTTCAAGATATAGCAACACTAAATCCAAAATACGTAGATGATAAAAATCTACTTGCATCCGATGCTCTAAAAATAATTGAAGACAATAAAATACAACTTTTATTGATTTTAAATAAAGATAAAACACTATATGGTGTTTTACATATACATAAGCTTGTAGAAGCTGGAATAAAATAAGTAAGGATACTTAAATGGCATACGAAAGAGAATTGATAAGATTAAATAAATTTATATCGCATAACAGTAGATATAGTAGAAGAGAAGCTGATAAACTAATAGAAGATGGTGAAGTTAGTATTGATAATAAAGTTGTAAAGGATATGGGTACAAAAGTTACTGCTGATACAATTATAAAAGTAAAAGGACGAACAGTAAAAGTTGATAAAACTCGTGCAAGTACTGTGATTGTTTATAATAAACAAAAAGGTGAAATAGTATCTAAAAATGATCCTCAAGGTAGAAAAACTATTTTTGATACATTATCAAAAAAATATTCACACTTTATACCAATAGGAAGACTAGATTATGCGAGTGAAGGTGTTTTACTTTTAACAGATAGTGTTGAAATTGCAAATGAACTTATGCATTCAAAGCTAGTAAGAGTATACAAAATCAAAATAGCAGGTGCAGTAACTCCTAGTATGGAAACATACATGAGAAATGGACTAACACTTGATGATGCAACTGCTGGAGCATTTGCAGGTACAAAAATAACTTCTATGCACTTTGCACCATTTGATGGTTACAATATTATAAGCAATGGAGCTAATTTTTCTAAACTAAAAGTTGCAATAAGTGAAGGTAAAAATAGAGAATTAAGAAGATTCTTTGCTCATTTTGAAACACCTGTTGCAGATTTAAAAAGAATAGATTTTGGTGGAATAACACTAAATAACTTACCTTCTGGAAAGACTAGATTCTTAGAGAGAAAAGAATATCAAGATTTAAGAGATTATATTAAAGCTAGAAAGAAAACAAAAGAGCGTGAAGAATATAAAAATGATGAGTACTAAAAAGTATAGGTATATTAATATTTAATAAAAATAAATTATGCAAAAAGAATCAAATAAATGGAATAGTGACAAATACAAAAATCATGCTAACTTTGTATCAGATATGGCAGTAAATTTAATAGAAGTGTTAAATCCTA
>Ga0256826_1002180_pt1 | contig 12021 bp, 9 predicted proteins | sample CV79metaG_FD_185975 | JGI IMG/M metagenome (GOLD analysis project Ga0256826, IMG submission 185975) | Hydrothermal vent microbial communities from East Pacific Rise, Pacific Ocean - CV79 | ecosystem: Environmental > Aquatic > Marine > Hydrothermal vents | place: Pacific Ocean: East Pacific Rise... | reverse complement strand
GGCTTATCTCATCTCTTAAAGAGAGTTCTGCTTCGGTATCAACAATGTCTTCTACATTAATCACTTCGTCACTTACAAAGCTTAGGGTATAGCTGTAGCCTTGTAAAACTTCACTTTCACCTTCTAGTAGATAAACACTATACGAGTCACGACCAGGAATAAATGATTCTACTTGGTTGTATTCGGGGAGTTTTAACTGTGCTGAGATACGTTGGTGGATTTCATTATTGAGAAGAGAAGCGAGTTGAGACATTTTTTACCTTTTAAAGATACTTTTTAGAAATAAACTTCAGAGTATCTCTAATAACTCTATACTTACTCAGAGGTATTAGAGATATCCTTTAGTGTAAAAAGCACCATTAGGGACTTCAAGAAAATTAGGGGGGATTTATTGAAGAAGGTATTTTTCACACTAAAACATATTTTCGGGTTTCCCCGAAAAAGAAGGGAGGAGCTTACGCGCCTACGCCTACTCTCCAGTCATCTTCACCAGATGTACTAGCAGTTTCATGTCTCCAAGAAACTTTTCTGTAAGAGAAAGACACTGTTTCAAGTGGTAAAACTTGACCAGCAGATGTGTTCTCTTGAGATTCCATTGAAGCATCAATGTTAGTTAGTACTGCATCTTCAAGAATCATGCTGTAAAAATGTTCAGGTTTACCAGCATAAGAGGTTCTGTACCATTTAAGTTCAACTTTTTTAAGTGTTTCACCATTACATAAAGCATTGTACATAAGAGGTGAACTCTTATCAATAAGCTTAGTAACGATTAAAGGGTTATGAGTTCTTTGACCCGTTGGTTGACCTGTAGTTGTATTACGAGGAATGTTGATGTTATGAGTAAACGCTTTTACGATTGCTTCATCTTCATGACCATTTTGATAAATGTTTCCTACTGATTCTGGAGTTGTTGCACCTTCAGTGATATTACCTTGAGTACTACCTTCGATTGACATGTATACTGGATTATCCATTTAGTTTTCCTTTGTTAATTTAAGTTTTATTATAGTGAGTGAAAGATAACGAACGGATAAAGTTAAACAGGAATTGTTCTAATTAGTTATTTAATAATATTTATATAGGTTTCTGTTTCATTTCTACTCATTTATTTAAGTAAAGCAAAGGGTATGTTCTGCTTTTTTACGTACAACTGTCTAAATAAGATTTAAAACGAATACACGAAGGTATTTTTTCAGGTCGCTCATTTGCATCATAACTGAGTACTTTTTTAAACCAACTTCTTTGTATTAAGGGTATTTTTTTTAGCTGTTTTGCAGTTAAAGGTTTGTCCAAAAGTTCACGCGAAGATTTTTCAAAAGGAAGCTTACCTACATAAAGTTCATACAAGACACATGCTAATGAAAAAAGGTCTGTTTTACGTGAGGGAGGTTTACCTTCAAAGACTTCTGGCGCGGTGTAAATAGGGTTATAAGCATTAATCTTTTTATAGGCTAAGTTAAAACGTTTTTTAGTCCCAATACTTTGTGAAATACCAAAGTCAAAAAGTTGGGAATTTCCATCTGGACCCATCATAATATTGGTTGGGTTGATGTCTGCGTGAACAATGCCTTTACTGTGCATGTGAACCATAGCCTTATACAAAGAAGAAGCAAGGTTTCTTTTCATCTTGGCATTAATCTTATGCAGACCAATGTTAACCAAAAGGTCCCCTTCTAGTTTTTGCATAATCAGATAAGGAATATTTGAATCTTCATCAATTCCAAAGTCCACAGCTTTAACAATGTTCTCATGATGCAAGGTACTTAAAAGAGAGTACTCTGAGTACACAAAAGCTGCCACATCTTTTTTATCTGCAATTTCAGCCGAAGGCATTTTAATTACTAAGTCACGAGTATCTTCAAAGTATTGAGCATAAATATCACTTACAGCATAGACTTCACTTAGTCCACCTTCTCCTATTTTTTTTCCTAAGGTATAGCGTTTATTAAGCATTAAGCTACCGTTTAAAACGGCTTGGTACTTCTCTTTGAAAGCTTTCTCTTTTGACACAACAAGCATTTTCATAGTTATCTAACACCTACTAAGGTTGCTGTTAAATTGTCATCAGCAACACCTGAAAGCACTTTTGAACTCATCATGTTCATGCCCTCTTCTAAAATACTTATTTGCATACCTTCTTTAATCACATTGTGTGAAAGATTATCGTAAAAACCATCACTGCACAGTAAAAAAACATCATTAGGCAGTGTTTGAAACTTCTTCACTTCTAAAGAGAGCTCACCCGGAGCACAAAGGGCGCGGGTTAAGGCTTTTCTCTCTCCATGTTCACTTGCAATACTACGAGCATGGTCTTGTGTTACCATGGAAAGTGTGTTGTTTCTAACCACATAACAACGACTATCTCCAGAATGAATACTGGCGGCTTGTTCACCTTCAATGAGTAGCAACACTAAAGTTGTTCCAATAACCGCATCATTTCCAAGCTTATGCACCTTCTTTTGTAAGATACGATGAATATTATAAAACTGAGATGTGATAGCATCAATCTTTTGATCAAAACTCCCTCTTAGTTCTACTTGCTCAAAAATATCTGTGACTAAGTGGCTTGCAAAATTTCCTTCTTGGTGTCCACCCATTCCATCACAAACAATCCAAAGCCCCGAAGCGTCATTGGTAAAATAAGCATCTTCGTTGTTCATCCTGATATGCCCAGGATGCGTGAAAGAGTGGCTAATACACTGCATTAAAGACTACCGTTTAATTTGAAACGTTTAAGAGGGTTATCTTTAGTAAAGACTTTAGCTGCCATTCCCGTTAAGGTAAATGAACCATCATATCTCTGTTTCTTGTACTCAATAATAACAGAGTCTGTTCCACGTCTGATTTTATGCCCTTTAATAATGAACTTATCAACCAATTTGAAGAATGCCCATTCTCCCTCTTCAGAGTCTTCAACTACTCTGTCTTTTTGAAGGTTAAACATAGAGAATTTTGCAATATTGTTTAAACTTTCTGCTGGCCAGACAACCTTTCTTGACTTAATTGGCCCATGCTCATACGCAATATAACTCTCATCATAATGGTACTCCATACGTGCTAGTTTACGTCCTAAAGAGTGCGGTTTAAGATAAAAACTTGTACCAATAAAATCGCCCTTACTTGCAAAGAATGTTTTTCTGATGTCTTGAACGTTAAGCATTGCATTCATGAAACTTTTATTGATGTACATATTACTTCCATCAATTGTTCTGTACTTATACGTGCCACGTCGTGAATCAAGTTTAACAAATGTCGCTACATAGTTTTGATAAAACGTATCTATCACACCATTTTTCTTAAAGAATTCCTCAAAATCTTGAATTCTAATGTCATTTTTTCTGCTGTTTTTAACCAGTGGGTAACGTCCTCTAATTTTGTCATTATAATAACCAAGCACCTCTTGTTGGTACTGTTGGTTAATATATTTTTTGGTTCGAGACAGGAGATAAGCCCAGTCATTTTTAAGTGCTTTTTTAAACCATTTATCGACTGGTCTAGGTAAGGCAGAAATTTGCATAATGATAGGTTCATGACGTCCTGAGATTCTGTCAAGAACAATTCGGTAAGCATCTTTTTCTGGAGTTACTGAACCATAAATAGCGGTCATTTCTTGGTAAACATTGTTAAGTTTCAACATTGCAGTTGCAAGTTTAGGTGTAGGTTTATTGTCTTTGTCTAAAAGACGATTATACGTTGAAAAATACTCTCTAATGTTTTTAACACTGGTGTTGTTCGTAATCTTTTTTGCTTTTTCAATAGCATGTTGAGAAGCAATAGCTGCTGCTTTTCCATTAATAGCTGTACTCTCTGCCTTCATTTGAAGTTTCTCAGCAGGAGTGTAAATCATGGTATTTTCTTTAAGTGCTTGAAGTACACCCACGATAGGAGACGTGCCTGAAGTCAAGACAGTAAGTTGGTTATTAATCTCTGAAATTGACTTATAGTTAGGTACCTTGAGCGAACTTAACGCAGCCACCCAATGTTTTTTATAATCAATAAAATAGTAATTTTGAACCTTGGCATACATCTCATTAAGCTCTGAATCACTTAAATCTGTTGAGTAACCTACAACCCAGTTATTCGCCACAAGTTTTTTAATCAAGCCTTTACCATCTGCGATAATAACGTCTTCAAAACCTTTTTTCGTGTAAAAACCAGGAACTAAGTAGTCACTTCCTTCAAAGGCTGAAGCGTATGAACCTAAAGATTCAGAAAAACGGAAATCTCTTAGGTTCTTCTCTTTTGCCTCATCTTTTAACTCTTTATACACTAAGGCTTCATGCCCAAATTCAAGAAGCTGTTTTCGTGCAAGAGTAAGTGTCGATTCACTTAACTCATACGGAGCAAAACCATAGTCTAAAAGGTTTGCAAAGTGCATGTTTAAGTCGTTTTGCGTTGCATTCATGTTAGGGTAAAGGTGCGACCATGCTGTTGCTAACCACGCCTTTAAAAAGTCCTTATCACGACGTTCTTCATTTTTTAACATAGAGTAAGCTTTTGTACTCTCCCATGTTAAGTCATAATCACCAATACTTGCAGCAATTTGACCCTCAATAAATTCAGCAATACGAGGAAGTAAAATATCTTCTAAAGCCTCTTTATAATGCTCTTCAAGAATTCTATTTCTATCCGCTACTTTAAAGTAAGCAACCTGCCAGACATTATTTTCCATATCTTCTTCATTGTCATTTTTAATCTCTTTAATCTGATTAAGAGAGATTAAAATCTTTTCAAAGTCCGTTTTAGCTGTAATCTGTTTACGTGTGCCATCATACTCAAGCATCGCTTTTTCAGACTTATCTAAAGAGTCTAACCGTGAGTTAAAATCTTGAATCCAGTAAATCGTTGTTGCCGCTACAATAGCAACTGAAGCCGCTAAGGCACCAATGTGTTTTACTCTTTGGTTCTTTTTGTACGAAGTATCCATCTTAATAATGTCAGCTTCAGGAAAGATAATGTCAGACAATAATTTTTGAATAAACATTCCTTTTTGAGGTTCCATTGAAGCCATAGTACTCTCTTCAAACTCTTGAGCAACAGGAAGTGTATTTCCATGAGGTACTGAAGTAAAGTAGATACCACGAAGCATTAATGGCTTACGGTAACGTGTCTGTGCAAAACCAATGTCAACAAACATGTTAAGTTTTTCAAACAAGGCTGAAAATTCATTACAAAACAGTAGGATTTTAGATCTTGCGTCCGTATCCCACTCTTTATTTACCTTGTCTAGCACCGCGCTGTTAAGACGTTGAAGTAAGGCTTCAAGCTCAGGCTGAATTACAGAAGTATCAATACTCTCAGTTTCATCATCAAAGGTAACACCAAGAACCTCATCTTTTTCTTCTTCACTGATTCCCGTAAAGTACTCTTTAAAACCTGTTATTTTGTCTGTTTTACTCACTAAAAGATAGATAGGAATATTAGACATAAAAGCATGAGAAATTTCATCAAATCTATCTCTTAAATCTTTAGCATACTGCTCTAACTCTTTCTCGTTTTTTTCCATTAAGGTATCTACACTGATAGTTAGTACGATTCCATTTATAGGACGTTTCCAACGCTTTTTACCAAAAAGTTTTAAGAACGATTCCCACAGTGCTAAATCTTCTTCAGAGCGTTGGTTAGAAATGTAGTTACCCGGCATATCAATGAAAATTGCGTGTTCTGCAAAATACCATTGAAATGACTTAGTCGAACCAGCTTCTGTAACACTACGCTTGTCATAATTAATGTTTAGAGGAAAGTCTAAGCCTGAATTTTCAAGCATTGAAGTTTTACCTTCTGTTTCCGCACCTACCATTAAGTACCAAGGAAGTTCGTATCCAGCAGTCTGTTTATTTTTATAGATACTAGAGTTTTTAACAATACGCATAGCTTCGTTAAAACGTGTTTTAAGGTCTTGAACCTTTTCCCCAATAACACCTGAATACTCTTTACTCTTTTTCATCTGCTCTTTTTTGTCACGAAATTTTTGTTTAATTTCATCTTTTACAAAAAGAGTATAAAGAAGTACCATAAGTACCGTTCCAAAGAAGATACTTAGACCAACTAAAAGTCTTAGGGTTAAATCTGTAAATGTCTCAAAAAGGTAAGGCGATATAAAAATTATAAAGATTGCAGAAAGTAAGGCAATTGTAATAATCCAAAAAAATGGGTTTTTAAACAGTGAAGTATCTTTAAACTTACTCATTGATATCCTTTATTGTAACCGATTCAGGCACTTCATTTGTTGGTCCTGACATAGAGGGTTTAAATGTATCTTTTTGCGCTTGCATTGAAGTCGGTGAAGCACGTGTTTCACTTACATAAGCATTGTACTTAGTCTGAAAAAGACCTAATGCCTTGTCTTCTTTGTTCGCAAGAGAAAAGGTTAATACCCCATACACAAGGGAAAGCATCAGCACAATACTAATCGCTAAAATCTGGTACGAGGTTTTATAAATCAGATGATTACGTTCAGATGAGGCCTTTTGTGCTCCGTAAAAATTCTGAGTTTCACGCATCTGCATCATTTTCATCTGACGGTAAAGGCTCTCACGAATAGAATCTAACTCCATCTTTCCTCTGTTTTGAATTCTGTACTTTCCTTCAAAACCAAGAGAAAGACAGATGTACATAAGTTCTAAAAGGTCTAAATACTTAGCCGGTGCACGAAGAAGTTGTTCTAAAATTTGAAAGAACTTATCGCCACCATAGGTCTCATTATAAAAATGACCTAAAAGACTAGAGTTCGCCCAGTTGTTATCCTTACCCCAGTACGTCGTACAGATGATTTCATCTGAAAATGTACATAAAATATAACGTGCAAGCATAACTTGAGAGTTTTCAACACCTTTTTTACCACTGGCATTTGTAAAATACGTAATGTCTTCTATCAGTGTGTTTCGCACCTCTTCAAGACTACCAATGTCATAAGAGTTTTGTAGCCCGTCGATCTGTTTAAAAACATCTGATGAAAGTGAAAGAAAAGGATTTCCTGTACCTTCATAGATATTTTCATGATTTGTATCTTTGGTGCGTGCACGAGAGACTGTCGTATTTTTAAAATTTGAATACGACTCTTTTTCTTCACTAAAATCTGTCAGACTGTCTGTTCCATGTGAAACAGGTACAAGCATGGTTTTATTTGCTACTGCGCTCATTATTTCATCTCCATCTTAATCATTACGAATTGCCCAAAGGGTATAGTCTACGTTTGGAAGTTCACCTGAAAGGTGGAAAGCAAAGCCACCCGAACGGGCAAGTTTTTCTTTATCTTCAGCTTCAAGTTCTACCTTAAAGTAAAGGTAATTTACCTTGTAAGGGATCTGTCTTGGAGCAGTAGTTAAAGACTTAAGTTTAAAACCACCAAGATGATAATTAACAAGGTCTCTAATGGTCTCAATACTTCCCATCTTAAGATTAGAAAGAAGAAGCTTTTTAAGTTGGTCACCCTCAATGTCTGCCTTAACAGCAAAAACAAAACTTGAGCTAGTAATCATAGACTTCTCTGCAATTTTTGAAGTATAAATACCATACTTCTGTTTTTCAACAGGAAGAGAGATACTGTTTTGTTCTAACACCATACTAAGCATGTCGTTAAGTTCTACAATAACCTTGTCAAAGCTTTCGCCTTGATGCTCATGGTCATACTCAAACTGCTCTAACATACGCTTCTCTTTTTTCATAAAAACAGCCAACTCACCCACTAAAGAAGTTAACTCAAGGAAAAGTTCACAAGGGTGAATACGGTCTTGCGTAAAGTAGTAATGCAGACGACTTTGTGTTTTATTGAGAAGTTGAAGCATTAAGTAATCACCTAACTCCGTAGCTTGAACATTTGAATCACTTAGCTTTTCAGAAAGTTTTTCAGCTCGGTAGGAGAGTGTACTTACCAGTTCATTCATCTTAGAAAGAAGGTCTTTAGAGGCATGAAGGTGAAGAAAAGTTGGCATATAGTTCTCATCTAAACTCACAACCCCACTTGCACTGACATCACCCACAGTTCCTAGTTTAATCTTTACATAACCTTCGTTCACTTCTTCTTCTAAAAGAAGTTTAAAGTTGTAACGTGCACCAATAAGATCCGTTTCACTCATCTCACCTGCGTTGGTGTTAGGAACATTTTCTATGCTTTGTGCTACTAAACGTGTTAGTCTGTTATTTTGATCTTCAAAATGAATCTCATCACTATGGTGCATAGTAATAGGAAGGGCTAAATAAAGTGCTTTTGCACTGTCTTCAATCTTTACATCAAGGCTTAAAGCATCCACTTTTGCATTAATGTTAAAGAGTGTACCATCAGGCATGATTCCTGCCGCACTGTTAAGCACAATCTTACCTGAGCCTAAGTGATGAGAGTCAATATCCATATCAAACAAACCCCAAGCATTTGAGCCTAACTCTTTAGTACGTGTCATCAACTCATGGGTAAAATGTCTATCACTTTGTTGGAAGTGTTGAGGGCGCATAAAAAGCCCTTCTTTCCATACTACTCTATGTTGCATTAGTCAATTTCCTTAATCTCATAACCATCAATCTCAAGATCAACTGAGTTATGAGCCTTATCTTCAAGGTTGATTACATATCTCCATGTTGAGTTAGAATCTAGGTTTCTAAAGTTTCCAATAATTCCAAGAAACTTTGCTTTCTCATCAAAAAGAATCTTGTAATGTTGTTCTTCACTTGGCACAATAATATGCTTATTTTGAGAGATAAGGTCAGAGTTTAATCTATCTTTTCCATCATCTAAAAGTGTCCAGTAGTCAAGTTTAGAGAACTGCTCAGCAGAGTCTAACTCATAAAAATTAAGCATTAAAGGAGAAGAGATATTATCACTGTCAAGGTTAATGTTGTTTGTACTTTTAATCACTAAGTCTAAGTGGGTTGGTTTACTTGCACACGCACTCATTACTACTAAAATCACTGCGCTTAAGGCTATTTTCACTAAGTTCTTCATTGTCATTTTTGTTATCCTTTAATTATCTCTATAAGTTTTAAACTCTATTTCTTGTGTCCGACGTACGAAGCTTTAGACTATAAGAGATATTTTCATACTCTTTTTTAAAGTCTTCACGTATCATTTCAACACCTTCTTCTGGGCGTTCGTTTAAGTTGTCAAACATTTCATTGTACGCTTTCCATAAAAGTTGTTGTCGAGGAAGAACCCCACGAAGTGCTCCACTTGATTCAAATCTATACTCAAGGTTTTTCGGTGAAAACTTTGTTGTTGCAATTTTCATAATGTTTTTACATGAACTATGAAGAGCGATACAGTGACTGTCAATCTCATTAAATGATTTTGTAATGGCTTCAGGAACTTCCATCATTCCAAGCATTGAGCCTTCATGTGAATTTTGTAAAAGTTTCGCAGCAGCTGAACCAAGTCTAACAGGATTGTTGTTGTCAACATCAAGATGTGAAGTGGACAGGTGTAAATCTTGCTTGGTCTTATCTTTAAGTTGAAGAGAATTTTGTAAGGCATCTAAAGTACTGTTAACTACGTCACCAATCTTCGCCATTAAGATGTCACGTTCGTCTTGCTCAAGTGCATTAATAGAAAGACCAAGTTTTGACTCTAAAACAGCAACAGAAGTAGCCAAACCTTCACTTATGTGAATAGGTGCTTTAGCAGCAGGTGCAGGTGTCAGTTCAGGTTGAGTATAGGTAGGAACAACGATATGTTCTTCAAACAACTCTTCTTTAGTTTCAATAACCGCTTCACAGACAGGTTCAGGAACAGAACTTGCCATAAAATCAGAAATATCAACATCTTGTATCACTTCATTTTCTTCTTCTAAAACAATATCCGTAAAAGGAGAGTTGTTTTCAAAGGTGTGATTTTCTTGCATCGGTGCAGCAGATGGAGTTGCATCTAAGATACTCAGAACATCCATATCACTTGGGGCTTGAGATTCTACTGCTGTAAAACCGTTACTACCTGAGTCAAAAAGGAAGTCATCATTAGGAATAATATTGTCATTTGAACTTGGACTTGGACGAGTCTCTTCAAATGAACTGATAATATCATTGTCAGAGTAATCATTGTTCGTGTAACGTGCTTGAAGCTCATGGTCACCAATAATAAAAACATCAGAAGCATTGATTTTTACAGGATGCCCCTTAGGAAGTTTTTTATACGGATTTTTTAAGAAGGTACCATTCGTACTTTCATCTTTAATAAAATAAGACCCATGCTTACAAAGAATCTGAGCATGTATTCCAGAAATGTACGAGTTTGGGTCAGTTAACACCCAGTCATTATCGGGTGTTCTACCTATACTCCCACCCTCTTCTTCAAAATGAAAGTTACGCTTAGAAGGAACATTTTTACCATTTTTTACGACATCAAATACTAATTTCATTGTTACTTCTTCTGCTCAATTTCTTGTTTCTCAGGTGTTGCTTGGTACAGTGGTTTGTACGTGTCTTGAATAGGGGCACATCCACTTAATGTGATAAGTGCAAGTGTTGCTGCGATGAATGTTAGTCTCATTTGATTTCCTCTTTCTTTTTAGTTTTTGTCATACGTGGGTTAATATCTAGTGTACTTTTAACGATAATTTTATTGTCACTGTCAAGTGAAAGTTTGACTGCTTTTAAAGGGCTCTGTTCTATCGTACAGTCTAAAATTGTTTTAGATAACACTGGCATAATGTTAGTGTTGATAATCAGATCAATATTTCTTGCACCTGTGTCCATTGCGTTAGATAAAAATACGATTTTATCTAGTACTTCTTCGTCATATTTAAACTTAACTTCTTTCGCATGTAACTGTTTTTCAATTGCACCCAGTTTAAGTTTTACAATCTCTTTTAATGCCGTGTCACCTAAGTTCATGTAAGGAATCACGTTCATACGTCCTAAAAGTGCAGGTTTAAGGTAAGACGAAAGCGTTGGCGTAATGGCATTGATGAGCTCTTGCATCTCAATATTTTCATTTTGAGCACAAAGCCCTGTAATCTCTTGTGTTGCAAGATTAGAGGTCATAAAAATAACAGTATTTCTAAAGTTAATCTCACGTCCTTCTCCATCATTAACAATTCCTCTGTCAAAAATCTGGTAAAAAAGATTTAAAATATCGGGGTGAGCTTTTTCAATTTCATCTAAAAGAACTACCGAGTAAGGCTTGATACGAACCGGATCAGTTAACTGTCCACCTTCTCCATAACCTACATAACCTGGAGGTGAACCAATCAATCTTGAAACTGTATGTTTCTCTTGAAATTCTGTCATATTAATGGTCGTTAAAAACTTCTCTCCACCAAACATTAAGTCAGCCACATTTCTAGCCGTTTCTGTTTTACCTACGCCCGAAGGACCTACAAGTAAAAAGACACCAGCAGGTGCATTCTCATTTTTCATACCTGCTGTTGAAATTTGTAAAAATGTACTCAGATGGGAAAGTGCTTCGTCTTGCCCAATGATGTTTTCTTTAAGTTTTTCATCAAGACTAAGTACTAGTTTCGTCTGTTCTTGAACCATTGAACCTAAAGGGATTCCTGTCCATGAAGCAATTACTTCTGCAATCTGCTCAAAACTAACATTTTCAAAAATGTAAGTTCCACTCTCTTGAAGGGCTTTAAATTTAATGTGTTCTTTTTTAAGTTCAGCTTGCTTGCCTTCTCTACGAAGTGTTACAATTTTTTCAAGATGTATTTTTTGTTTTTGCCAAGACGTTTCAACTTTTTTAGCCTCACGCTCAAGAATTTTTTTCTCTTTTTCTAACTCTTTAATCTTTTTAGAGTAGTCTTTAACCCCTTGAGCCTCATCACGTTTGTATGAAGTAATAGTACGTTCAATAACCGTAATCTGCCCTTGAATTTTCTGTAAAGCATAAGGAATATTTGACTTAGAAATTTTTACATTTGCACACGCCGTATCTAAAACATCAATCGCCTTGTCAGGAAGTTGACGACCTGTAATGTAACGTGCTGAAAGTTGCGCTGCTGCTACAAGAGCTTCATCTTCAATATAAACATTATGTTCATCTTCATACTTGTCTGCAATTCCACGTAAAATAGTAATGGCTTCGTCAACACT
>Ga0256826_1002179_pt1 | contig 12030 bp, 13 predicted proteins | sample CV79metaG_FD_185975 | JGI IMG/M metagenome (GOLD analysis project Ga0256826, IMG submission 185975) | Hydrothermal vent microbial communities from East Pacific Rise, Pacific Ocean - CV79 | ecosystem: Environmental > Aquatic > Marine > Hydrothermal vents | place: Pacific Ocean: East Pacific Rise... | reverse complement strand
GTTGCACCTGCGCCAACCAAGGTATGAATTTCATCTATAAAAAGAATTGCCTTCTCTATACTTTGAAGCTCTGTTAATACCCCTTTAAGACGTTTTTCAAAATCACCTCTATATTTTGTTCCAGAGATCATCGCCCCAAGGTCAAGGGCATAAATAGCACTTCCTTTTAAAATATCAGGTACCTCATCATTTGAAATCTTTAATGCTAACCCTTCTGCAATAGCAGTCTTACCCACACCCGGTTCTCCTACCAAAAGAGGATTATTCTTTTTACGTCTACAGAGTGTCTGCATTACCCTATCTATCTCATCACTACGTCCTACAACAGGGTCAATCTTACCACTGGCTGCTACAGCAACCAACTCTGTAGTATACGCAGTTAAATTAGGATAAGCATCTTCTTCATCCGTATCTTCTATGCTTCTTCTCTCTATGTCATTATGAGAGATAAGCTCTAAAATATCTAAACGACTAACTTCCTCAGATTCAAGTAAGGTATAAGCATAACTGTTTGTTTGCGTAAATATAGATGCCAAGAAATCTCCAATGGTAGCCTCATCACGTCCTGAACTGTTGATATGACTTACCATATCATTCATAACATGAGAAAGGGTAACTGTTTCCAAAGGATCATAATCATCTCCCTCTTCACCTAACTCCTCTACCACAGGATTATTGGCTTGAATATAACGTTCTAAATGTTCTTTCATCATTTCAACATTTGCACCAACTATTGTTAGTAATTCGTTACCTTCTGCACTTTGTAAAAGTGATAAAAAGATATGCTCTAAAGTCAAATACTCATGCCTACTCTCTTTAGCAAATTTGACTGATGCTCTAAATATATTGTTAAGTTCAATACTAATCATCTTTTATCCTTTAATTTAAATTTTTTACTACACTTCTTCCATGGTTGCAAGTAAAGGGAATCCATTACTTTTTGCCCGTTCTTTAACCTGATATACTTTTGTCTCAGCAATTTCATAGGTATAAATACCACAAACTGCTTTTCCTTTATGATGTACCTGACCCATAATCTCTTCAGCATCCATAAGTGTTCTATGAAATATACCCATTAATATTTCCACAACAAAATCAACGGTTGTGTAGTCATCATTATGTAGCAACACTTTATATTTTGTTGGTTCTTCTATCGCTAACCCTAGTTCTGTTTCTTCTTCTATTCGTGCCAATAATCTATCCTCGATCCTAATTATTCTATTTAGTATAGCTTATTTTAACTCAAATTTTAATTTATGTTACAATCCTATAAAAAATTTGGAGTTTAATTGTGAAATCTCTTTTTATTACTGCTACCAATACCGACATCGGAAAAACATATACCACACTCAAACTAATAGAAGCTTTTTCCCAACAAGGCATTTTAGTCGGTGTTTGTAAACCCATAGAGACAGGTGTCACGGATGAACCTGTAGATGCGAAAGTTCTGTTGGAAGCCGTACAAAAGAGAAATCCAAATTTTCGGAATCTGAAACCTACAGATATTACTGCCTACACCTTTGAACTCCCCGCAGCACCTTTCTGTGCTGATATAACAAAAAGTATAAGCATAAAGACCATTAAAGAAAAAATCTTTGAAATGCAACAACGCTGTGATCTGCTTATTATAGAAGGTGCAGGTGGCTTAATGGTACCCATTACTGCCAACTATTACATGATTGATTTAATTGAAGATTTAAATACTAAGACACTTTTAGTAACACCTTCACAGTTAGGTTGTATAAATGATACACTATTGAGCATAAATGCTTTAAAAAATAGAGCTTTAACCTTTGATTGGTGTGTAAATATGCATAAAGAACGAGAAGAATTTAAAAAAGTAACAGAACCCTACTATAATGAGATTTTTCAAAATTGGTGGGAATTTGACAAAGGATTAAAACATTTTATTAATAAGTTTTTTTGATATTTTTATTAACGATAACGTGATATTATTCTATTAATATAAAATAATATTAATTAAAAAGGATTATTTTGAAATATTTTTCATTATCTGTTATCACACTACTAGTTTTATTATCAGGATGCAAAGAAAGTAGCTCTAGCACTACAACAAAAGTAAAAAATATAGAGAGTGCAGAAAAAAATATACAACTACTATCTTCAATTAATGCCATTAACTATTCTACTATTTCAACCGTTGAAGCAGATACTTCATTAAAAAAGGTACAAAAGATTTCTCTTAGTGGACTTAGAGACAACAACTGTAAAATATCTGGTAAGCGTAGCTATCAACTCTCATACATTTCAGAAATGCTCACCATAAACTACAATCAATGTAAAAATGACTCATCGTATGATGATGGAATCATTGCTATTCAAAAAGGTGAAAGCCAAAACTACAATGTTGACATTAAAAACTTCACACATCAAGATAGTGATGGAGAAGAGTTTATCAATGCAATTGTCAACATACAAGATGAGAGCAATAGCAAACATAAAGATCTTATTATTAATGGGATTTATAAAGAGAAAGAAGTGTCAGCACTTAACTACACGACCTTAAATCTTCAAGATATGCATGTTATAAAAGATGAAAGTACCGCTTCTAAATCATGGACCACCCTGAATGGCTTTGTTGATTTGAATTCAAGCTGTTTGGTAGGACAATTTCAAGTGAAAACAGTTGAAAAACTTATTAATTTAGATCGAAAAGAAGGTACTGTAGATTCAGGTATCTTAGAAGTAAATGGTGTTACTTATACGTTTGAAAAGCCCTATGTCACCATAAAATTAAACGATGAAGAGACAACACTTTTACAAACTGAAGTCCTTAACAGTACAAAAAGTTGTTCAAACCAATAAAGGAACTGAGCAATAAATAGTTTCTTTTAAACTCTACTTTGTACAATCACATATGAAAAAAATAATAACACTTCTTATAATCATCTCTTTTGTTCTTTTTACTTGGCTTAATATACCAAAAATAGTGGGGTACTATACCCAACTTACTCAAAACCGTGTTGGGCTGGCATTAGACCTCCAACCTACAGAACAAAAAACCGCCCACTTTATAGGCTCTAAAAAGTGTAAAAAATGTCATAAAGACCAGTACCATGAATGGCATAAATCCATGCACGCAAAAATGATTCAAACCATAGAAGAGGATCCATCTGTTGTTGTAGCTGACTTTTCAAAACTTCCAAAAGATGCAGACTTTAGCCTTAAAAGTGCTATTTATACGATTGGTAGTAAGTTTAAACAACGTTACATGATTCCTGCAACCATTAATGAACAAGAAGACTTTCGTCTGGGTAATTATCAATGGAATGTAGAAACAGAAAAATGGCAGCATTTTAAACCTTACAAATACTGGTATCATGACAGTTACCCACACAACAACAAAAAATTTCCAACCTCAAATACTTGTGATGGCTGTCACTTTACGGGCTATATGTCTACACAAAAACGTGTTGAACCCTCCATTGCCTGTGAAAGTTGTCATGGACCAGGTAGTAATCACAGTAAACGACCTGATTCTCCTATTTACAACGCTTCTGCTGTTGATCCTATTCGAAGTAATGAAGTATGTCTACAATGTCATATGCGTAACAGAGACAAACGCTTAGATAACAATCTAACGGCAAAAGATTTGTGGATGAAAGCAAAAGATTATCCTGCAGGATATGAAGCAGGTAATTCATTAATTCACTATAAAAAGATTGCTCCTTTTAATCTAGGAAAAGAGAGTAAAGAGTTCTGGGAAAATGGTGCTGCTAAAAAGAATAGAACTCAAGGAAATGAGTATATTCATGATGCCATGTATGCACATGGTATTACCTGTATCAATTGTCATAGTCCACATAAACTTAGTAATACCGCCAAAAACTCAGAAGGAAATGATGCTTGTATGAAGTGTCATAGCTTTGGTTCAATTATAGGACCACATCAACGTTCTTTACAGCAACATACCCACCATAAAAGTGATTCTAAAGGTTCTTTGTGTATTGAATGTCATATGCCAAAAACAGCCAAACATACTGGAAAATCACCCTTAACGGTACGTTCCCATCTATTTAAGTTTACGTCACCTGCACAGACAAAAGCCTATCATATGCCCACTGAAACAAATGCTTGTTTTAGCTGTCATCAAGAGAAAAGTTTAGATACATTACAAAAGAATTTAGAAGAGTGGGGAATGATAACATGGAGCGAAGGTGAGATTTTGAAATAAATTTCAAAATCTCATTGTGGTAAATTACATTCCTGGAATTCTAGGAATTTTACCAAGTTTAGAAAGTTTACAGTAAACCCCCCACCCTTTTTTCATCCAGTGACCAATAAATGGCAATGGTATCATTTTACCACCATTATCATCACGATATACAAATGCTGCCCCATCACCTGTATCCATAACACATAAAATATTTAGATGCTCCATATATGAACGTTTAGAGTTCATATTTTGGGTACTTTGAAAGATATTATAGGCGACATTTTTAGCCATAACTTCAGCAACATGCCCTTGTTTTGCTCGCCATTGTGGTCCCATAAGTGATGCAGAATCACCAATGGCATACACATCCTCAAAATCTTCTATTTCATTATACTCATTGGTGACAACAAAACCTGCTTCACTTAATGGTAAATCTGATGCTTCAAGTACAGGGTGTCCTTTACCCGCTGATATAAACATGGTTAAATCTGATTCTATCTTTTCACCATCTTCAAAGTTAATACCATCAGCTTCAAACGACATAATTTTAGAACCAACTTTTTTATCAATATTGGTCATACCAAACATTTTATCCATCATAACCAGTGCTTTTTCACCCATTTTCTGACCTGGTTTTTCCATAGGTGCAAAGAAAACAAGTTTAAACTTATCACGAATACCTTTTCGTTTCAAATAAGTATTAACATTAAAGAGAACTTCAAATGCTGGGCCACCTCGAACTGCTGAGGTATCTTTAGGATTCCCACCAAAGCCCATGGCAATGGTTCCCTCACCTTTTTCTACCAAGGCTTCTAAGCGTTTATTTAGTTCTACTGCTTCTTCTGGTTTACCACAAATAGATAAGGTATTCTCTAAACCTTTTGCAGGCATTTTTCCTTGTCCTATTGCAACAACAATGTAATCATAGTCATCCAATACTCGACCACTCTCAAGGGTAACTTTTTTCTCTTTTGCTTCTAATATACTCACCGCATCAATAATAACTTGAAAACCATGTTTAACTGCCAGTTGATCTAACGGCACAGATATTTTCTCTTTGGTTGTTTCTCCTGTTGGGATCCAAATAGAAGTAGGATAGATGTAAAAATAATCTCTATCACTCACCATTGTAACCTCTAGTCCTTCTTGCTTTTTTAAATAAATAGCCGCTTCAACACCTGCAAAACCACCACCCAATACTAAAACTTTACTCATAATTTTCTCCAAGTTATTTCTTTTTATAATTATATTCACTAGGGATTATATATTACTTATTTACGATACTTTGTACCCATACAATCATAGCTTCATGTGCTTGTGGATTAGGTGCATCCATAAAACTAAGCACAAAACTCTCTGCTAACTCTACCACACCAATAGAGCGTGGACGAACAGCCAACATAATAGGCTTTGGTAACTGCTTACCAAAACAAAAAATTATATTTTTTGCATCTAAAATTTCATCACTAATTTCACCATTTTTACCTAAACTCTCTGTATGACTATAGTGATCAAATATTGCAATATATGCAGCTATAGGATGTGCTTCAATTTTTTCTTTTAAAGCATTTAAAATTTCATCAACCGTTTTAAATGTTGTCTCATTTTTAGCGATACCTAGTTCATTTACTGGATATTTTTCCATAATTATGGTTTGTTTCATTTTACCTCTATTTATTAAAAGTTATAATTTTTATAAGTATATATTATATTTTTTAAAATAAGATAAAATTCTTCTTACTTAACACTTTTACCATCCATTAGCTATAATCTCATCTAAATAATGCCATAGGGAGATTTTATGCAACATCTAGTCGATACCAATGACTTTAGTGAAGAACAGATACAAAAGATAATGAATGATGCAGCTGCATTTAAGAGACAAATGCCCAGTCAACTTCTACGCGATAAATTACTGATTACCCTCTTTTTTGAGAGTTCTACCCGAACACGTAGTTCCTTTGAAGTTGCTGCAAAACGTTTGGGTGCATCCATCGTTCATCTCGACCCCTCTAAAAGCTCCACCAACAAAGGAGAAAGTCTTGAAGATACTTTTGCAAACCTTTGTGCCATGGAACCTGACGGTGTAATTATTCGACATGAATTTAACAACACACCAAAAAAACTTGCAGATAAAGAGTTAACAACCGTTATTAATGCTGGGGCAGGAAACTATGCTCACCCTACTCAAGCACTACTTGACTATTTTACCATGTTAGAACATTTTGGCGATTTAAAAGGAAAAACCATTGCCATTGTGGGTGACATTGTTAGTTCACGTGTTGCCAGTTCGGGCATACGTCTTTTTGAACGTATGGGAATGAATGTAGTACTTGTTGCACCACAACCATTTATGCCTGAAAATGATCTTCCAAAATACGAACACTTAGATGAAATTATTGACAAAGTAGATATTGTTATGAGTCTTAGAGCGCAACTTGAACGTCATAAAGCACCTATCTTTGAAGATTATAATGAGTATGCAAAAGAGTATTGTATTAACAAAGAACGATTTGCTGACCGTAATATTTTACTACTTCACCCTGGACCAGTTATGCGAAATATTGATATTTCTGATGAGATGCTAGAAGATGAACGATGTAAAGTACTGACCCAAGTAAAAAATGGTGTTTTTATTCGTATGGCTATTTTAAAAGCTCTTTTACTAGATAATTAATGAAAAAAATTACACAACTTGCTCAACAAAGAGAACCTTTTCTCTTTGTACTCTCTTATGATTTAACTGAGCAATTTGTAGAACCTTTAAAAAGTTTAGATAATAATATCTACTTTAAAATAGAAGATCAACGTAATTACCCCAAAACACTTCGTGAAAAGAGTTATTATTTAAAAAAATCTCCCATAGATTTTACGCTTTATACCGATTCTTTAAACCGTGTCCTAGAAGAGATACGAAAAGGGAATACCTATCTACTTAACCTTACTTTTAAAACACCGATTGAGACAAATCTATCACTGCAAGAGATATTTACCTACGCCAAAGCCAAATATAAACTCTATTTTAAAGATGAATTCATCTGTTTTTCTCCTGAAAAATTTGTAGAGATAGAAGGAAATACCATTAGTACCTATCCCATGAAAGGAACCATTGAAGCTTCTATTTCAAATGCAAAAGAGACCATCCTTGCCAATGAAAAAGAGATGGCAGAACATGTCATGATTGTTGATCTTATGCGTAACGACCTTGGTATGGTAGGAACAAATATTCATGTAGAAAATTTTCGTTATGTAGAAAAAATTACTGCCGGAGAAAAAGAGTTGCTTCAAGTTAGTTCTAAAATTAACGCAACCCTTCCTTCTGATTGGAGAGAACATTTAGGAGAGATTCTGCAAACCATTCTTCCTGCTGGTTCTATTACAGGAACACCAAAACGTAGCACTGTTAACATTATCAAAGATATCGAAAACTATGAAAGAAAATTTTATACCGGTGTTTTTGGTATTTTTGATGGAGAAAATTTATACTCTGCAGTGATGATTCGATTTATTGAAAAAGAAAACGGAAAGCTTTATTACAAAAGTGGGGGTGGCATCACCATAGATAGTGATGCCAAAAGTGAATATGAAGAGTTGATAGATAAAATTTATCTACCGCTCTAACTAAAGACCTCTAACAATAAATCCATCACCACGATTGGCAATAAATGAACGTGCTGCACTCTCAGATGAAAATCCTGTTAATATCGCTTTATAAATAGTTTTTCCATGACTTTTACCACGTTTAACCATTCCGTTATATCGACTGCTTGCTGAATTTGCGGCACTTTGTGCTTTTGATTTGGTTGAAAATGCTCCAATTTGAACACCCACGCCACTATTACCAGTAGCTGCACTATTTACATATGGATCATTTGTCGTGTATGTATTATTATCATAAGGAGGAGTATACGAACCTGCCGATGAACCATGAACGATAAATGAACCAGGGAAGCGACGTTCTTTTAATTGATTTGCTTCAGAGACAGAAGAAATTCCTCTAATAATAACTTTATTTACCGAACCGCGTTTAACATAAACACTATATTTAGGATCTAAACTTAGTGATTTTTTAAATTCTTCTGCTGCATAGTAATCTTTTAATGCTGCAATTTGTAATTGAATACCACCTGTATTTGAAGCCGATGTAGGGTAACTTCCTGGTTGACCTACATAAGGATCGGGATATGATGTTGCCGCTGGTTGATTGGCATAAGGATCAGGATACGATGTCGCATTGGGTTGTCCATAGGCACCATTTGCTGTTGGCTGCCCATAGTCAACATTGGTTGAAGGTTGCCCATACACATCGGTAGTTGTTACTACTGTATTGTCTACAGGAATATCACTATAAATAACACCTGATTGATTTACGGTAGATGCATCTTCATATACAATTGGTGCAGCGTCTTCATATACAACTGGCTGAGAGTTATCGTAAACCACCGCTTGTTCATTCGCTGGTTTTTTTACACACCCTGTAGATAAAAATGATATTGCTATTGCTGATAAAACTAAACCATTACTATATTTCATATTTTGTCCCTTTAAAAAAGTTTCTTTTATTATAACAAGCTCTTTATATTATAAATATTAATATTATGGATTAATTAAAAATATTCTATTATGATTCTAAAGTAATTTATTATTAATAGTTCGTTCTTTTTTACTTGAAACAGAGAAACGTAATAACTCATCTGTAGTGTGAACATAGTCTGGAAGATTTTGAAACGTAAGTGCCAAAAGTTTTGCAGTTACCAACGCATCACTATACGCCCGATGATGAACATGTTCACCCAAATCAAGAGACTCAGTTAAATATGCCAAACCATAACGTTCACTTTTTATGGTGCGACGTGCTAAATCAATAGAACATAACTTTTGATTTCCGATGCTACCTAAACCAAATCGATCAAAAGAGTGTGTTAAAAATCCATAATCAAAATTGGCATTATGTGCCACAAAAATAGCATCATCCATAAAGACTCTTAAGTTTGTCAAAACTTCTAATCTACTAGGTGCATCAACCAAGTCTGTAGGAACAATTCCTGTTATTTTACTAATGTACTCCGGTAAAAATGCACACTCTACAAAACTTTCAAAACGGTCAATAATTTCTCCATTTTGAACCATAACCGCACCAACTTCAATAACTTGTGCTGTTTCTGGTTTACTACCATTGGTCTCTATGTCAATCACACAATACTTCTGATCTTTATATGGGTTAAAAAAGCTCTCTAAGCGATACCCTTCTTCGTACTCAGTTATGGGGTAACCTGCAGCCTGTAGTAAAAAGAACAGGGTATCTGTATCTTCAAAAAGTGTGGTATGCTTTTTTACTATACGTCGATAAGATGGGGCAGACAGATGCCCCTCATTGCGTCGAAACGCTACTGTCAACTCATCATAAACTTTTTGCATTCTTTATAAACTTGCTTACCTTTGTATAATCTTTTCGACCTTTTATACGCTCTACACCAGAACTTACATCAACACCATAAAAATTGTATTTTTTTAGCTCTTCTAAATTTTTAGGAGTTAATCCTCCTGCTAAAATAATTTTAGAACAATCAACCCCATTAAACCACTCTAAATTGAGTCGTTTCCCACTTCCACCATACTCTTCACAGTAGACATCAACCAGACGATATCTGTCTTTATACTGCAACACATCTTTTGCCTCTTTCGCCCGAATAACCGGCATTGTTTTTGAGCCTATCATATCCAATGCCTCTTCATCAACCTCAAAATGAATCTGACATAATGTTAAGTCACAATATTTTGAAATGGTATCAATCGTGTCGATTCCTTCATTGACAAAAAGCCCTACTCTTCCTATGAATGGTGGCAATTTGTCAATAATCTTTTTAGCATCAGCTGGTTTAATGTAACGTGGTGACTCTCTGTAAAAAACAAATCCTAATGCATCCGCTCCTGCTTCAACCGCCTGCATGGCATCTTGAAAATTGGTAATTCCACAAATTTTTACGCGCATAATAACTCCTAAACTTCCCTTAGTAATTAAAAAAATTATACCTTTAAAGAGTCTATAGCATGCTTATAACCCTTGGCATTTCCAAAAACATATGAACCTGCAACCACAATATCTACACCTGCATCTTTTAATTCTTCTATATTTTGATCATTCACTCCACCATCTACCTCGATAAGACAGCTTGGATTATGCTTTTCTATCATCGCTTTTAAACGTTTTGCTCGCTCTAAAACAGAAGGTATAAACTTTTGACCACCAAAGCCCGGATTAACTGACATTAACAGTACCATATCTACATCAGCTAACAAAAACTCGATGCTTTCAGGAGTAGTATGAGGGTTTAGTGTAATCGCAGGTTTAATCCCAAGTGATCGAATATGTTGAACCAATCTATGAGGATGCTTCTCTTCTTCTATATGGAAAGAGATATATTTTGGTTTTAACGGCGCAAAAAGATCAACAAAAAAAGTATTATTTTCAACCATTAAGTGAATATCAAGTGGTTTAGTTGCTGCCTTTGCAACGGCTGTAACAACCACAGGACCAATGGTTAAGTTAGGGACAAAATGCCCATCCATTACATCGACATGAACCAAGTCACATCCTTCATCACAAATCGCTTTTACATCACGTGCTAAGTTACCAAAATCAGCAGAAAGAATACTTGGAGCTACTAACATTTAAAATCCTATGGGTCTATTATTTTTTTCGTATTATAGCCATAATATCCAAAAATTTCTCCATCACCTCCCCCTAAAGGGTCAGACGTTGAATATCTATTTTTTATCCTCTTTCCCGAACAACCTTAGAAACCAAAGACCTCGAAACCCCTAAAAACTTTGAAATCTTAATTTGACTATACCCATCTTCTAGTGCTTCCACGATCTTCTCATTTCTCTCTTTTTTCGTTTTGTACTCAAAAAAATGCTCCTCCAAACTTTTTGCATATGCCAGTGCATTTCCACTCTTTTTTTGAACAATCTTCTGATGCTTTATCTTCTCTAGCAGTTCTAACTCATCATCACTGAGCCGAATACCTATGATATCTTGAACATTTTCATAGTCTAACTCTGCCACAAGTTTTGACTTCAAAGCACAAGAAACAGGAGTCACCCCATTGGCTATGACTGAACCTAAAGTATAAGGGTACTCTTCTACCGTCTGAACGATTTTTGCTTCAACAGGATTTTGTTCTATGTAACGTATAAGCGTATAGTAGTACTCATCACTGTTAATGTAGCGTGAGTAGTAACGCCCCTGCCAAAAATGTCCAGAGCGTTTCTGTTTTTTATTCGCATAGATAGCATAGTTTCCATTTATCTGTTTCATCACATCTGAAAGGTTCTCCCTGCTTGTCTCTATAAGCAGATGAAAATGGTTAGACATAAGACAGTAATCATGCAAAACAACTCTGTAGGCTCTACACGCTTTACAGACAATTTTTAAGAACATCTCATAGTCACTTTCATCTTTAAAAACCTCTGCACGGTTCACTCCACGGTTAATGACATGATGATACCCTGCTAGGTCTATTCTTGGTTTTCTTGGCATGAGTTACTCCTTTTTTGGGATTATAGCATAATTTTAGTGGTTTTTCAACGTCTGACCCGTTAGCTGTGAGAACATTTTAACAATACTATGCTAATATACAACTAAGCACAAAGGAAAACTAATGAAACAGCCTATTAATTTACGAATAGATGTAGATATATTAGAGGCACTAGATGCCTATGCGAAGGAACTCTCTAAGAGTAGAACAGAACTTATACAGAAGTCCATAGAACTCTATTTTGATACATTAGATGAAATGATTTCAGATAAAAGAATAGATGACATAAAGAGTGGTAAAGCTCAAGTTGTA
>Ga0256826_1002178_pt1 | contig 12031 bp, 13 predicted proteins | sample CV79metaG_FD_185975 | JGI IMG/M metagenome (GOLD analysis project Ga0256826, IMG submission 185975) | Hydrothermal vent microbial communities from East Pacific Rise, Pacific Ocean - CV79 | ecosystem: Environmental > Aquatic > Marine > Hydrothermal vents | place: Pacific Ocean: East Pacific Rise... | reverse complement strand
TTACCATCGATAACTTGCTCATTTGCAAGAATCGTTTTATCATTTGGACACCAATTTAAATTTGCACTTTTTTTATAAAGAAGTCCTTTATTCCAAAGGTCAATAATGAAATCTTGTTCAAATTTTGTATATTCCTCGTCGGAAGTTGCAAACTCTCTATCTTTTGAAAAAGATAAGCCCAAAGATTGAAGTTCTTTTCTCATATAATCGATATTCTCGTAAGTCCATTTCTTAGGGTGAGTTCCGTGTTTTATCGCTGCATTTTCTGCTGGCATTCCGAAACTATCCCAACCAATTGGGTGAAGAACATTAAAATCTTTTTTTCTATAATATCTTGCGAATGTGTCGCCGATTGTGTAATTTCGGACGTGTCCCATATGGATTCTGCCTGATGGATAAGGGAACATACTTAAAATATATTTTTTCGGTTTTGTTGTATCTTGATGAGGTTCAAACTCTCTAGTTTCTTGCCAAAAAGATTGCCATTTTTTTTCAATATCTTGGAAATTGTAATCCATATTTCTATTCCTATTTTTTCAATAAGATATTTTATCCAATTTACAGAGTACAGAAAACTCTATTTGCTTGACCCAATAATTTATTATGTGTATAATTTTTATAAAAGTCGTAAATGAATTACAAGAATGAATTCAGAAAAAAAGCTATCAAAAACCTGAAAAGCATTTCACAAAGTAAAAGATGGCTATTTTCCAAACAGATTTCTCAAAAAATAGATGAAATTATCAGAAAAGAAAAACCAAAATCAATCCTTTTTTACACTCCTTTGAAAATTGAACCTGATATTTTTCCTCTAATAAAGAAATATCGCCGACAAAATATCGAAATTCTCACTCCATTTATATATGGTATCTCATTTAAAATGGTAAAATTTCGGTTACCGCTTAGAAAAAGCTCATTTGGAACTTTGGAAAGTGGAAACTCAAAAAGAAAAATTGATATGGTTGATATAGTTATTGTTCCAGTAATTGGAATTGATAAGAGTTTTAAAAGAATCGGTTTTGGCAAGGGAATGTATGATAGATTCTACGAGTCATTAAAAAATAAACCAACTCTTATTTTTGTTCAGAATCTAAGTTGTGTAAGTCAAAATATTATAACTGAAAAACACGATATTCGAGCTGATTACTATATCACTCCCAATCTCTCTTTAAAAATCAAGGATTGAAAAGTGATACAACTCGCTGTAACGATGGAAAATATTGTAATTGCTTCTGCTTTTGTAGTTTTGAGCAATTATTTAACTTTTTTTATCACTAGAAAAATTGCTAAAGCAAATAGCCATATTTTTATTAAAAATGCTAAAACAAAAGCTAAAAGTATTGAAAAAGAAGCTGAATATCTTTTAAAGGAAGCAAAATTAAAAGTAAAAGAGTATATTTTAAATGAGCAGAATAGCTTTGATAAAAGAATTCTTGAACTTGAAAACGAAGCTAAAGAGAAAGTGAAAACTCTGAAAAAAGAGGAAAAAGATATTCACCGAGAAAGGTCAGCTCTTAAAAAACTTCAAAATGAGTATGAAGCCAAAATCAAAGAATCAAATCGAGTTATTGAAAAAAGTGCTGGTTTGACAAAAGATGAGGCATACGATTTAATTATGAAACGGGTTGAGGAGCAGGAGCAGGGGAATCTTTTAAATATTGTTCGTAAATATGAAGAGAGAGCAAAAGAGGAATCTGAACATAAAGCTCAATATATTCTAGCTCAAGCCACAACTCGATTTGCGGGTGATTTTGCTGCGGAAAGATTGGTAAATACGGTCAAACTCCAAAGCGACGATATTAAAGGTCGAATCATCGGAAAAGAGGGACGAAATATCAAACGGCTTGAAGCGATTCTTGGTGTTGATATTATTGTTGATGGAACTCCGCGAACAATTACTCTTTCAAGTTTCAACCTTTACCGCCGAGCGATTGCCGTCAAAACTCTTGAAAAATTAATTGATGATGGACGGATTCAACCTGCACGAATTGAGGAAATCTACGAAAAAGTTACCAAAGAGTTTGACAAAGAAACTAAAAAAGAGGGCGAAAAAGTCGTTGCTGAAATGGGCATCGTAAATATTCACCCTGAACTTTTAAAACTTATTGGTAAATTACAATATCGGGCAAGTTACGGACAAAATGCTCTTGCTCACTCAATCGAAGTTGCATATCTTGCTGGAATTATGACTGCTGAAATTGGTGGCGATGAAATCTTGGCTCGACGGGCTGGACTTCTTCACGATATTGGCAAAGCCTTAACTCACGATAATGGCGGCAACCACGTTGAATTGGGTGTAGAAGTTTGTAAAAAATATGGCGAAAGCGATATTATTATTAATGCAGTTTATGCTCACCACGAATATGAAGAAGCTAAAACCGTAGAAGTTGCAACAGTTTGTACCGCGGATAAATTATCGGCAGGACGACCGGGGGCAAGACGAGAAGTTCTTGAAAATTCTCTAAAAAGAATCAAAAAAATTGAAGATATTGCTTTAGCGATTAATGGAGTTGATAGTGCATATGCTGTAAATTCTGGTCGCGAACTTCGAGTCATCGTAAATTCAAGCATTATTACAGATACTGAATCTTATACAATTTCTAAAAAAATTGCTAAAGATATTGAGTTCAAACTCGAAAAATTCCCAGGTGATATTGTTGTAAATGTTATTCGAGAGAAGCGAGTTCGGAGTATTGCAAAAAGCATCTAAATTTATATAGGATTGACTAAATAAAGATTATCGGGTCAAGAATAGCCTGTCATCTTCGTGCTTGACACGGAGGTTTATTTGAATTTTCTATTTAGTCAGTCCCAAGAAGATTTAAAAGGTTTTACTTTAGTTCAGTTTGGTAGAATTTTCAAAAAGAAAAATATGATAAAAATAGATATTCAGAAAAAACTATCAAATATTAAACTTAAAATAAATGAAAATATTTCCCAAAACTCTTTTACAGTTTTATTCGGAGAAAGTGGGGCAGGAAAAACTTCAATTCTAAATATTTTGGCAGGAATTTCAGAACCTGATTCTGGCGAAATTATTGTAGGCGATGAGGTTTGGTTTAGTTCAAAGAAAAAAATTAATCTGCCTCCACAAAAAAGAGAAATTGGCTATCTTTTTCAAGATTATGCACTTTTTCCAAATATGACTGTTTTTGAAAATATAAAATTTGCAAACTCAAATATTTCAGAAATTCAGAAAATTATCAAAATTGTAGGTCTTCAGAAATTACAAAATGAGAAACCTGATAATCTTTCTGGCGGACAAAAACAGAGAGTAGCTTTAGCTCGGGCGGTTGTAAGAAAACCAAAACTTCTACTTTTAGATGAACCGCTTTCCGCTTTAGATTTGAAAATGAGAGAAAATTTACAAGATAAGATTTTAGAGATTTTTGAAAACTTTAATATTACGGTAGTTTTGGTTAGTCACGATATTTCAGAAATTCAGAAACTTGCCACCGATATTTTACAAATTGAACAAGGCAAGGTTATAAAAAAAGGCACTCCAAAAGAGATATTCCAAGAAAATATAATTTTTGGAAAAATTGAAAAAACTCTCGAAAATAATAGATTTATTATTGAAATACCAAATCAACATTTCACAATCGGACAAAGAGTCAAAATATGTTAAAGTCAATCTTCACAAACTCAAGCGGAATTTTATTCTCAAGAATATTAGGATTTTTTCGCGATATGCTCACCGCTTCAATTTTAGGTGTAAATATTTATAGCGATATTTTCTTTGTGGCTTTTCAACTTCCAAATCTATTTCGACGGATTTTTGGCGAGGGAGCTTTTTCTCAAGCCTTTCTACCATCTTTTACTCGCACAAAACACAAAATATTATTTTCCGCATCTGTGTTTTACAAACTCATTTTTGCAATTCTCCTTTTAACTTTACTTGTAAATATTTTCAGTTTTGAAATTACAAAAATTATTAGTGCTGGTTTTTCCGATGAGGTTATTCAAAAAGCTGAAATATTTGTTAAGATAAATTTCTTTTATCTAACTCTAATTTTTATTGTCACCTTTTTATCCGCCCTTTTACATTTTAAAGAGCATTTTGTTACGACCGCTTTTTCTACCGCTTTATTAAATATTTCAATGATTTCTGCTTTGCTTTTGTCTCAAAACTTACCTCCAAAAGATATTGTCTTTTATTTAAGTTATGGAGTTGTCATCGGCGGACTTTTACAAGTTCTAGCCCACCTCATCGCTCTCAAATTTACAGGAATGCAAAAAGTATTTTATGGAGGTTTGGGTAAGTTTCGCCATTTTCACACAGTCAAAAAAGATTCAAAACACTTTTTTAATAAATTCTTCTTAGCAATTTGGGGTGGTGGCACAGCTCAAATCTCATCTTTTCTTGATACTCTTTTTGCCTCGTTTCTAATGACAGGCTCAATCTCATATCTCTATTTCGCAAATCGTGTTTTTCAATTTCCTTTAGCACTTTTTGCCATCGCCACCACGATTGCCATTTTTCCTAGAGTTTCTAAATTTATTAAACAAAAAAAATATCTTGAAGCTGAAAAAATTTTCAAATTTAGTTTTTGGCTACTTTTTTCTCTTTTGAGTTCCGCTACAATTATTGGAATAGTTTTTGCCGACGAAATCGTTTCGCTTCTTTTTGAAAGAGGTAATTTTGGAGAATCCGATAGAATCGCAACTGCCCAAGTTTTGATTTTCTATCTTTTAGGATTATCTGTTTTTGGTATCTCAAAGCTTTTTTCTCTATGGCTTTATGCTCACGAGCAAATTGGAACTTCTGCAAAAATCTCAACCTATTCTTTAGTTGTAAAAATAGTTTTTTCCGCTATTCTTATTTCCCCGTTTGGAGTTTCAGGTCTAGCACTTTCTACCGCAATTAGCAGTCTTATTTTATTTATTTTAACTGTAAAAGAGTTTGGATTTCAACGATTCAAGAAAATCATCTTTGATAAATTAGCGATATTTTTTCTCATTTGGATTACGGTTCTAAATGGAGTAATTTATTTTAAAATATAAATAAGTTTAAAACCGTAAAGAAAAATAATCCAAGAGAGATAAATCCAAATAAAGAAAAACATTAAAATAGAGAATGAGCCGTAAATAGAAAGGTAGGTTGTGTTATATAAAACATAATATACAAATCCTGTTTTTGCCCATTCCCAACTTATCGCAGTTATGAAAGATGAAAGTAGAATTATTATATTTCTGACTTTTATTGTAATTGAGATTCGGTAGCTGATAAAAAACAGAAACCAAATTACCAAAAAGGGATAGGGAACAGTATTTATAGAAATGATATTCCACATATATCCGCTATCTTCTAAAATATGATAAAACTTGATTGACAGAAAAATAGAGAGAAAAAGAACGATTGGCAAAAGTGTAATCATTGTCCAATATAAAGTTAGAGATTGCCAAAAGCCTCTTTTTTTAGAGAAAAGCATTCGATTTATAATATATTCATAGTTTTGAAAAAACATAATTGAAGTGAAAATTATATAGAAAATTCCGACAACTTCGATATGGTTTGAGTTTGAAATAAACATATCAATATATTTCTGAATTATCTCTTTATGGCTAGGCAAAATATAATCAAAAATTGAGTTTTGCATCTCTAAATAAAAACCATCAAAAGAGGGTAATCTTGTAAATATTGAAAAAAGCAAAATCGTTAAAGGAATAATGCTTAAAATTGTGTAGAAACTTAAACTGGAAGCATAATACACAATTTCAACATCAAAAAGCTTTCTGAAAAAAATGAGAGCTTTTTTCAAAAAATCCAATTTAGCTAATATATTTTTGTTGTTCAGATTTAGGGGTTGTTTTAAATCTAGGAATTTCAAGAACTGTATATTTGCTAATATTTCCATTTAAAAAAGTGATTTCGATAATATCGCCAACTTTGACCTCTTTCGATTGCTTGACCGAAATTCCATTAATCGAAACGACTCCACTTTTAAGCATATCTTGTGCGACTGTTCGTCTTTTGGTAATATTTACCGCATTTAAAAATTTATCTATTCTCATAATTTTAAAAAATTATCCAAAATTTCATATCCAAACTCACTCATAATTGATTCTGGGTGAAATTGTACTCCATAAATATCATAACCTTTAACTTCCAAAGCCATAATCTCGCCATCATCTTTACTAAATGCGGTCGGCTGAATAATGTCAGGTAGGTTTTTCTGATTTACAACTAAAGAGTGGTAGCGGGTTGCGGTAAAATTATTGGGAATATTTTTAAAAAGTTTTGATGAGGTTGTGGTTTCAATTTGTGAAGTTTTTCCGTGCATCATATTTTGAGCTTGGATAATTTCAGAACCAAAAGCTTGAGCGATTGTTTGATGTCCTAAACAGATTCCTAAAATTTTTTTATCATCTTTAAAATTATTAATAATTTCTAAACTAATACCCGCTTCATTTGGAGTCGCAGGTCCTGGAGAAATAATAATTTTGTCAGGATTCAGATTCTTTATTTCTTCAATAGAAAGTTCATCGTTTCGGATAACTGTTAAATCTGCTCCTAATTCTAAACAATATTGAACAATATTATATGTAAAACTATCATAATTATCTATCATTAAAATCATTTTTATATCCTATATTCTTTTTAATAATTTTACTATTATTTTGAGGCTTCTCCCAAACTCCAAATTGGTAAAAATATACCAAGAGCTAAAGTGGTAACCAAAACACCTATGAAAAGTAAAATTATAGGTTCAAGAAGTGAGTGCATTCCATCAATTATTTTGTCAAATTTCCGCTTGTAATATTGGGCAATGCTATTTAGCATTTTTTGAAGCTCTCCACTACTTTCGCCAGTGTAAAGCATTTGAATTACCATATTGTCAAAAATCCCGCTTTCCTCGAAACTTTGGTAAAGTGGAGAACCTCGATTAATTTCAAGGTAGCTTTTTTGAAGTTTTTCCCGCAAAACTAAATTATCAACCATTCCAATTGAGATTTCAAGAGCTTCAAAAATTGATATTCCCGCATTTAGAAGTTCAGCAAAAACAATAGTAAAACGGTTAAGAGTTGAATACATAGAAATATCGCGGATAATATAAGTTCTCAACATTAAGAAATGGATTGAATATTTAAATTTCTTAGAGTTTTTTAAAGCATATCGGAAAGTAAAAACAAAGATGACAGTTCCGATAAAAAGAAATAGTCCATAATTTGAGAAAAATTCTTCTGCCCCGATTAAAATTTGGGTAACGAAAGGAAGTTCAGAATCAAATCTATCAAAAATTGATTTAAACTTTGGAATTACAAAATTAATCATAACCGACATTGCAATCACCATCGCAATCATAATATTTCGAGGATAGTTCATTGCCTTTTTCACTTTGACTTTATTATCTCGAATCTCCTCAAGCATTTCAACTAATTTAAAAAGTGCTTTAGAGCTATCTCCAGTTTTGTCGCCTAATTTAACCATTGTAATTGTGAGGTTGCCAAAAATATTTTCAAATTTCATAAAAGCATCAGCGAGAGACGAACCATTATTTATATCATTCATAATTGAAGTTATGATTTTTTCAAGATTTCTATCTTTGATACTTTTTTGAATCTGTGTTAAAGAGTCAAGAATTGAGATTCCAGCATCAATCATAACTGCAAGTTGATTCAGAAAAAATATTTTTGTTTCCTCGTTGATAGAATTTAGCTGTAAAAAGTCTTCAACTTTATCTAAAATATCTTGTAAGGAAATTTCAAGCTTTGGATCCGAGACCTCTTTAAGTTTGAGAATTTTACACTTTGGATAATGGCTAAAAACTTCATTGTATAAATCCTGTTTAGATTTTGCTGTGAAAGTTTTGTTTAATTTTTCTCCTCGGTATAAAATATCAACCTTGTAGAATCTCATAAATTAGTGGCTTCTAAACTTTTTGAGGGTTGATAGAATTCAATATCTCCAACTTTTTTAATTTCAACTAAATCATCTTCTAATAATCTTTCTAGATTGTCAATAGTTTCATTATCAAAAAGTGATTCAAAATCATATTTGGTCAAAGGTCGTAATCTTAAGATATGAAGTATTTCACTTTCTACTAAATATCGAGTGTCCGATTTTTTTTCACGATGTTTTGAGATAAGGATTGGTAAATCTTTATCAAAGTCTTGAGAGATTTCTAACAAAGCATTATATGAAAGTGGTTTGACATCGTAGGCAGGGGGTCGCTCAACAGTTCCAATATCAATTCTTGTAACTTTTGGTAAAGTAAGTAAGAATTTATTCAGCTCTGCGACCTCATCAGATTTTGCATTGATATGTTCTAAAAATAGAATTTCAATAAAAAGTTCGCCCTGAAATTTTTGAGCAAATTCTGAAATACCTGTTTTTATTGCATCAATAGTTATTCCATCTATTGGGCGGTCAATCTTTTCAAAACAATTTTGAGTAGCACAATCTAAAGATAGTTTTACCTTGTCAAATTTCATCAAAGTATTTCTAATATCTGGATACCAAATATTCCCACTATTTGATAAAATCAGAGTCTCTAAATTGTAACGAGCTTTAAATTTATTTACTTGAGCGATGAGGTTATCTAAATCTGGGTATAAAGTTGGTTCGCCATTTGCTGTAAAAGTCAAAACATCAATATTGTCGAATTTCTCTAAAGTGGTTTCAATTTCTCGTAAAATTTTACTTAAAACAACAGGGTTAGTTTGGAGTTCAACTCTTTTCTTTTCCTGTTTTAATTCACAATAAAGACAATCAAAATTACACTGCTTTAAGTTTGGAGATAAATCGACTCCGAGAGAAGTTCCAAATCGTCGCGAATTTATCGGTCCAAATACTGTTTCTTGAATCATTTTATATCCTTAATAAATTTATATTTGTCTAAATTGACTTCTGTATCTGTTTTCAGAATATGTGGGGTTACGATAATAATAAGCTCTTCGTGAATTGAAACACTTTTATTTGAACGAAAAAAAGCTCCAAAAATTGGAATATATCCAAGAAGCGGAACAATGCTATTTTCTTTAGTTTCTGATTTTGTAATCAATCCGCCTAAAATTATCTTTTTTCCATCTTCCGTCACAATTACAGAAGATAGCTGTTTTTTTGTCAAATCAGGTGGAATATTTCTAGAAGATTCAGATGAAATTGTTTGAACGGTTTGGCTAATTGATGGATTTATATTTAAGGTTATTTTATCATCTTTGGAAATTTCAGCTGTAATATCTAATAGAATTCCCGCGAAAACTGATTTGACTTTTGTTGAGTTCATTGTAGTCGCTCCGCCTCCTGAAGTTTCAGCAATATTCGTCTCTTCAATAGAATAAAAATATTCGTTTCCAACTGAAATCAAGGCGGGTTGATTATTCAAAGCTACAATTCTTGGGTTGGAAATTGATTTGACTTTTCCATTAAATTTAAGAAATTCTAAGATATGTTCAATCGAGGCGGTCGTTATCATACTTGAGGGAATGCTAGGAATTGGAACAGAACCCTTTGCCGAAATTATGTTATAGAAATTATTCCAATTTATTCCAGTTAAATGATTTTCATTTAAGCTAACACTTAAAATATTAACATCGATTAAAACTTGCTTTTGTAGTTTTTCCTCTAACTCTTTTAAATATCTTTCAACTCGTTGAAGTTGATGTAAAGTTCCTGAAATTGTAATCAAACCCGCTTTCTCATTTATAATCGGAGTATCTGCTTTATATTTATCTTCAGGTCTTGTTAAAATTGTATAGATTTCCTCTTTTAAATTTTCCCAAAAGTTAAATGCTAAAGTGCTTTGAATTGTAGTTCCAAGACTTGTGGAAGTTCCAGAGCTTGAACCTGCACTATTTCCGCCAACTGAAATATCAGTATTTGTCGTGCTTGTTCTTTGCGATGCGATATAATCAAGATGATAAGTTTCTGTGGTCACATAAGATATTTTTAAAATATCATTTGAGAGAGTATATAAAATATTATTTTCAGATAAAAAAAGTTGTAAAACATCTTTGAGTCTCTTCTTTTTTATAAAAACCTGATTCATTTTTTTATTTAATAAATTGTCATTTAGAGATTTATCAATAATTAAATTCAATTCGCAAATATCAGAAATTTGTTCAATAAAATCGATAATTTTTGAATGCTTAACCGAACGAATATTAAAAACTTTTGTTTCACAATTATGCGAATAGACGAAAGTTGGAATCAGTAGAACTAGTAAATATTTATATAATTTTTTGTTTTTCATACTAAGAACTATGACATAAAAAAGTGATAAAAAGCAATTTTTATCTCATCTTTTAAATGAATATGACACGATAATCTAGATTTTTCAAAACACTTCATATTTTCAAAATTTTTCTATAATTTCATAAAAAGGATTTGGTTTGGAAAAAGAGGAAAATCTAGTCAAAAAGACCTGTCGTGAATTGGGAATTAATCAAAAAGAATTAGCTCAAGTAATGGGTATATCTCAAAATAGCATTTCAAATTGGAAAAACAATAAAAATAATCTACCTCCGTGGGCAATAAAAATGTTTCAACTATTAAAATTAGAAAAAGAACACCTAGAATTAACAAGAACACTGAAAAAATACAATATATAAATACAAAATATATGATATAATTACAATGTTCCGAATTAAACACCGCTAAATCCTTAATTCGGAAACAAAAGGAAATTAATGAATATTATAACAAAAGAATTTAAAAATTCTAAAATCAGAACCATTATAATTAATGGAGAACCTTGGTTTATTGCAAAAGATGTATTAGAGATTTTATTGGATAATAAAAATCCAAATGTTGGTCAGGCTACAAAAGATTTAGAAGATGATGAGCTGACATCATTTAAAATTATGTCAGGTGGTCAAGTTCGTGAAATGGCAATAGTTTCGGAATCAGGTCTATACTCTTTAATTCTGAAAAGTCGAAAACATATTGCAAAACCATTTCAAAAATGGGTAACTCGCGATGTTTTGCCATCAATTCGCAACACTGGTTCTTACCAAATTCAGCCAAAAGATGATATTTCAGAACTTGAAAATAGTTTGCAAGTGACAAAAATTGCAAGTCAGTTTTTGGATATTTTCCATAAGAAAAACAAATTACAACTTTTGTATTTAGATAATTTTGTGAAGTCAGAAACTGGAAATTCAATTATTGAAAAATTTGGAATTGACTTAAAAAATCAATTTTTCCTACCAACTGAACTAGGAAACTTTATCGGAAAAAGTGGAATGGAAATCAATCAGATTTTTGCAAGTTTTGGTTTTCAAGAAAAAACTAATGGAGTTTGGAAACTTTTAGAAAATGGTCAAGAATTTGGTTCTGTTTTTCAAAATGGTTCAAATCTACAAATCAAGTGGAAACTGTCGGTTTTGGAAAAAATCTAATTCAAAATTGTCATTCTCGTGCTTGACACGGGAATCTATATTCTTCAAAACACTTCATATTTTCAAAATTTTTCTATAATTTCATAAAAAGGATTTGGTTTGGAAAAAGAAGAAAACATAGTCAAAAAAACCTGTCGCGAATTGGGAATAAATCAAAAAGAGTTAGCAAAAGAATTAGGAGTTACAAGGCAAAGTATAAATAATTGGGCAAATAATAGAACAGAACCGCCTTGAATATTTTCAAGATTTGCTGAACTGCTAAGGATAGAAAAAAGATTCTATGAAATTTAAAAAAGCTTAAATATGTAAAAAATATAGTCATATTAGATTGATAAACATTATATTTTTTGCTATCATAATATTTAAGCAATAGAGAGTCCTCTGAAAACTTCTCTATTGCAAACCAAATAAAGGCTTTCAATGGGTATTTTACCATTTACTTTCCAAAATACAAGAATTAGAACAGTGTTAATTAATTCTAAACCGTGGTTTTTTGCAAAAGATATATCCGATATTTTAGGATTTTCATCAAAAAGTTCAATTTCTAATGCTTTCAAAGATTTAAGTACATATGCCATAAAAATAGTGCATAATTACAAGTATGAAAATAGAACTAAATAAAGATGAAAAAAATAGATTAGAGAGAGTTATAAAAGAGAAAAAAGATATATATTCTTGGCAAAGAGCA
>Ga0256826_1002177_pt1 | contig 12035 bp, 7 predicted proteins | sample CV79metaG_FD_185975 | JGI IMG/M metagenome (GOLD analysis project Ga0256826, IMG submission 185975) | Hydrothermal vent microbial communities from East Pacific Rise, Pacific Ocean - CV79 | ecosystem: Environmental > Aquatic > Marine > Hydrothermal vents | place: Pacific Ocean: East Pacific Rise... | reverse complement strand
AGATAAAAGAATAACATAATTACTTATAGTTAACTCTCTATCTTATTTTTAGAAAAAATTGCACTTATTGTTTGAATTGGCGTATTAAAAAAGAAATATTATAGTTACTTAAATAATGAATTTATTATAATATGTTTATTCTCTCTATAGTAAAATAGCAGTAGAGATGATAGACCACACAATCTGATCTATAGTATCTGCAAAACATTCTGTAATGGCACCATCCCTGATGGTTTTATCACATACTAAATATATACCTATGGTATTTGTATTATCTTTAGTATTATTGATATTTTTTACAAATCCAAATGATAAGAATTAAAGCTTATAAAAAACCTTTCCTCTTTGTGCATTATTAGGAAGTCTTAACTCTAATTTATTTTTCTTTAATGCCTCTTGAAATTCTTCTTTTGCACACAGTTTATTAAAAGTTGATTTTGGTACATTTACCTCTTTCATAACTTCTACAGATGTTAAATCTTTGCTTGTTACTATATTTGAATGAAGATATGAAATAATACTATTAGTCCAAGATACTTTTTTTAATTTACTAATATCCTTATTTTTAATTGACCAGTTTTTTGTTTTGATTTTATTGGAAGATGTTTTTATATTATCTAATAAACTATTTTGTTTATCTTTTCCTATTGTTAAATATATAGTTACATTTTCTTTTGCATTGTTTAAAATATTTATAATTTTATTGTTAATAGTACTTTGTTTTATATTTTGTGTAATTGTAATATCTTCTATATCATCTAAATTTGAAGCTATATTACAATGTTGATTTATATATGAAGTACATTCTTCAATTGGTAAAGAATATATAACAATATTGTCAAATTTATCTATATCTTTTATATTATTTATATTTTCAAATGATTCTACACTATATTTATAAGTAGTTTTAAAATCTAAAAGATATGAGCTAAATTTATTATTAGTGATTATAAGAGTGGATGTTTTTTTATCTATTTTATTTTGTAAATTACTTAAAAGTACATTTGCATTATGGTGTGGCTTTTTAAGCAAAGATTCTATACTGATATCTATTGTTTTATTGATATTTAGATCTATTTTAGAATCTATTTTTTCTTCATTTTTATATAAAACTGAATTGCTAAATAAACTATATAAATAATTAGATTTAGAAACTGACGTTAAAATTACAAGTGATTTATCTATTATTTTTGAAGAAATTGTATTTAATGAGCTATTTTTTAAAGTAAAGTCTTTAGTAAAATAATAAAACCAATTAGAAGATAAAACTTCAAGAGTATCTAAAGATCTTAAAAGTTCTTTTTTATACTTTATCTCTTGATCTTTTTCTAAACTTTTATCTAAAGCTACTAATCCACAGTTTGTAGATTTTATTAGTTTTTTGATTTTTAAAAAGCTTATATTTTTCATATTTTTTTTATCATTTACTAAAAAAGTTTTCTTTTTCTTAGATGATGTTTCAAGATGGATACCATTACATAAAAATACAAATTTATTTAAAATATCTAGTTCATTTTTTATCTCTTTTTTATATTGTTTTGTACTAGAATCTACAATCTTTTTTAATACTTTTAATTGATTGTTTTGTAAACTATAAGGATGAAATAATTCAATAGTATCATCTATAATAATTAGATCTCTTTTTTTTGTATAGTCATTATCTTTGTTTATTAAATAATGTTCATTTGAGATAATAAGGATTTGACTTGTATTTAAATTGTCTAATTTTTTTGAAGTTTTAGAGTTTATAAATATAAATTTTGATTTGTTCTTTTTTGTTATAAGCTTTTTGAAGTTTGATATTTGATTTGTAGATACAAATACTAAGGCTTTTGTTTTATTTTCTAAATCTTCTAAGTATCTAAATAAGTTTAAATTTTTATTTTTTAGGTGATTTGTTTGAATTATATGTTTTGGTAAATGTTGTTTAGTTTTATTTTCATTAATTACATTAGTACAAGCAGTTTTTATAGTTTTATATAAGTTATTTTCTTGAATATTTTCCATTAGTTATTATCCTTAAATTAAAATATTATAATATAATAATTGTCATAATAACTTTAAAATACAAACTTTGATATAATAATAATTGATTTAAGGAATATGATGAAAAAATATATAATAATTTTTATACTAAGTGTTATGAGTTTACAAGCAGGGTTAATAAATGCAATTGCATTTACAGTAAATAATGTACCAGTTACATTATACGATATTGATGAAAAAATGCAAAGTGTAAAAATATCAAAAGAAAATGCTGTAAGTATCTTAATAGATGAGGCTTTATATAAAGAGTCTTTAGAAAAATTTAATATTGCAGTTGATTCATTTGATATTGATAACTATATAGAAAATTTAGCCAAAAGTAACAATATGAGTATGTATCAATTTCAAAATGCTGTAAAGCAACAACAAGATTACGATACATTTAAAGAAGAGATAAAAAATAGACTAAAGCACCAAAAACTGATATCAAGTATTGCGTCAAATAAGATTATACGAGCAAGTGATGAAGATTTAGAAATTTATTACAATAACAATAAAGAGCTATTTAAAGTTGCTAATAGAATAGATGTTATTCAATATACTTCAAGAGATAAAAAAGCATTACTGCAAACAAAGAAAAATCCAATGATGATTAATAGTGATATTAAAGTTAAAAATATTACATTAACTCAAGATAAAATGGATGCACAACTAAAGTATATAATCAATCAAACAAAAGAGCAAACATTTTCAGCAGTATTTGCAGCAAATAAAACGTACAATATGTTATTTGTATCAAAAAAAGCAGATATATCAGAAATAAAATTTGAAGATGTAAAAAATAAAATTTTTAATGTTGTTATGGAACAAAGAGAAAAAGAGTATTTAAAAAGTTATTTTGAGAATTTAAAATTAACAGCTGAAATAAAAGTATTGCGATAAATTTAACACCTCAAATCATCTTTAGATGAAGTGTGATATAATCGCAAATATATAAGAAATACAAGAAAAAAGTATAAAGAGTAAGGAATATAAATGTTTGAAGTAGTAATAGGTCTAGAAGTACATGCTCAGTTAAATACAAAAAGTAAATTATGGTGTGGGTGTGCTACAAGTTTTGGTGCAGTTGCTAATACTCATGTATGTCCAACATGTTTAGGACTTCCTGGTGCATTGCCAGTTTTAAATAAAGAAGCAGTACATAAATCAATTGAGCTTGGAACAGCACTTGGCGCAGTTATAAATAGAAAATCAATATTCAATAGAAAAAATTATTTTTATCCAGATTTACCTACAGGATATCAAATATCTCAATTTGAAGTACCTGTTGTAGGATTTGGTGAAGTAGTTATTGATTTTGCTGATGGTACTTCAAAAACTATTGGTGTTACAAGAGCTCATCTTGAAAATGATGCAGGTAAAAATACTCATGCAGCAGGGTATAGTAAAGTAGATTTAAATAGAGCAGGAACACCACTTCTTGAAATCGTATCAGAACCTGATATGAGATCTAGTGAAGAAGCTATTTTATATATGAAAAAACTTCATTCAATTGTAAGATATATTGATATTTCAAATGCAAATATGCAAGAAGGTTCTTTTAGAGCTGATGTAAATATCTCTATAAGACCAAAAGGTGATACTAAACTTTATACTAGATGTGAGATTAAAAATATGAACTCATTTAAGTTTATTGAAAAAGCAATTGCTTATGAAGTTCAAAGACAAATTGAAGCATGGGAAGATGGAGTATATGATCAAGAAGTTGTTCAAGAAACTAGACTTTATGATGCAGATAAAAATGAAACTAGATCTATGAGAGGTAAAGAAGATGCAGCTGATTATAGATATTTTCCAGATCCTGATTTACTTCCTGTAATTATAACTGATGAAATGATTGAAAAGTATTCAAAAATACCTGAACTTCCAGATGCTAAAAAAGAAAGATTTGTAAAAGATTTTGGAATTACAGTTTATGATGCAAATGTATTAACTGCAAATAAAGAGATGGCAAAATATTTTGAAGAGATGATGACTCAAGGAATATCAGGAAAGATGGCAACTACATGGCTTACTGTTGAACTTCAAGGGAGATTCACTGAAGGTGTTAGTATTGTAAATTCTCCTATTAGTGCAACTAAGCTTGGTTCTTTAGTAAAAGCAATTGAAGCTGGAGATATTTCAGGAAAAGCTGGAAAAGAAGTGTTAGATTATCTTATGGAAAATGATGATGATGTAGAAAGTGTTATTGAAAAACTTGGACTTAAACAAGTAAGTGATGATGGTGCAATTTTAGAAATTATTGATGCAATTTTAGCTGCAAATACAGATAAAGTAGAACAATACAAAGCTGGGAAAGAAAAACTATTTGGTTTCTTTGTGGGTCAAACTATGAAAGAAAGTAAAGGTAGCGCAAACCCACAAGTTGTAAATAAATTATTAAAAGAGAGATTAGCATAATGTTAAATATAGGAATAATAGGTGTAGGAACTGTAGGAACTTCAGTATGTCAAATACTACAAGATAACAAAGATATCATAACTGCACGAGCTGGTGTTGAACTAAATGTTGCATCTGGAGTTGTAAATAATCTTTCTAAAAAAAGAGATATAAATGAAAATATTAAAATCTCAAATAATCCTGATGATATATTAAATGATGACTCAATTGATATTGTTGTTGAACTTATGGGTGGAGTTGAAGGTCCTTTTGATGTTGTTAAAAAAGCATTACAAAAAGGTAAAGCAGTTGTAACTGCAAATAAAGCTCTACTTGCATATCATAGATATGATTTACAAGAAATAGCTGGCGATACCGCTTTTGAATTTGAAGCAGCAGTTGCTGGTGGTATTCCAATTATTACAGCATTAAGAGAAGGTCTTGGAGCAAATCATATTCAAAGTATTAAAGGTATTATAAATGGTACTTGTAATTATATGCTTGATAAAATGATAAATGAAGGTGTTGATTATGATGTTATTTTAAAAGAAGCTCAAGAGTTAGGTTACGCTGAAGCTGATCCTACTTTTGATGTTGGTGGTTTTGATGCTGCACATAAACTTCTTATAATGGCTTCAATTGCTTATGGAATAGATGCAAAACCTGAAGATATTTTAATTGAGGGAATCGAAAATGTTAGTCCTGAAGATATCTCATTTGCAAATGAGTTTGGCTATGCATTAAAACTTCTTGGTATTGCAAAAACAAGAGGTGATAAAGTTGAGCTTAGAGTTCATTCTGTACTTATTCCTACAACTGAAATGCTTGCAAAAGTTGATGGTGTTATGAATGCAGTTTCTGTAATTGGTGATAAAGTTGGAGAAACTTTATACTATGGGCCAGGAGCTGGAGGAGATGCAACTGCGAGTGCTGTTATTGCAAATATTATTGACATTGCTAGAAAAGGAAAAGGTTCTCCAATGCTTGGATTTAAAACTCCTTTAGAATCTGGACTTCATCTTGCATCTAAAGGTGATATCGAAACTAAATATTATCTAAGACTTCAAGTAGAAGATAAGCCAGGAGTACTTTCTAAAGTTTCTACAATTTTAGGAAATAGAAATATCTCTATAAAAAATATGGTTCAAAAACCAATTGATAGTGTAAGTGCGAATTTACTTTTATCTACACATTTATGTAATGAGAAAGATATCAAAGAAGCACTTGAAATTTTCGAAAAAGAAAATCTTGTATTATCAAAACCTGCAATGATTAGAATAGAAGAATAAAAATACTATAAAAGCCTATTTCTAGGCTTTTCTCCAATCCATATAACTAAATGTAAGAAAAAAGTAACTTTTTTCTTACATATCACTCTTATTTATGAAATATTTGATATAATTTATCTTACGCAATAAGGAATACCTATGTTAAAATATATAATTATAATCGCAGTTGTTTTTAATTTTACAGCTTGTTTTAAAAGTGAAAAAGGTGATATTCAAATAGGCTTTGTAGCAGGTTTGAGTGGAAAGTATTCTTCTTTAGGTACAAGTATTAGAGATGGATTTATTTTAGCATTTGATGAAATAGATAATACAATTAATGGTAAAAATATAAAAATAATACAAAAAGATGATAAACAAGATGCTAAAGAAGCAAAAAAGATTATTGATAATTTTGTAAAAAATAATATTAAATTAATTGTTGGTAATGCTACTAGTTCAATGACAGCAGTTAGTTTTCCTGTAATAAATAAACAAAAAGATTCATTACTCTTTTCAGTAACTGCAAGTAGTAGTGAATTTTCAAATAAAGATGACAATTTTTTAAGATTACAAGTTGAACAATCTGAAAAAAGATATATTGAATTAGCAAAATATATTAAAAAATATAAATATCATAAAGTATTTTTTATATATGATGGAAATAATAAATCATATGCAAAAGGATATGAAGGATTTTTTCAAAATATGATTATTAAAAATGGTGGAATTAAATTTGTTGCATCTATGGATTTAAATGAACCATATGGAAAAATAGTAAATAAAATAAAAGATATACAAAATGATCTTATACTAATAGTTGGAAACTCTATAGATAGTGCAAATATTATTCAGTATTTAAGAATAAATGAAATAAAGAGTAAGATATTAATTTCGGGATGGTCTAAAACTTTAGATTTTATCGAAAATGGCGGGAAATCTGTTGAAGGTGTTGTTGTATCCACAGGTTATGATGAACAGTCAAAAGATAAAAAATTTTTATCTTTTGTAAAAAAATTTAAAATAAAATATGGAAAAGAACCATCTGTTTTTGCAGCACAAGGTTACGAACTAGGACAAATACTTATAAAAAGTTTAAAACAATCAGATGATATATCAACTTTAAAAGATAGAATTATAAAAACAAAAATATTTGATGGTCTTCAAGGAGATATTGTATTTGATAAATATGGAGATGTATATAGAGATTACTTTGTCATGGAAGTAAAAAATGCGGAATTTATTAAAGTAAAATAGATGATTAGAATTAAAAGTTTAAAATCTAAGATATTAATTTATTTAATATTATTTGCAACTATACCAATGCTAATAAGTTCGATTATGATTTTAAATGAGATGTATAAAACAAAAAAAGAATCTATTTTTATTAGACATTATCAAATTTTAAAACAAGTAGAAGAAGAATCTGATAATATTGTTTCCCATATTGAATATCTTGCTGTTTATGTAAAAGATAAATATCTAATCAAGAAAACAAATTTGCTAAAAGGTTTGATTAGAGTACAAAAAAATATATCTGCTATTTTAATACTAAATAAACATGGAAAGCTGATAAACTTTAGTACAAAAAATAAATCGATGGTTTATAAAGGATATGATTATTCAAATAGAAAATATTTTAAAGAGATAAGTTCTGGAAAAGAAACATATTGGTCTGAAGTATACTTATCTCCAATTAGTTCATTACCATCAATATCTTATTCAATTAGAATAGATGAAGAACATATTGCTGTTCTTGTAATTAATCTTGGATTATTAAATGATTTTGTTAAAAAATTTAAAAGTGCATCTAAAGATACACTTGTAAGAATAACAGATAAGCATGGAGTATATTTAGCATATCCTGATAAACCAGAATTTATTTCTCAACAAAAATTAATTTTAAATTCTGATATTTATACTAAATATATATCAAAAAATTATACTAATAAACAAATTATTTACAATTCAAATAGATTTGAGAAATATATTGGAGTGTATGGTACAAGTAAAAAATTGAAATGGAATATTATAGTATATGAGTCTTATGATTATTTATTTAAAACATTTAATACGTTGGTTTGGTTTTTGGTTATGTTTATTATTATCTTGATTTTAATATCAATTTATTTTTCAATTAGATTTTCAAAATCTGTTTTAATGCCTTTAGAAAAAGTATCAATAAATATGGATAACTTTACACACAATAAAGAAGTAACAGATATAAAAGATAGTAATTATGATGAGTTAAATAAACTTGTAACTAATTTTGAACTTATGAGAGAAAGAATCAAACATAGAGAAGATGAAATTAGATTAGAAATTGAAAAAAATAAAGAAAAAGATATTCAACTTTTTGAACAATCAAAAATGGCAGCTATGGGAGAGATGATAGGAAATATTGCACATCAATGGAGACAACCTTTAAGTGTTATTTCTACGAGTGCAACTGCAATGTTGATGCAAAAAGAGTATGGAATATTATCTGATGAGAAATTTGAAAATTCATGTGAATCTATAAATAATCAGGCACAATATTTATCAAAAACAATTGATGATTTTAAAAATTTTATAAAAGGTGATAGAAATTTAGAAGAGGTTAGTATAAAAACTTGTATTGATAGTTTTATAAGTTTAATAACACCAAGTGCAACGGGAAATAATATAAAAATGATTTTAAATATAGATAAAAATATTTTATGGAAAGTCTATCCAAATGAATTGATACAATGTTTTATAAATATATTTAATAATTCAAAAGATGCATATGCAAAAGATTGTGATAATAAGTTGTTTTTTATTGAAGTTCATGAAAATGGTAATACTTTAGATTTAACTTTTAAGGATAATGCAGGAGGAATACCTAAAGATGTAATCAATAAGATATTTGAACCATATTTTACAACTAAGCATAAAAGTAAGGGTACTGGTCTTGGATTACATATGACATATAATATTATTACTGAAGGGATGAAAGGGAATATCTCTGTAATAAATGAAGAATATATATATGAAGATAAAAAATACAAGGGTGCATCTTTTATAATATCAATTCCAAAGAATATTTAAGTACACAATTTTTACACATAAGACTTTGTAAAATAGTATATTAAAGGATATGTATGTTTAAAAACTTATTTATAATATTATTTGTTTATAGTTCTACATTATTTGCAAATCAATTAGCAAGTGAAACTTCACCTTACTTATTACAACATAAAGATAACCCAGTAAATTGGTACGCATGGAATGATAATACATTTGCTAAGGCAAAAAAAGAAAAAAAATTAATTTTTTTATCAATAGGTTATAGTACTTGTCATTGGTGTCATGTGATGGCTGAAGAATCATTTGAAGATCATGAAGTAGCAAAACTTTTAAATGATAACTATATAAGTATAAAAGTAGATAAAGAACAATTCCCACATATAGATACATATTATCAAAACGTGTATAGAATGTTAAACAATAGAAGTGGAGGTTGGCCACTTACCATTATACTAACTCCTGATATGAAACCATATTTTTCTGCTACATATATACCAAAGTTTTCAGGATATGGTTCTAGTGGTTTAATGGATATATTAACAAGTATAAAAGATACTCCACGAAATATAATTCAACTAAAAGCTAATTCAATTTTAAACATAGTAAATAATACACTTAACTCTAAACAAAAAATTGTTAAATTTGATACAAAATTTGAAGAAAAAATATTTAAACAATACAAAAGCTATTTTGATTATAAAAATAAAGGTTTTTCTATTGAACCAAAATTCCCACAAGAGGGTAATTTAAAATTATTATTAAAATTATATGAAATTAATAAAAAAAAAGAAATTTTACAAATGATAACTTCTACACTTGATGCTATGGCAAAAGGTGGAATCTATGATCAAATAGATGGTGGATTTTATAGATATAGTGTTGATAAAAGATGGGAACTTCCCCATTTTGAGAAGATGCTTTATACAAATGCTGAACTTTTAGAAGTTTATATAAAGGCTTATAAAATAACTTCAAATCCTTTATATAAACAAATAGTAAATGAAACTATAAAAGAGATTGATAAAAGATTTCAAGAAGATAAACTATATAAAAGTGCAAGTAATGCAGATAGTAAAAATTTTAATGGCTATAATGAAGAGGGATTTTATTTTATGTATGAATATGATTTGATTGAAGAATATTTAGAAAAATATAATCTATCAAATAAGATGATTTATGATAATTTAAAATATTTAAATATAACAAAAGATGGAAATTTTGATAGTGATTTTTCAAATCCAAATATAAAAACTTTAAATAAACCAGATGGATTTAAAAGAGTTAAAAAACTATTATCAAAATATAGAGAACAAAAAGAATATCCATTTATAGATAAAAAGATAAATACTGCTTGGAATAGCTTGTATATCAAAGCAAAACTAAAAGCTTCAATTATAGATGCTAGATATAAAAAAGAAGCATTAGAGTCACTAGATGAACTTTTAGAGCTTATGTACACTAATAAGATCTTATATCATCAAACTATTAAAGGAAATACGCCTACTCAAAAAGGATTACTAGAAGACTACTCATTTTTAGCATCAACTTTATTTGAAGCTTATCAAGTAAGTTTAGATAAAAAATATTTTAAAATATATAAGCAACTTATTGAAGATTCAGTAAAACTATTTTATAAAAATAATAGATGGCAAGACTCATATGATGGCTTTAAAACATATGCAAGTATGAGTGGAAATGGATATTCTAGTGCATTGGCAGTTCATATTAGAAATATATTGAATTATTCTACAGTACTTGCTAAAACAAAATATTTTAACATTGCTAAAAAAACAATAGATGAATTTTCAAATATTATAAATAACTATCCCTCATATTATCCTGATGCATCTGTTAGTGTACTTGCATTAAAATATGAAACAGTATTTATAAAATCAAATAAACAGAATGTTAAAAGTATAAATACAAATAATATAGACTATCCATTTGTATATAGATATATCCAAGATGATACAAATTTATATCTTGCTTGTAAAATGAATTCTTGTTTTAGTTTTTCTTCTGATTTTAAAGAAGTTAAAAAAGTTATCGAAGATTTACTTTGATAACTTTAAAGGGATATTTTGGTTTATTTTTAATCTAAATGATATCTCTAATTTATCATTTACCTTAGCAAACTCAATAGGGTAAGATAGTTCTATTGAATAGTTCATATTATTTATCTTATTTATAATATCAAACAATTCACTAGGAGTAGTTACTAAAGTAATTATTGAATACTGTTGAGTATTATATTTATTATCAATTGATGAAATTTGTTTTATTTGAGTTTGTTTATTGAATAATTCTTTTAGAATCTTTATAGATTCTTTTTTATTTAGATATTTATTTTTACTAGTAGTTTTATATTTTTTACTTGGTTTTTTATCTAATTTATTTAATATATTTGTATTTGAAATAATAGCAGTAAAAAGTTTATTATTTTTACTAGTAAGTACATTTTCACTTACTTCATATATTTTTAAAAGTCTAGCTTTAAGTATTTTTTCGTATGAGTCTTCTTTTATATAGTTATAAACTAAAGTAGATTCATCTTTTTGCAACTGTATCTCTTTTAGTATAGAATCATCAGAAATAGTTTCAAAAATATCTAAAATATGATTTACTATATGTTCATTTATAGTTTTATGATCAGGTAATAATATCTCTACTTTCTTTTTTAGCTCTTTTTTTTCTTTAACTTTAAGAGTTTCTTTTTTTATAGGTTTTATTGGTTCTTCTGGTACTTGAAGAATATAAAATATACCTATTGCAATTGCAGTTGTAATAAAAGCTATTAATATCCACATTGTAAAAGATAAAGTTGATTTTTTTTCTCTAGGTTTAATAAAACTTTGTTTTTTTATTAATGGTTTTTTAACCATCTTATATAAGATTTCATCAATATTTATTAATTCATAATTGATATTTAACATTAAATTTTCATTTAGAGTTTCTATTTGTTCATCATTTAATTGTTTAATATTATAATAAATATTTATAGATTTTAAAAAACTTGCATCACTATTTTTTTCATAAAATTCTTTTGTAATATTTGTGATATTTTCATTTAATTCTAGTGAATAAACTTCTTCATATAATTTTTGCTCAACTATATCATCACTGTAGAAATTTGATTCTTTAATATCATTAAATGATGTTAACTTTTTAATAGTTGATAAACAATATCTTTTTGTACTATCTAGAATAATTGCATAAATATTATTATTTAATATAAAAATATTTAAAGAATCTTCTTGCAAATTTTCAGATATTTTATTTTGTAAGATAGAAAAAGGT
>Ga0256826_1002176_pt1 | contig 12039 bp, 17 predicted proteins | sample CV79metaG_FD_185975 | JGI IMG/M metagenome (GOLD analysis project Ga0256826, IMG submission 185975) | Hydrothermal vent microbial communities from East Pacific Rise, Pacific Ocean - CV79 | ecosystem: Environmental > Aquatic > Marine > Hydrothermal vents | place: Pacific Ocean: East Pacific Rise... | reverse complement strand
TTAAAGTAAAGATAACTCAAGGCCCGTTGCGCTTTGGTGTCCTCTTTTTTTGCCTCTTTTTCATAAAGGTTAAATGCTTTTTCATACTGCTTACTTTTAAAGGCACTAAGTGCATCATCTAAAGGTGCAGCTACTAAAAGAAGGGTTAAAGTCATCAAGAGTATTAACGTACGCATATCAAACTCCTAATAGATGTGAGCAAACTGTAAAAAAATTGCTAAGATTAAGGAAACAACTATAGTTCCGGTGACCATCACAATGCGTTTATTTTTCTCAGAAAGTCCATAGTTTTTTTCTAGATAATCACCTAATTTTAGTGCAGGTGCCACAGTGAAGAAAAACATGGGAAAGGTGTAGACTAAGATCATTACAAGGTCAAGGGTTGTCATTGGCTCACTTCGTATTGAGGTATATCAAATCTATTTGACTGAGATTATTATATCATTGAACGTTTTTATCGTAATGACAAAAGTCAAGAAAAGAGGAAAAAATGCAAAAAATGATTAAATTAACCATGGTAACGGCCGTAACACTACTTCTACTGACAGGTTGTGGTGGTGGTAACACCCAAACTGCTGATGAGTCTATGAGTGGTGGTGCTGAACTTCAACTAGAAGGTCACACAACCAACAAAAAGTTGCACGAAGCGATTATGAAAGCGGGAGAGTCTCAAGGCTTGACAATGACAGAGTTTAAATCAAACGCTATTATTGCTGAACGTGCAGATGGAGATGACAGTGCAGTCGCTACCATCACCTTTGGTAAAGGTAAAGTCACCATTATGGAAGAGAGTGGTGATATCGATGCTGATGATCTTTTAGAAGCGATTGAAGAAGAACTTCAAAGCGAAGAGGAACACTAAGTATCTATTATTGAGGTCGATAGACCTTAATGTTTTCACAGATCTTCGCATCTTTTAAAAACTGTCCATGAAGTTGGCTCATAATGCCTTTTTCACAGTAGAGAAGATACTCTTTATCTTTAGGTAAGTCTGCAAAGGCTGTTTTGAGTTTATAAAAGGGTATCTTGATGCTTTTACATGAGGTCTCGATGCAGTCGTCTTCCGCACGAATATCAATCACTACATACTTATCATTATCTAAGATTTCTACTACTTCAATAGCTGCCATCTTCGCAACATCAGCAACTACCTCATCCACATAAATGTGTTGGGCATCTGCAACTGCCTTGTCTAACACCTCATAATCAAAACGTTTAGCTTCTCGTTCCATTCGTTTAAAAGAACCATGTGTAATCGGGTTTTGGGAGATGACACCACAATACTCTGGCATGCTCTCAGCAAAATGGCGTGTACCGATATCATCAGCTATAGCCATGATGTCGGGTTTGTTCATTGTAGAGAGAGGACGGAGTATCAGCTTGTTACTCACTTGGTCGATTATGGCAAGGTTACGTAAGGTCTGACTAGAGACCTGAGCCACACTCTCACCTGTTAAAAGGGCATCGATCTCCATCTCATCTGCTATCTTCTCAGACGCCATCAACATAAGACGTTTGAGTGTCACCCCCATGTAGCTTGGACCCGTTGAGCGGAAGATCTCTTCAAGAACACCCTCAAACGGAACTGAGATAAACTTTACACGATGTGATGAACCAAACTTAGACCATAAGTAAAGAGCAACTTGTTTTACACCTATCTCATGAGCAGCGCCACCAAGGTTGAAAAAGACAAAGTGTGTCTTAATGCCTCGCTTCATCGTTAAGTAAGAAGCAACCGTCGAGTCAAAGCCTCCTGACATCAAAGAGAGAATGTCCCCTTGTGTACCAATAGGAAAACCACTCAAACCTTTGTACTTGTTCGTGATGACATTAAGTTGCTTGTGAAGTAACTCCATACGGATCGTCACCTCAGCATTTCTAAGGTCAACACCTTTTGCCTTAGAGTGTGCTAACAGGTAACCACCCACCACTTGTTCTAGCTTAGTAGAGTTAAACTCATGCTGTCCTGAACGTTTTGCTCTTACAACAAATGTCTTGCCTTCAAGACTTTCAGCAACCAGTTCACCTACTTTGACCTTGATCTTGTCAAGAGTGTCCATATCATCAAACTGCAATACTTCAAGTACCTGCTCTATTCCTGATGTCTCTAAAAGTACTTGTCTGACTTCAGGCAAGACACTACGTGGTGTCAATATTTCGATCTTGTCTGAGAACTTTTTGACTTCAATATTGGTATCAATACGTCCTAAAATGGTAAGAAGGTTAGTATAGAGTTGATTACTCATCAAACGTTTGGCTGAAGCACCTTTGATCATGATCTCAGGGAAAAATTTTAATATGAATTTTTGAATGTTAGTAGCGGAATCTTGCACAATAATTACCTTGGTTTTTGTAGGTGCAATTGTAGCATAAGACTTAAGGTCATCTCTAAAGACTCTAGTTGTGCTGACGATAACTAGAGTCTTTAGAGATGCTCTTGGAGATGCTTCTCCAAAATAGCAGGTGTTATGTAGCCAAAGAGCGCCTCTTTAGTATAGATCTCTTGAGTGTCTAAAAAGAAGAGTGCTGGATATTCTAATGTGTAAAGTAGTTCTATAGGATAACTCTGTTTCTGATTTTTCTTGACTAATACAGCAACATAGTGTTGATTGATATAAGCAATGTACTTTTGATTCATGAACGTTGTACGTAGCATCGTCATACACTCAGAGCACTCCGATGTAATAAGAAGAACCATCAGCTCTTTTTTTTCTTTTACGGCTTCTTCACGTGCCTTCTCGAAGTCTCCTTGCCAACGCACATGGTCTGCTTGAAGGGTAGAGATGAAGAGTAAGAGTAAAAGGAGCGCTTTCATTGACTGAGATTATAGTCCACAAGTTCTCCATTAAGCGACTTCATAAAGGCTTCCATATAGTCAAGTTGACGTTCTGTCATATCTACCCCAACCTGATGTCTCCCCATCAAGAACAGTGCTTCACGAAGGTCTTTAACAACGCCATTATGGAAATATGGCTTAGTCTTGGCAATGTTTCGTAAGATAGGTACACGAAAGAGTTGATTGCCATCTTTACCCATAAAGCCACCCTTATTTTCAAAAGGATATGGATGGTACATCTCAAAGTTAAGACCGACATCCGCAATCCCTCGTGTGTTCGTTTTTTCGTCATAACTAAAGGTGATGTTGAGCCAACTGTTATAGTCTCTAAGTGGGAATTTCTGGATTTTCTGACCACCTACAGCAGCACCAAAATGGCACCCTTTACAGCCGATGTCTATAAACATATTAAGACCTATCTGCGCTTCTTCACTCATGGCACTATCATTACCATCTAAGAATTCGTCAAAATCACCACGGGTTATCAGTGTCTTTTCATATGTCTCAATCGCCTTAGCCATGTTGCCGAAGGTAACGGTACGCTTGCCAGCAAAAAGCTTGTTAAAGAGTCTGACATACTCCTCATTTTCGTTCATACGCTCTTCGATGAGTTTAGCAGATGATGCCATCTCAAAAGGAGCTACCGTCGGACCTTGTGCTTGTTCTCGAAGTGTACTGACCCGACCATCCCAAAAAAAGTGTTTTGAATAAGCCGTATTGAGTACCGTCGGTGAATTTAGATGTGAAGGATTGGGAAGTTCATGATAACCAATAGCAGTCGGTTTGCCATCGACCCCACCCTCATCTAGTTTGTGACAGGTAGCACAGGCAATGGTTCTATCTTTAGATAGGTTTTTGTCAAAAAAGAGCTTTTCTCCTAAATAGATCTTTTCAACACTCATAAGATTATCAGGATCATCCACTTCAGACACCAGTTTTTTAAAGTCTAGAGGCATAGACGTTAGCCCTTTTGAAAGGGCCTTCTCTCGAAGTTCTTGTGCTGTTTGTGCATTCAGTAACACTGCTGTCAAAATAAACAAATAGAGTAGACGCATATCAACCTCCCGTGTAGAAGATACTGCTATATTATGAAGACAATTTTACTCTGAATCACAGTAAAACCTGATGATGTAAGTCAAGCATTAAATCGTCAGCACTTTGATACACTTACTAACCTATTTAAAAGAGAAACGATGGATTTTCACACCTATATACATGCTGTTGGCACTGGTCCAAAAAGCAACCGAGACCTCACCCTAGAAGAGGCTGAAGATATGATGACACAGATGTTAGATCAGTCTGTTTACCCTGAGCAGATCGCTGCATTTTTACTGGGCTGGCGTCTTAAACCTGAGACGCGTGATGAGTTTGTCGGTGCACTACACGCCTGTGACAAAAACATCAAACACCAAAGCGTAGCCGACTCCATAGAACTCGGTTACCCTTTTGATGGTAAAGCCAAGAACCCTTACATCTTTCCTCTTGTTGCAGAAGCGCTTAAACCTCACGGCCTTAACCTTGTGCTCACCGGAGACGAACTGCTTCCTGCTAAAAATGGCATCACTATTCAAGATATAGCAACAGCCACTAACCTGCCTGACAATGTCCACTACTTTGATCGTAAAGTGTATATCCCTAAACTTCATGAACTCACAACCATACGCCAACGCCTTGGTCTTAGAACAGGACTCACAACCATAGAGAAACTACCCCGCATCGCAGAGAGTGAGTATGCTATTACCGGTGTGTTTCATAAACCCTACGTCAAAAAGTATGTTGATATCTTCGCCAATCGTTACAGACGTTTTGCACTCATCCAAGGCAACGAAGGGACACCTGAGCTCTTTAGTAAAGGTCGTTTGTGGATTGCTAAAGAGGGAGCGGTTGAAGAGTTTATTATTGATCCTGAACATTATGGAATTCACTACAACAAGTCATGGGACGACATCACCCTTGAGGACTCTTTACAGAAGTTAAAAGAGCCCTCTGATGAGTACCTAAAACTGGCCAAACTAAACGCGGCAGTCTACCTTTTTGTCACCGAAAAAGCAGCCAGTATTGATGATGGATTTGCGATGGTCAATGGATAAGTTTTCTAACCATATCCGTAACATTCTTCACGGATTTTTCCTTACTATCGGTACTACCATCGCCGAACCTGCCACCATCTTACCGCTCATCGTGAACTACTTTGGCGGTAGCTCTATGTTAGTGGGCCTCTTTGCGGCCCTACTTCGTGGTGGCGCCATTATAGTCCAGCTATTTGCGGCGTTTAAAGCCCAAAGTTATCCGCTGATGTTACCCTATCTTCGCAGAGTCTTTCTTATCCGTTTTCTCGCATGGTTCGGAATTGGTGTTGCCATCATACTGTTTGGAGAGAACCATCCTAACCTTACTCTACTCTCCATCGGTATTGGCCTCTTTATCTTCTCTTTTAGTGCAGGCTTTGGTGCCATCTACTTTAAAGACATCGTGGCTAAGGTCTTCAGCCATAAGTTTCGAGGCAAGACTATGGCCTACCGTCAGTTTTTCAGTGCCTTAGGGGGACTACTCAGTGGCGCACTTGCCGGTTTTGTCTTAGAGACCTTTGAGGCACCTATGAGTTTTGGCTATCTCTTTATGATCAGTGCCTTTGTAATGGGACTTGGCTACCTCGCCTTTGCAACGGTTGATGAGCCTGTGAAAGAGGAGATCGCCCCAAGAGAGAACTCCTTTAAAAAGTTTTTACAAAGTGCCGCGACACTGCTCAAAAGGGACAAAGACCTCCAAGTCCAGATCACCACCTTTCTCTTCGCTTACGGTTACCTCATCGCCCTGCCTTTTATCATCCTAAACGCTAAAGAGAACATTCAACTTACCGGTATTGCCATCGGTACACTCATCACCGCACAGATGGTCGGCGCCATGCTCAGTAACTTAGTCTGGGGAAAGATCAGCGGAAACGGTCTCAACCGCCTCACCGCCAACATCGCTCTCACCCTACACATCATCGCTATCATCCTAGCATTCAACGCCACAACCCTCTACGAGTACATCGCCATCTTCTTCCTTGTAGGTGCTGCTACGGACGGAAACCGCATTGCCTCAGGCAACCTCATCTTAATCCTCGCCCCACCAGAAAAACGTCCTATCTATGTGGCACTACAGATTAATATCATTTCGTTTGGGATGTTCTTTTCGATTTTAGGGGGAGTAGTCTTGCATTTTTGGAGTTATAACACACTTTATTCACTGACTTTAGGTGTGCTTCTCTTTGCACTTTTTATGTCTTTTAAACTCAAGGATATGTCAGAGTAGATTAGACTATTTTTCAATTAGTTTACAATTTAATATTGGTGTCCTTACCCCATTCATTCAAGAAAGGTATAGTGTTCACCCGACCCCTTTTCTTTTATGCTTTTTTTAACTTAGCTCACCATTCTTTTGATTTTTATGGCTTTTTCAAAATGGTCTAATTTATTAGTGAGTATCCACCATTCTGCAACTTCCATAAGCAATTCAGGATTATCATTTTTGTTTGCAAAAAATGCATAGAATGATAATCCTACATTTGCACCTTTTGCTTCAATTTTTTTATTGCAAATTTCTATAATTTTACTTTTAAATGATTCTCTCATTTACATCCTTGATGTGAAAAATGAGGACAGCAACATTAATTTTATAAACAGGATTTAAATCCCATAAAAATCTTTTAAAAACTTACGCTCATCTTCTGTCTCTATGAAAACCTTAGCCACCGTTTGGTTGTTCTCACCCATAATTATGAGGTCACCGTTTTCTACACTAAGGTGTTTTTCGCCCCACTCTTTCTGTACTTCATCCATGCGGTGCATTACATCAGCTGCACTTGGGTTTTCTTTACGTCCATCACGCTTGTCAATGATACGCAGACCACCTATTGTCTTCTCCATGTAGTAAGGACTATACTTCGTGATCTCTGTATACATACGTGCATTTTTCGCATCTGGCATCGCCCGTTGCATCGCTAAAACACCCATTGCTATCGCTGCGAAGATAATACCTGCTAACAGACCTTTTTTTACATTCATTACTTACTCCAATTTTTAATATAGTTTTCTGCTTTTTCATCTAAAAACTTCATACGTTCTTTACCTTTAGGCATCGTAGAACGCAATGCTTTCATCTCTCGTAGAAAGTCACCTATGCCATCAGGGATAACCCGTTCTAAAAAGCGACGAAGGTGTTTTGCCATAGCAGGTGAAGCACCCGAAGTCGACACCGCTATTGTGAGGTCATCTTTCTTTATATAGGAAGGAAAAATGAAGTCACAATAATCGACCGAGTCCACTGCATTACAAAGACAGTTATACTTTTTAGACTCTTCAAATATCTCTGCTTGCAAGGGGATGTCATCCACAGCAACAATCACGACTGCATACTCCGCAATATCCCCTACTTCATACTTACGCTTTTCAAACTCAAGGTTCTCTCTTCGTATACGTATCTGCATCTGCTCAGAAAGATCAGGGGCTATGACTTTGATATCTTGTGTAAAGTCTAAAAGATGATCTAACTTTTCATAAGCTATGTAACCACCACCGACAATCAAGATCTTTTTGTTGTCTAACTTTAAAAAGGCAGGGAAATAGCTCATCAAAATCCTTTAAATCTCCCCGTAAGCATATCAAAATAGCCTTAGTAGAGTACTTGACGCAAGTCAATTGACCCATATCAACCGTTATAAATACAAAAGAGATTACAATTTTCACATCTATTATAAAAGACTATACATATGAAACAAGAAATACTCTCTAGAATACAGAAAAAGTTCCCACTCGTACCAAAACCATTTGAAGAAATTGCTAATGAACTTGGGATGCAAGAGAGCGAGGTGCTCGCTATATTGCAAGAAGAAAAAGCGAACAACATCATTCGTCAAACCTCAGCGATCTTTGATACAAAGCGTTTAGGGTACACCTCGTCTCTTGTTGCCTTTAAAATCGCACCAGAAAAGATCGATGCTGCCGTTGAGATCATTAACTCCCACCCTGGTATCTCTCATAACTATGAGCGCAACCATGACTTTAACATCTGGTTTACCTTAGCCGTGGCGCCAGACTCAAGACTCGGACTTGAAAAGACCCTTGAGATCTTGGCAGATGCAACAGGAGCAGAAGATTACATTATGCTACCCACACTCAAACTCTTTAAAATCTCCGTCAAACTAAACACCACAGGTAAAGATGATAAAAAAGAGAAGGTCAAAAAAGTAAAACACACTGAGATCGACCTTACACCACTTCATCACGAAGTGATTAAACGTGCCCAGTATGACATTGCTATGGAGAGTGAGCCATTTAAGAATATTATTGATGAATTAGAGATTACTTACGAGCAATTCTTCGCAATTTTGGTAGAATTACAAGAAGCAGGCATTATGCGTCGTTTTGCTTCTATATTGAACCATCGTAAGGCTGGTTTTAATGCCAATGCTATGGTCGTTTGGGATGTTGATGAAGATAATGGCGAGAAGATAGGTGAGACTGCTGCAGCCTTTAGTGCGGTAAGTCACTGCTACCTTCGTCCTAAGTATGCTAACTGGCCATTCAACCTCTTTACCATGGTCCATGGTAAGACAACCGAAGAGACCAATGGCATCATCGCAGAGATGTCAAAAGAGATAGAAGCGAAGTCGCACATGCCACTCTATTCGTCACGCGAATTTAAAAAAGTACGTATTGAGTACTTTACCCCAGCCTTTGAGGCATGGGAAGAACAGTACGTTAGTTAAGGATTATTATGGAACTATTTTTTGAGTTAGAGATTGTCTACATTGTTATTGGTGTCTTCATACTAAGTGTGACGGCCTTTGTCACTACCCGTGACTTTATGCCATCAGGTGCCTTTGCAAAAGGAATGATCAGCGTCACGATGATGTTAGGTACTATGATTACCATTCACTATAACATGACCACTTCTCGTATGGATGGCGTTAAAAAGCTTTTTAGTGAGGGGGAGACCATCATCTGCGAAAACAAGATGCGTCGTACTATCTCTCAATCGGTACTGATTTCTAAAGATCTAGGTTGGAGACTCGATGGTGATCTGCTTAAGTCAGACGACTATGAACGTGACTTTCACACATCACGCTGTGTTGATTGGATTGGTGACAACCTTAAAAAACCCGTAGAAAGCAATCAGAGTAAATGATCGCTATTTTAAAACGCTACTCTGTGGCCCTACTTTTTCTCTTATTCGTCGTCTTTATAATGGTATTGGCTACATGGGGTGTTACAGCCTTTGGAGAAAAAATGTTTGAAGATAGTGGCGTTGAACTACATCCTAGAGGAGAGAGTCTAAACTAATGAGCTTAACTATTATTCTTACAGTTGCTATCATCCTAACGATTATTTTTCACTTCATCGGTGTCTATGCTGGTGCTAAAAAAATTGTCTGGATCGTACTTGCTCTATTTTGGGCAGGTTCCATCAGTATTGCGATGCAAGAGATTAAACCTCAGGGGTACATTGATCTTGAGAAAATCAAAGGCATTGACACTGAGTTAGACACGACCATACAAGAAGCTATGCCTGAAGTCACCATCTATGAGATGATTGTTATTAAAAAGAAGCAACATGAACGTGGTGTCAAAGTCGACATGTTTGGGCATGCACACAAAGAGTAAAACAATCTATTCTTAATTTTCTCACTTATTACAAGCTTGTAACCTAAGGTTTTCTTTCGTCAAGTATGATGTCGAAAATTATCTAAGGACCCCTATGAGTTTATCTCCTAAAACTATCAAAATCGTTAAATCAACTGCCGGTGCTATTGCTACCAATGGCGAAGCTATCACTACACGTATGTATGAGATCTTGTTTGCAAACTACCCTGAAACAAAAGCACTATTTGAAAATGCAGCTTCTGATCAACATAAAAAACTCGCTACTGCTGTTGCCGCTTATGCAGCAAATATTGACAACTTAGCTGTGCTTTCAAAAGCAGTAGAGAAGATGGCACAAACGCACGTTAACACTAAGGTGAAACCAGAGCACTATCCAATGGTTGGTGTTTCACTTCTTGAAGCTGTTAAAGATGTTCTTGGTGACGCTGCAACTGACGAAGTGATCGAAGCATGGAAAGAGGCATATTTCTTTCTAGCAGATGTGCTCATCGCTCGTGAAAAAGAGATCTACACAGAGACTACTTCAGTCTAACACCTCTACAATCCTGTATGCTAGCATATAGGGTGGACACCTTACACACCATCTTCATATTTCCATACATTTTCTACTCTGTTGTCGTACTAAGAAATTAGAGTAATCTTTTCAATAAGCAAACTATCGAACACAATTTCGTCCAGACTCTTTCGCCATATATAGTCTCAAGTCAGCTTCATGGTACAGTGTGTCTAAGGTATACACAGTCTTGTCTGTCTCAGCAACGCCTATGCTCAAGGTAACCTCTAGTACACTTGAGTCATAGGTAAAAATTTGTTTAGATACAGCATTGCAAATATTTTGAGCGATCTTTTTGGCATCTGTTATTGACGCATCATAAAGTAAAATTGCAAACTCTTCACCACCAATACGAGCGAATAGATCACTTTTTCTAGTCATCTCCTCTATTTCATGTGCCAAATCAACCAAAACAGCATCTCCTGCCTGATGCCCATAAGTATCATTAATCATCTTAAAATAGTCAATATCTAACATCAATAGCGATATAGTTTTATCTTCTCGCTGTGATAGGTCCATCATACGTTGTCCTACCTCAAAAAAATAACGTCGATTATGGACCTCTGTTAAAGTATCTGTAATCGATAGTTTATGAAGTTTTTTCACATTAGCTTCTAAGGTTTCATTATCTTTAATATGGTTTAAAAGGTTCTCATTAATAGACTTAGCAAGCATCAAGATATAGGGAATATAGATCACAGACAGTAGTAATATAGCTTTGTGAACACTGTTAGAATAGGTTGAAATAATATAGAGCTGTGGAAGAAGCATCAAAAAGAAGTAGAGGATGTAACCGCTTAAAATTGAAGAGAGTGTCATCGTTCCTGCTGTGAGTAGGCCCATAATCAATGCTAATGAGATGAATTCATAAGGAGCTTGAGCGTACATTACTCCAACAATAGCACCAAGATTCCAAATAAAAGCAGAATAGACTAATAATCCAAAAAATATCTTGATCTGATATCGCATCTTTTTATGATTATTTTCTTTTATACTCGCCGCAAGTCTTTTTGAATTAAGATGACGTGCATAGATAAAAAGGACTTGGAGAACAACCCATATTAACAGTAACACAGTAGGAACATAATCTTGATATATTAGTAAAAATATTACGCTCAATACGATAAGACCGATGATTGTCTTAGGTGTCTCTTCAACTATACGTGTCACAAGTTTAGGATGGTAATCAAAAAACATCAACTTCCTCAACTTGTATCTAGATAAACGAGATTTTAGCACAAAAGACCCTACATGTATCAGTAACTCCTAAAAGTTTCTATTGTCGTAGCTATGGCTATGACTTCAGAAAAGTTCTTCACGTCTCATCTCTTTTTCTTTGCTCTGAGGATGACTAGGGTTTTTAGAAGTGTCCTTGTTCATTGTTCTAAGTTACGATACAATCAGTGTATCTACTATAGTAGATGAAGGAGATTATAATGGCAAAAGGTAAAGACGTTCAAAAGTCTGCAAAGACAGCGCCCACTAAAACGTTAAAAGAGAAGAGAGAAGAGAAAAAAGCTAAAAAAGCAGCAAGAGGATAGTCGCTAAAGACCCTCATCATTCTCACGTTTTACGTGAGAATATATACTCACATTCACTTACGCTTTTTTCTCTCTCACCTCAACCTTACGACTTTTTTCAGTAACTTTTGCATGGCTAAGTTCACCCGCAATCTCTTGTTCTTTCACCTTAATACCTTCAGGTACTTTTTCAGAATGAAGTTGAACTGCTGTCTGTTTGTAGTTAGGTTCACCCGACTTTGGACAAAATAGTGGTTGGGTCAGTTGGTTGATAAGTTGGGTGTTGAAGTGAAACGGTACAAAGACCTGACCTGGCGCCATGTTTTGTGTCACTTTGACCACTACATCTTCTACTTTTCCACGTGGAGAGGAGAGTGTAAGTCTGTCACCACTTTTGACTTCTAGCTTCTCTGCATCGGCTGGGTTTATCTCTACCCACGCCTCTGGCGCTAAATTATCCAAAATAGCAATAGCACGTGTTTTG
>Ga0256826_1002175_pt1 | contig 12045 bp, 13 predicted proteins | sample CV79metaG_FD_185975 | JGI IMG/M metagenome (GOLD analysis project Ga0256826, IMG submission 185975) | Hydrothermal vent microbial communities from East Pacific Rise, Pacific Ocean - CV79 | ecosystem: Environmental > Aquatic > Marine > Hydrothermal vents | place: Pacific Ocean: East Pacific Rise... | reverse complement strand
TTTAATCCATCAGCTTTAATAATATTTATAAATATTATTAAAATTAGAAGTGTCTTTTTTATCATATGTTTAACTCTTTTTGTTTAATTTGTTTTACAGCACCCTTAAAATATAGGTTTTGATTTTCTTTTTTAATATTTATTAGTTCTCCACTTTTTGGAAAAACTTCTATATTGGATGTTATTAGTTCTAAATCTAAAGCTCTAATAAAACATGCAACCATCCCTGTTCCACATGCCAAAGTTTCATTTTCAACACCTCTTTCAAATGTACGAACATAAAGTTTATTGTCTTTTACATTGGCGAAGTTTACATTGGCGTTGTATTGTTTTCTAAACTTAGCACAAATATCTAAATTAAATATATCTAAATCATCGACCATAATTACAACATGAGGAACACCTGTATCTACTACAAAACAGTCATAACCATCTTGTTTAAAAGGCTCTTTTATAATTATTGGTTTAGTCATTTGAGTTTGAACTATATTATCTCTTACTTCACACGATATTTGTCCTGCACCAGTTAAAAATGTACAATCTTGATCTACGAGTTTATTAGTAAATGCATAGTGAGCAACGGCTCTTGTTCCATTTCCACACATAGAGGCAATTGACCCATCATTATTATAAAATAACCATTTAAAATCAAGTGAATCATGAGGTACAATTACAATTAGTCCATCTGTATCGAAATATTCTTTTGAGCATAGTTTAATAGCTAAAGAAGAATAGTCTTTTTCTTCATTTGTGTGGAATATTACAAAGTCATTTCCACTTGCATCATATTTTGTATATATCATATCAATATCCTTGTAGTTATTTAATTAGAAGTAAGTTTTTAACTCTATCAACTTCAGTGATTAAGTCATTTAAAGTTGAAGTATTATCAATTACAAAGGTACTTAGTAGTTTTTTATCTTCAATATCCATTTGATTATTTATACGAGATAATGCATCTTCTTTGCTTGAATTATCTCTTTTAGTTAGTCTTTGTATTTGTATTTCTTTACTTGTATAAACAGTAATTGATTTTTTTATATCATAGTTTCTATTTTCAAAAAATAGGGGAATATCTATTAGGTATGGTTTATTATTTGCTTCAAATATTTTAGCTGCATCTATTATTTGTTCTTTTATAAGTGGATGAATAAAATTTTCTAATTTTAATTTTTCTTCAATATTATTAAAAATAAGGTTTCCAAGTTCTTTTCTTATAACTTTATTGTTAATAATATATTTTTCTCCAAATAGTTCTGCTATTTTATTAGTGTTTTTATCTAATATTTCATGTGCAATTTCATCTGCATCAATAGTAAGAAAACCATGCATCATAAATAGGTTTGCAACAGTACTTTTACCTGTTGCAATTCCCCCTGTTAATACGACAGCATTTTTAAACATACTATCTTTTTGCTATACCAGTTAATGCTTTTTTAACATATGTTGGGTGTATGAAACAAGCATTTTGTAACTCTGTATTATAATACTCACCATCTATAAAATCACTTCTATCAAGAATAATATCTGCTTGAGGGTGAAATTTCTTAGAAGCCAATATAGCCATAGTATGACCAAATCTATATGGCATACAAATCCAGAAGTCTTTACCTACATTTTTTAAATCATTTGCTAATGTATTAGCATCTTTTTTAAATCTTTCACTTAAGCATACTATTAAACCTTCTTTTGGTTCTATACATCTTTGAATTGAAGCTAAAGTTAATTCATCTAATTTATTGCTATTGTAAATAATAACATCGAATTTTTCATCAACATTAAGTTCTTTACTAAAAGTCACTTTAGCATCATATTTAGCCAATTCTTTTTTAGCTATGTCATCATCCATACCAATTACTAGTACAGATTGTGGGTTATGATGTGTATTCATTGGTATATGAATCATCATTTCATTGTGTATTATGTTTGAATCTAACATTTGTTTTCCTATTGTTTTAATAATTATTTGTATAGTAGCTAAATTATTTTAATTCTAAATGAAAGTTATAATTTAAAGTAAAATTGAAAAATAAGTCAACAATACATACGAAGTTGCACTAGTTGCAATTCCTGCAAAGAATCCCGCAACTATATCGTCACCCATAACTCCAAGTCCGCCAGGAACTTCTTTGTCAATTCTACCAATTATGGATGGTTTTAAAATATCAAATAATCTAAAGTAAACAAATGCAATAATTGCTAGTATATATGAATCTGCACCTACATTTGCTACACTTAGTGCTATCCACATACCTGCAAGTTCATCAATTACGATTTCACTTCCATCGTGAGTACCTACTTCTTTTTCATAAATATTTATTTGCTTAATTGCAAGTATACTTATTAAAATACTTGCCATAAATAAGTTTGTAATTGTAAAGTATTGTAATAAAGCCATTGCCATAACTAATGATACTAGTGTACCAATTGTACCAGGGGCTTTTGGAAATAAACCACTATAAAAAAGTGTTAAAAATATTTTTCTGGCTGTAGTACTCATTATTTATTTTTTTCTATTCCGAATTTTTTTCGTTTTTCCCAAAGTGATTTTCGAGAAATACCAAGTTTTTTTGATAATTCTGTATCAGGATACTTTGTCTGAAACTTTAATACCATTGATTTTACATAATCGTTTATTGTAAGTATTGAATCACTATTGCTTAATTTATTTTCATTTTTTATTATTATTTTTTTATGGGGGAAATCTTCTTGAATATCTAAAGATGAATAAATAACATCAAAACCATTTAAGCTTTTTACTAAAAATTCTTTTGCAGTATTTTTTAAGATATGAAAATCACAAATATATATAATTTTATTTTTATATATAGTTGGATCAATTTTAGGTTCTTTTTCTAGTGATATGTATACAATTTCTTTTTTCAAACCATTTGCAGTTTCGTGAACAATTTTGTCAGCAATTTGCTTGTCATTTGTTTGAATTAAAAATGGAAATTCATCTGGAATATCTACATTTTCATTAATTATAGTATTTGAAAATATAAAATCAGAATAGTTTTTATAACATTTATTTTCATTTAATAATTGTTTAAATTCTACATAATGTTTTATTTTTCTTATTAATTCATCCATCATAAATGGTTTTAATACATAGTCATAAGCCCCAGCTTTTATAGGTTTTGTAACTGTCGCATCATTTAAGTATGATACTAATAATAATATAATAGAATTTTTGTATTTCTTTATAATCTCTTGAGTATCACCTACTTGTACATTTGTTGATAATAAAATCGTGTCATATTTTTGTGTTTTATCTATTTCTTTATAGTTTACATGGTGTGTTGTTGTATAACCTTCTTCTTGTAGCCTTGATGCTACTTTTTGAGCTAGGTAAATCTCGTCTTCTAAAATTAATATATTCATTTCTTTTTCCAATCATAGTATTTTAGTGTTGCTACACTGTGTACTGCCACTGCTTCTTTTCTACCAATGAAGCCAAGTCTTTCTGATGTTGTTGCTTTGATGTTTATCTTAAATTTGTCAAGATTTAATAATTTTGTTAAACTGTTTTTTATTTCATTTTTAAAAGGATTTATTTTTGGAATCTCTGCTAATATTGTTACGTCTATATTTATTATGTCATAACCAACTTTTCTTACAAAGTTTACAATACTTTTCAGTAATACCTTAGAATCTGCCCCTTTATATTTTGGATCAGTATCTGGGAAAAACTCCCCAATATCACCTGCACCAATAGCTCCTAACAAGGCATCTATTATACTGTGAATAAGTACATCTCCATCGCTATGCGCTTTAAATCCAAATTCATAAGGTAATTTCACCCCTCCTAAATACATTGTTTTATTTTGTTCAAATGGATGAATATCTATACCGTATCCTGTAAATATATCTTTACTTGGAGCCTCTAAACATGTAATATTTTGTATATCATCAATAAATGTAATTTTATTACTAGATATACTTCCTTTTACATATTTAACACTTCCTCCTATATTTTTAATAGCACTAGAATCATCTGTAAATTCTACATCTTCTTTTAGTGCTTTTATTAATATAGAGGTCTTACTTAGTTGTGGAGTTTGAATAAGCTTTACATCATCCCTATTTATAGTATTATTTTGATACACAACAGTATCACTAACACTTAAAAAAGGTACGATACAATCAGCATCTTTTTTAGAATCTAGTAAAGTTTGAACAACTAGTTCTGGAATACATGCTCTGGCTACATCAGAGATTAATACATGAGTCGTAGTAACCTCTTTTAGAGCATTATTCATTGACTCTTGTCTTGAATTCCCTCCCTCTGCGAAAGTAAAATCATCAGTAAAATTTTGCATATATGATATTTCATCTTTGTGAGACACAACAATAACTTTAGTAAAATTACTATAAGTTGATAATTTATTACAAACATATAGCCATAGTGGTTTGTCATCCACTCGTAGCCATTGTTTTTTCGAAGAACTTGTAAATCTACTAGACTCTCCTGCACATAATAAAATCAATGTTGTATCATTCAATATATTTCCTTTTAAAATAACAAATATATTATATATAAAATCACATCTATATTACATAAAGTAATAGCTAAAATTAAGTATATGTGTATTTAAGTATCAATTATCTATATTCTGAAAAATATCTAATTTCTTATTATAAATTGTACTATTTAAACCAAAAGCACCAATAACAGTGTGAAAAATATTATCTTGGCCATACATCTTTTCCTTATTCAAAAATTTATTTACAATACCATTTCTTTTTATATATTTATTTGATTGCCATATTATGAAAGGTATATTTTTTTGAAAATCTGGAGCAATGGTATATGGTGTCCCATGTAAATATAATCCATATTCACCTAACGATTCACCATGATCAGAAATATATATCATCATAACGGGTCTATCTGTTATCTTTTTTAAAGTATCAATTGTTTTATTTAAAAAATAATCTGTATATAAAATTGTATTATCATAAGCATTTATTAGTTCTTGTGTTGTACATTCTTTTAAGTCTACTGTTTTACATATAGGTTTAAATATTTCAAATGCTTTAGGATATTTTTTATAATAAGTAGGACCATGACTTCCTTCAGTATGTAAAACTACAAATGTTTTATTTATTTTACTCTTTAATATTTCTTTTTGTAAGTTTGTTAATAACACTTGATCGTATAAACATCCTTTGCCTTTACAATATGGTTTTAAATCAGATGCGCTTTGAATTGTATTTACTTGTAATTTTGGAGCACCCCAATTATTTTTTCTCCAGATTACATTAATTCCCGATCTTTGTAGGTAATTGGGTAAAGGTTCATATGAATCAGAGCCTTTTCCTAAATATGATAACATACTATGTATTGATGCGGTAGTATATGTAGCAGTTGATTTTGCATTTAAAATATTTAAGTTGGGTATATCTTTTAAAAGTGGATTTGTTATTTTATTATATCCATATAATGAAAAATTATTCGCTCTAGCTGATTCCCCAATAACTAATACTATAAGCATTTTATTGTTATTTTTTATGGTAGCAGTAGGAAGAAGTATTTGCTTTTTATTTTTATTTAATTGTTGAGTTTTATATCTAACAGTATTTATAGAATATGACCAAGGCATAGTCATACCTCCAAGTATTTTGGCATGTTTATCTAACCATAACCATGTAGTAGCATTTAAATATAATAAAAAGATTCCTACTATTAAAACACTAAATGAAATTAATGAAAGTTTAATCCTTCCTACAGGTAATATTTTAATTTTATAGGTTATATATGCTGGAATAATTCCTAACAATAATATATAAATAAGAATCTTAGGATGATAATAGCTGGAAGCTTCAGCAAAATCAGTATTAAAAGCATTTCCAATCATTGTAGTATCTATAATAACTTTATAAGTTATTATAAAATATACAGCAAATGAATTCAATATTAATATAATAATACTACAAATATGCAATACTTTCAATGAAATAAGAGCTATAAGAAAGAATATGAAATAAGAAATTATGAAAATTGCAATTAATACAGATATAAAAGTTAAAATGCCATTCTCTGAATATATATCTAAATTATCAATACAATATGAATAAAGAGAACTATGGTATAAAACCATATTCATAATTGTAAAGAATAAAATAAACTGAACTGTATTAATTGATAAAATATTATTATTTTTCATTTATGTACCTTTGAAAACTTTTATCCATCCCTATAGTTTCTGAACCAAGCCAAGGGAAGTGACCATATATTATAGATATTTGTTTTGAAGCTTCTTTTTTGTCTTTTTTTAAAGAATAAATATAAAGTGCCGATACTAAAGAAGTTCTATCTGCACCAGATTTACAATGTATTAAAAGAGGTTTTTTAGCTTTTTCAATAGTATTTATAATATCATCCATTTTATTTACAGAATATACAAAACTTGCGGCTAGTCTGTAATTAATTAATATAAGATTATTGTCTTTTGCAAATTTGTTTTCTTTTATATACCATGTTGTATCTTCTTGTTTACCTCTTAAGTTTAAAATGGTTTTTATATTATTATTTTTAATATGATTATGGAGCATATTGTATGAACGTATTTGAGAGCTTCTATATACTTCATTACTTACTTTATGAAAATTGCCATACATAAACAAATAAATAGCCCAAATAATAGCAAAAATTATGATAGGTAAGATAATGAAAATAATAAATATTCTTATTATTTTCAATAAGATATATTTTCTTGATAATTCTTTTAAATAGTATGAAATTGTAAACATAATAGCAAAGATAATACTAACATATACCATTCTTTGAAAATATAAAGAAACTAATTCTTCATTATTTCCAACAAAATATCCTAGACTTACCAATAAACAATTGTAAATAGTACTTGCCAGTATAGTATAGAATAAAAATGATTTAATTTTTATTCTATATAAACCTGATAAAAAGACAATAATTTGTTTTGTTGCAGGAATGAATACACTAGTGAAGAGGAGAGGTCTAGCATGAGGTATAAAGTACTTCTGAATTTTTGATATTTTATCTTTTGAGATTGAGTTATTAAAAAACTTATGAGCAATAAAATAGTTTAATAAAGAGCCTACCGTATTTCCCAAAATACTAGATATTAATAGTAACGATAAATCCATGTGTTCAGTGAAAACTAAATAACCAGAAGGTACGAGTACTAGTTTTCCTAAAAGGGGTATAAAAAAACTATTTAGTAGCATTAATATGAACACACCAAAATAACCAATATCACTAATATTTTGAATTAAATAATTAAAAATTTCTTGCAAAGTATATTCCTATATCCATAAATTATCAATTAGTCTTGTACTACCTATTTTAGTAGCAATAAGAATAATTGAATTTTGTGGTTCATAAGTATCAATATATTTAAAATCTCTTGATACAATTTTTATATACTCTAGTGAAGTACCTTTTAAAGTTTCTTTCATCTTATTTGTAAGTATATTTATATTTTTTTCACCTTGTAAAATAAGTTGTGTAGCTTCTTTTAATGATTTTGAGATATTTAAAGCTAATTCTTTTTCTGCTTTACTTAAGTAGGCATTTCTACTAGAAAGCGCTAATCCATTTTCATCTCTTATTATTTCACATTCAATAATATTTATAGATAAAAATAAATTATCTACCATTTGTTTAATTAGTGCTAATTGTTGTGCATCTTTTTTCCCAAAATAAGCATTTGTAGGCTTAACTAGGTTAAATAGTTTTAATACAATTTGCAATACCCCATCAAAATGACCAGGACGACTCATACCTTCAAGTATAAAACCCCGTATTTTTGGAGCTCTTATAGCTATTTCATCATCACTATACATTGTATTAATATTTGGCATAAAAAGAATATCTACACCTGCAAGGTCGCATATTTTTATATCGGCTTCATTTTTAGATGGATATGAGCTTAAATCTTCATCTTTTAAAAACTGAGTAGGGTTTACAAATATTGATACTACAACTATTTTATTTTCTGTTCTAGCTTGTTTAATTAAAGATACATGTCCTTCGTGTAATGCACCCATAGTTGGTACAAATCCTATTGATTGTGATTGTTTATTTATAGCTTTTTGTAGCTTTTGTATAGTAGTTATTATTTCCATAAAGTATTATAGCAAAGAAAATTAAAATATGTTATAATAAATAAAAAGGGAAATAATGAAAAGTATTTATAAAATAATTATCTTACTATTAGGTATTTACTCAAGCATGCAAGCTGCTAATCTACGAATTAGTGCAGATGAATTGATTAATAATATTAATTATATTAAAACTAAAAATAATATAAACGCCATAGTTTTAATAGATACAAGAACTGAATATTTATATAATCAAGGGCATATTAAAAATGCTCTAAATTTTCCTATACTTCAAACATTTGAGAACTTAACTCAAAATGGAAAAATAGTAAATCCTGTAAAATTTGCAGAGATGGCAAGAAATTTAGGTTTAAAAGTTGATGCTGAAATTATAATTTATGATGGAGGTAGTTTCTTTGATTCTTCTAGATTATTTTGGACATTAGAAGTTTATGGCTTTAAAAATGTAAAGCTTTTAAGTAATAGTTATACATATTGGGAAAATAAACATTACCCAATAGCTACGGTAGCTCGAAAAATTATAAAAAGTGACTATATCTCTACAATTGATAATACCAAATTAGCTACAAAATTCGCAACACAAATTGCTATTAAAAATCCTATTCAAGTAATAGTAGATGCAAGGGGAGAAAAAGGTTACAAAGGTGAAGTATCAACAGCTTTAAGGTTTGGACATATACCAAAAGCTATTAACCTTCCAGCTCAACATAATATAAAAGAATTAAAAGATGGGACAAGTAGCTTACACGATATATCAAAGCTAAAAGAAATATACTCAGATATTGATAAAAGTAAAAAAGTAATAATATATTGTGAGGTGGGAAAACTATCTTCGACAAATTATTTTGTAATGAGAGAATTAGGTTTTAATGTTGCAAATTATGATTCTTCTTGGAAAGAATGGGGAAATGAGTTTTATTTACCAATAGTTAAACCTCAAAATAAAAAATAATAAATGTGGAATAAATTTAGTATAAAAATACAGCTTATTGTATTTATGTCATTATTAGTGCTTGTTATTGAATCTATTACTTTATTTACTATAAATAATCTACAAAAAATAGATAGTAAAAAAAGTGCAATTGATGAAATAGGAACATTGACAAGGTCTTTAAATACTGATTTAATAAAAGTTATATTTACACCTACTGCTGATTCATTTGCAGATATTACTCATAGCTTAAGTGGATTTAAAAAAGTAGATGGATTATTACTTTTTGATAGTAATACAAATGCAATTTTTAAATATAAAAATATTACTAATCTACAAGAGCAAAAAGAAAATATAATAAAATTAGAAAATATATTTTCCTCTCATAATTTACTTATCAAAAAAAGTTTAATAATTGATAATTATGAAGCAGGATTTGTACTAATAGATATAAACTTAGATGAATATACAAAAAGACAAGAAAAAATACTTTATTCAATGCTTTTAATATTACCAATTTCTTTAATACTTGCAATAATTATTAGTATCTTTTTAAGTAAAAGCTATACAAAACCAATTATTCAACTTACAAAAGATATTAAAGAATTAGAAAATCTTAATTTAGATATAAATATTAATCATAATGCCTCTAGTAAAGAAATTAAAATAGCTCAAGATTCATTACAATCCCTAAAATGTGGTTTAGATTATTTTTCAAAATACATGCCATTAGATTTAGTAAAATTTCTAATAAGAAATAATGAACAAGCTAAAATAGGTGGTACTCAAAAAAAGTTATCAATTATGTTTACGGATATAGAAAATTTTACAACAATAAGTGAATCAACAGAACCAACTTTAGTGACTACTCAATTATCTACTTACTTTGAACTTCTAACAAAGATAATAAATAAAAATGAAGGAACAATAGATAAATTTATTGGAGATTCTGTGATGGCATTTTGGGGTGCTCCAAATGAAGTAGAAAATAAAATAGAAAAATCTATTAAAACAGCAATTCAAATTCAACAAGAACTTAATATTCTAAATAAAAAATGGGAATCAGAAGGTAAAATAGCCTTTAAAACTAGAATAGGGATACATTTTGGAAAAGTTATAGTTGGGAATATTGGTTCTATGGATAGAATGAATTATACAATAATTGGAGATAATGTAAATATAGCATCAAGATTAGAAAGTATAAATAAAACTTACAATACAAATATAATGATAAGTGAAGATGTAAATAATTATATAAAAGATAAATTTAATACAAAGTTTATAGATAGTATTAAATTAAAAGGTAAAAATAATATAACAAATATTTTTACAGTAGAGCATACATAAAAAGAGTATGATTTAAAATCATACTTTTATCTAGTTACCACTTTCTTACGATTTTATGACAAGTAACACATCTATTTAATGTATTTTGGTATGCAATCATTGATTTTGATTTTTGACCTTTTTTAAATGAATCAACCATGTCATTTGCTAACGAAGTAATAGCAGATGCTTCATTTATAGCATATTGTTGTGCATCAAAACTACTTCCATCAGTTGCAACTTCAAAAGACTTTACATCAGCAGCATGCATTTTTAGTTTATTAGCACCTTTAGTTACGATAGCTAAGTTATTGTATAAATAACCCTTTTGTACTGTAGCCATTGCTTGTTCAAGATTTTTCATAACATGCATTCTTTTTTCTAATGCACTTTGTGCGAATAATGAACTAGCAAGTAGTCCTAATATAATTAATTTTTTCATTTTGTTTTCCTTAAGTTTATAATTACTTAAATTATATCACTAATATTCTTAATTTAGTTTTTAATATTAAGCAATTAAATAAAAATAATTTAATAATATTAACTTAAATAGTTAAGTTATATAATTATTTCTTATATAAAGTAGTATTAAGATAGTTGTTAAAGTTTTTTTGTATATTTTTGATATAATCGCGAGATATAATAAAATAATAATTACTAAGGACAAAAGAATGTCAAATAAATTTTTCGGAGCGCATGTAAGTGCTACAGGTGGAGTTTTTAATGCACCTTTAAATGCTATGGAAATTGGTGCTAAATCATTTGCACTATTTACAAAAAATCAAAAAAGATGGGATGCCAAAGCACTTGATACAAAAACAATAGACCTTTGGTTTAAGAATCTTGAACTAAGTGGAGTTCAAGCTAAACATATTTTGCCTCATGATAGTTATTTGATAAACTTAGGACATCCAGAAATTGAAAAGCTAGAAAAATCAAGAAATGCATTTATAGATGAACTAGAAAGATGTGATATATTAGGACTGGATAGACTAAACTTTCATCCCGGTAGTCATCTAGTAAAAATAGGTAAAAAACTTGATGCTAGTAGTGATATAAGATATGAAAGTGAAATGCAATGTCTTGAAGTAATATCAGAATCTATAAATATAGCACTTGATAAAACAAAAAATGTAAAAGCAGTTATAGAGAATACAGCAGGTCAAGGAAGTAACTTAGGATATAAGTTTGAACACCTAGCTTATATAATAGATAAAGTAGAAGATAAAAGCCGTATTGGAGTTTGTATAGATACTTGTCATATGTTTACAGCAGGCTATGATATAAGAACAAGAGAAGCCTATGATAAAACATGGAGTGATTTTGATAAAATTGTAGGAAGAGAATTTCTTATGGGTATGCATATAAATGATAGCAAACCTGAACTTGGAAGCAAAGTAGATAGACATGCACCATTGGGTGAAGGTCATATTGGAATAGATGCTTTTAAATATATAGCACAAGATAGTAGAATGGATGATATACCACTCATACTAGAAACACCAAATACTGATATTTGGAAAGAAGAATTAGAACTATTAAATAGTTTTGTAAAATAGTTTTGTAAAATAGATTATACTAAAAAGATAAGCTAATTAATCTTATCTTTTGTGATAATCATATCTTAAATTTGAATTAATATAGCGGTTTAGTCACTTTTCCAAATTTTAATATTTTTTT
>Ga0256826_1002174_pt1 | contig 12046 bp, 13 predicted proteins | sample CV79metaG_FD_185975 | JGI IMG/M metagenome (GOLD analysis project Ga0256826, IMG submission 185975) | Hydrothermal vent microbial communities from East Pacific Rise, Pacific Ocean - CV79 | ecosystem: Environmental > Aquatic > Marine > Hydrothermal vents | place: Pacific Ocean: East Pacific Rise... | reverse complement strand
CTTCTATCTTGTTTTCTATAACTATGGTTTTGCAATGGACCCTGTTAACTTTGACCCTGCTGATGGTCTTAAGACTCCAGCACACATCTACCCTGAGTGGTATTTCTTATGGTCTTATGAGATTTTACGTCCATTCTCAACAGACATTGGACTAATGGCGTTTGCATTTGCACAAGTAATCTTTATGTTACTTCCATTCTTAGATCGAAGTCCAAACAGTGTTCCTGCATCTCGTCGTGGGCTTTTTAGAATTTGGTTCTGGGCACTGCTTATCGATATGATAGCACTTACGGCTATGGGTAAATTACCTCCAGAAGGTATTTTTAGTAGCATTGGTTTATATGCTGCATTAATATTTATCGCACTGTGGATTGCACTTCCAATCATTACAATGTTTGAAAAAAAGGTTTAGGGGTAGAAAATGAAAAATAAAGAACCATTAATACTAGCAATAGTAGTAATTTTTACACTAGTTGTATACTATTTAGTTGAACCTTTTGCACATGCTCAAATGCATAAGCATATAGAGAGTGAAGGGTTTGAATATAAAGACCTTCCAGCTCTCACAAAAACTGGTGATGCGACTCGTGGTCAAGAGTTAGTAATGGGAGCTGGCGCTTGTGCTGGTTGTCACTCAATAGAAGTAGCTGGTATGCCAGCACCAATGGATGCTGTTACATCAGCACAAAGTTATGGTGTTAACCCACCTGACCTTAGTAATGCTGGTGTGATTTTTGATGAGAAGTTCTTAACAGACCTTATTAAAAATCCTACACATGCACTTATAGTAGAGCATAACTATACTCCAGAGTCTGGAAAAATGCACCCAATGATGCCATTTTACGGAGCGGGTGGAGACATAGACCAAGAGATTGCAGATATGGTTGCTTACTTAAAGTCTATCGCTGTTACACCTGAAGAGTTAACACCTGCTATAGCATTTGAAAATGCTTGTGGTAGATGTCATGCAGTTAAATATGAAAGATGGACACAAATAGGCTCTAAGCCAATGTTCAAACATAAAAAAGATGACTTAGCATTTGATATCAAAGTTATTGAGTATCAAGATGCACTAGCTGTTTATATGGGTAAATTACCTCCAGATTTAAGTATGTATATCCGTTCACGTGGTGAGCACTATATATCAACTTTTATGGAAAATCCTCAGTCTCACTTAAAAGGTACATCAATGCCTCGTGTTGGTGTAACTGCTGAGAGTGCTGAGAAAGTTATTGAGTACTTAGAAGACTCAGGTGATACTAAACGCCATGAGAGAGCAGCAATTGGTAAAAATGTAATGATTTATATCGTTATCTTTGCAATTCTTGCACTACTATGGAAAAAACAAGTTTGGCGTGATCTTCACTAGAACTTAGCTTCCGTTTCCTGTCCTGACCACTGTGTCAGGACACATTCTTTTTTTAATAACCATCATAATCCTTTCTCTTTAACTACCTTTTTATCTTCATATTTATACAAATTTATAATTTATCACATAAATATTATAATTTTATTTTTATAAAAGAATTAAAAGTTATAATTCGTGAAATTTAAATACAAGAGGTAAGAATGAATAAACTTTCACTAATCGTAGCAGCATCGTTGTGTGCTATAACACTTGAGGCATCTAGCTTTTCAGATTTTTTTAATGGCATGAGTAAAAAAATAAAAACTCATAAAGTAATTAGAGGTCTAAATCATGACCAAAGAAGTTATAGAAAAAATGAATCTGGTTTAGTTAATGCTGATGTAGCAGCAAAGTGGATTAATGATTGGGAGTCAAATAAACCTGCAGGAGTAAATGGTCGTTTATTTGTTATGCAGGTAGGATTACTTCCTGGTGAAACGCCATTTATCAAACATGATGATGTAAATGTTTATACATTTGATAGAACTGCTGGTTGTACGACAACTGGTGATGTTCGTAACGATGGTATTTCAGATATTCCTATGCCAATATTTTCTGGTGGAATGACTGGTATGGATGGTGCATTTTGGGCTTATGACATTAATCCAAATGAAGATATGCTACTTGTAGTAGTTGCTTCAGATGAACCTAAAAATATGGCACTTGCTACAAGATTTTTATGGACTATGAACTACTGGGGAATGAAAAGTGATCATGTCTCTATCATGAATGGTACTGCGATGTATATGTTTGATCCAGCACTAAATCCTAGAATCAAACGTGCAGGTGTAACATCAAAAGAGTCTATGTTTACAGCAAATGGTTCTGAGTACTTAATGGCACCGGGTGGAAAACTTTTCTATGGTGATCAAGCTAATGGTATAATGCCAGCACAGAGAATGAACTTTCAGTCAATCAAAACACTTCCAACTCAGACTAACTTTGAGCTTTTTGCAAGTATGGAAGATATGATGAATGTAATTGAAGCAGACAAAAGAAGTGACATTATTATCGATGGTCGTAGTGAAGCTGAATTTAATGCTGATATCGAGACAAAAAGAAGTAAATCAGATGCTAATGTTTGTGGTCAAACACATGATCAGCAGTGCTACTCAGCAATAGAAGGTCATCTTAAAGGTGCTGTTAATTTAGAGTATCGTGGTGTTATTAACACTGAAGATGCTGTGAAAGATTTAAATGGTGACGGTGTTGTTGATAGCCGTGATGCATCTATGACTTTTCTTTCTAAACGTGAGCTAAAAAGAACATTTAAAAAACTTGGAGTAAGAAAAAATAGTGATGTTTATACTTACTGTAGAACAGGTACTCGTGCCTCTTTAATCACTTTTGCTTCATTTGAAATCTTAAACTATAAGACTCATATGTATGATGGTTCATGGATTCAGTGGTCTAAGTTAGCTGATGCTACAGATACTTATGGCGTTCAAATGTTACCAGCTAATTCAGCTTGGAGAACAGATGTTGCAAAATATACAACAAACTTAACTTATAACAACTCAATAGATGTTGCTCCAGCATCTTTAGAGTTACACCCATATGCACCTGAAGGTTCAGGGAATGCTATCGTTACAGAAGATGAAGCTTACCGTTTCAACTTTTAATCCTGTTTATCTACTTATCTCTTGAGTGAGAGGTAGATAAAACTCTCAAAACTCTTTTAATTTATCTTCACTTTGCTATAATCCCTCTTATGAGATTTCGAAAATTAAAAAAACAATCAAAACAGAACAGTTCAAATAATTCAAAAGTATTAACACCTCCCTATGCAAAAACAGCAGATAAGATAAAAGCATTTATTACAGATATGTTTATGATATATGCACCTATACTCTACATCATCGCATATGTAATAATGGGTGGAAAAGATGAGTTCCAAGCATCACAGTTAGCACCCTTGTTAGGTGTAAGTATGTATGGACTTATATATGCCACTCTTATCTCAAAGTTTGGACAGACTCCTGGTAAGAAAGCTTATACTATGAAAGTAGTAGATGATAAAACACATGAAAATATATCTTTTTTTAGAGCACTCTTTAGATACTTGGCATTTTTATTTTCTGCTACTATCTTACTTGGTCTTTTTACAGGTTTTTATAGAAAAGATAAAAAATTACTTCATGATATCATCTGTAATACCATAGAGATAGAAGTAGAAAAATAATAAAATGAGACACTTATCTTCTGTTTTTCTACTTACAATAACTCTCTTTTTTATATCTTGTAATGAGGCTAAAGTGACTCCTAAGAAGATAGAACACCTTTCACAGAGTGCTATAGTTTTAATATCTATGTATGATGACACTAAAGATAAAAATAGTTATAGAGTCTATATAAACCACAAAGAGATAAACGCCACTTTAATGCCAAATACAGAGAGTAGATTTGAAGTGAAAGAGGGAAATACAAACATTCAGATAGTAAAGAGAAGAGAAACAGCATCAATAGATCTGGTAGTTTTAAAAGACAAAACTTATAAACTACGGGTTTTTAAAGATCACAGAGGTCATATTGAACTACTTCAAGTAGCAAATAGTTCAAATGAGTAAAGATATATTCAACTCTAATGGATATAATTGCAAGATATAATAAATAGTAGGAATTCAAATGCTAATAGATAGTTACGATAGAGTAGTCGACTACTTACGTGTGTCAGTAACAGAACGCTGCAATTTTAGATGTACTTACTGTATGCCTGAGAAACCTTTTTCTTGGGTTCCAAAAGAGAATCTTTTAACATTTGAAGAGCTATTTGAGTTTATGAAAGTAGCTATAGATGAGGGTGTTAAAAAGATTCGTATCACTGGTGGAGAGCCTCTTCTCCGTGAAGACTTAGATAAATTTATCAAGATGATTTATGACTATGAGCCAACTATCGACCTTGCTATGACTACAAATGCCTTTTTACTCAAAGGTACAGCACAACGTTTAAAAGATGCTGGACTTAAGCGTATCAATGTAAGTATAGATACACTTAAACCAGAAGTAGCACAAGATATAGCTGGAAAAAATGTACTTAAAAATGTTCTTGAAGGTGTTGATGAAGCACTTAAAGTAGGTCTAAAAGTAAAAGTAAATATGGTTCCGATGAAGAGTGTAAATGCACAAGAGATTATAGATGTTTTAGAGTACTGCAAAGAGCGTAATATGTCTGTTCGATATATCGAGTATATGGAAAATGCACATGCAAAAGAGGGGATATCTGGTCTGAAATCTCCTGAACTTTTAGAAATACTCAGAGAAAAGTATGAGTTTAGTGATGATGGCTTTGATGGAACATCACCTTCTCATTACTACACTATGAAAGATGGATATAGATTTGGAATCATCGAGCCTTATGCCGATGATTTTTGTGCAAAATGTAATCGTATAAGATTAACTGCCGAGGGAAATCTTATACCTTGTCTCTACTTTGATGAGGCGATGAGTATCGCTGAGTCTGTTAAACGTGGAGATATCAAAGGTGCTGCAGCAGTACTTAAAGAGGTAGTTAGAACTAAACCTGAGAAAAACCGCTGGGGCGGTGAGGATGGAGAGTCTTCATCTCGTGCCTTTTATGAGACAGGTGGTTGAGTCTTGGTCTATCTAGTTGAACATTTTTACTCCATACAGGGTGAAGGAAAGTATGTAGGAACTCCTAGCCTTTTTTTCCGTTTTGGTGGATGCAATATGAAGTGCGAGGGTTTTGGCTGTATAGAAAAAGCTCCAAATGGCGATGAAGTTTTAGGTTGTGATACGGTCTATGCAGTTAACAAAGAGCACTTCTCCCAGAACTGGGCAAGTGTAACAACTTCACAAGAACTACTCAATGTTTTAGACCTCTATGAACTACCAGAAGCTGTAGATATAGTACTTACAGGTGGAGAGCCACTTATCTATGCAAATGATCCTATTTTTATAGAGTTCTTAGAAACTCTTGTTAAAAATGGACACTGTATCACTTTTGAGACAAATGGCTCTTTAAACATAGACTTTGAGAAGTATGGCGTTTACAAGGAGTGCTTTTTTGCTCTCTCTATAAAACTAAGTAACTCTAATGAACCACTTAGTAAAAGAGTTCGTGGTGATGTGATCTATAACATCGCTTCAAATGCCAAAGATGCTTTTTTTAAGTTTAGTATAGATGTAGAGTCTATAAACTTAGGTTTAGAAGAGGAGCTAAGTGAGATACTCATTCACTCTCCAAAAACGAAAGTCTACTGTATGCCACTTGGTGGGAATAGAGAAGAGGTAGAAGCCAATACAGAACCACTTATAGAGTTTTGTAAAGTAAAAGGATATAATTTTTCAGATAGATTACATATAAGAATCTGGGATATGAATAAGGGTGTTTAGATGATAATTCGTAAAATGTTTAAATTTGAAAATGCACATATAGTCCGTGGCTGTTCAACTGTAAAGTGTCGTAGTTCTCTTCACGGACACTCTTATAGAGTTGAACTACTCTTTGAGTCTAATTTTTTAGATAATGGTCAAATGGTCTATGACTTTGGACTAATGAAGCAAAATATGAAAGATTTAATAGAGAGTTTTGACCATGCTGTAGCTCTCTGGTCTGAAGATGATGCAGAATATCTTAGTGATATTAAACACCACTCACAGAGATGGGTGGAACTTCCTGTCTCTCCATCAGCAGAACAGTTTTCACGTGTAATCTTTGTGATGATAGATAGACTACTCTCTCTAACTTCAACTTTAAATGGTGAAAAGGAAGTAAAACTCAACTCCATCATAGTACATGAGACTCAATCTGGCTATGCACAATGTTTTAAAGAGGATGCTTATTCAGAAAATATGGGTCTTATAAACCTAGAGGATATTAAATTTTCAGAGGAAGTTTTAAATGACTTTAATGACTCCTCCCTTTTTGATAAAATACTTAAAAACCAAGAGTTTATAAATCCAAGAAGTGTTTAGGAAAATAGATGAATAAAATGAGAGCATTAATCTTAGAATATCCGCAAACAGCACTCATTTTTATCATATCTTTAGTCTACCTCTATTTTATGCAAGATATGTTTTTACCAACTACGGGTGATCAAAAGACATATATGGCACAAGCTCTGGAGATGCACAGAGATGGACACTGGTTTATGCAGACTCTCTTTGATGAGAGCAACTACTATAAGGGTCCTCTTCATTTCATTTTTTTAAGAGTTGGATTTTTTCTTTTTGGCACAAACAGTATGTTTGCTTTAGTTTATATGAACTTCTTTGGACTCATATTGCTCGCTATTTTACTCTATAGATTTCTCCTCTCCTCATTAAAAGACAAAGAGTGGGCATTTTTCTATGCATCAAGTGTAGTTCTTAGTATTGGCGTTTACTCTCACTCTTTCGCTTCTCAGATGGAGACAGAGTTAGTTATCTGTTATGGAGTAGTTCTCTATCTTCTAAACAGACTAGAGACTCATAACACACTTACTTCAGAGATGTTACTATGGGGTGTTGTAGGACTTAGTGGTTGGTTAAAGTCTCCTGCATATAGCGTCTTCTTGGCGTTTAGTCTCTTTACATACTGGATAATGACCTCACAGTTTAAAGCTAGACTGCTCAGTAGACAGAGTTGGTTAGCACTTCTCTTTGGTATAGCTGTTGGCATCGCAGGATATGCACCGATTCTTATCTATGATGGAGACTCTTTTATAGAGACTTACATCATAAGAGAATCCTTGAGTAAAGGTGCAAATGGTGTGCCTTGGACAACTGCATTTTTTCCTATATTTACCTATTTCTTAGCACCTTGGATGTTTGTGGCTATATTCTCTTATCTTACAGCTTTTTACAGAGTGGCGTTTAAGAAGCCAAACATACTCAATGCTGAGGAGAGAAGACTTATAAAACTTGGCTTTGCTATCTCTCTACCTACTATAGCTTTTTTTACTATTCACCCCTATCGTGGTGATATCTATGCCCTGCCTATAGTAAGTGCTACTATGCTTATGGCTTATCTCTTTTTTCGTGCTTATATAAGAGAGTATGAGAGAGTTTACATCTGGATGATGAGACTTAGTGCTATAGTTTTGTCTATAGTACCACTTCTAGTTATAGCCCTTTTTGTACATCTCTCTCCTATGCCTGAGTGGTGGAGTCCTATGCTTTTTCCTTTAGCTATTTTTACGTTTGTCTTTACTCTTTGGTTTATCTTTAAAGAGAGTAAAGATGTTGCATCTCACTCTCCACTTCTTTTAAGTGTGGCATTTATACCACTTCTTCTTACTCTGAGTCTTATGCTTCAGTCATTTGGAAAAGCTGAAATGTTGGGTGCAAAAGAGTACATAGTTAAAAACAGTATAACAAAACCTTTAGGAGAGTATAACCTTTACCAAAACTACTGGAATGAGTATGGTGCTCTTAACTTCTGGTTAGGAAGTAATGTAGTTGGTTTACATACAAAAGAGTCTCTTGTAAGGTTTTTACAAGAGGATGGCTCCGTTATAGTTGAGGGAGAAGGAAGACTTAAAGAGTTTAAGCAAAATATCTTTCCAGAGTTTACAATGGAGAACTTCGATGTTTTCATATGGAAACGCTGGCTCACTCACGGTAAAGGACCAAATGGAGAGAGTATGTTCTTAAAATACTGGAACTCTAAAGATATAAGTAATATACAGAGAGATTTTTATATACTAAAATTAAAAAATTAATTAAAAAAGTACTTTATTTCAAATCCAAACTCTTTTGTATTGTTCTTTTTAATCCAGTTTGTATAAGTAGCACTAGAAGTTGTGTAGGTTTGGGTATCAGACTTCGCTATATCTGTGTAGAGAAAAAAGAGTCCAATTGAGAGTTCTCTCTTTTGGTAGGCATTTTTTATGCGAAAACCAAAAGAGTCATTCTGTTTGTAGGTTGCATTGTCATTTTTGAGTTCTCCTTTTATAAAGTAGTCATATTCAAGTGAAGTAGAGATGCATGCAGTAGGATTGAGTGCAAAACGATGAGTAACTCCTACTGGTATATATGTGTATTTCCCCTCATGGTGTGTGCCATCTATATTTTGAAAGTCATTATATAGAGTTCTATACCCAATACCTATAAAAGGGGAGAGTAGATTTTTATCCTTCACAAATTCTATGCCCACAAGGAGTCTTGCTTCATACATAGTCTCTGGAAGACTCTCCTCTTTTGATGAACTGTCTTTAAAGCTTATGTTCCCAAAACTATATTTTAGATCTGTATGTAAGTAGAGATATTCACCTATTGTTTTAGTTCCAGTGAGTGAAATTCCATGCTTATACCCTTCTAGTGAAAAGCTATATGTACCATCTTTTTCAAAACTGTTGTTGTAGTAGTAGCTCTCTAGACCTATTCCAAAATGATCCACAGACTTTAAGATACTCTTCTCTTGTGCTTGGAGTGGTGCTACTATGAGAGTTTCTAAGATGAGCAAGTAGAGTAGATGTTTAAGTTTTTTCATCACTTACTCAAGTTGTTACTAGAGATTTATGCTTATTTGAGGTAAAACTAAACTGTGTACTTATAACTTTAACAGTACTATTTTCTTTAAGAAGAGCACACCCTTCATCTATCATAATAAATCCATTAGCAAGAGCTAGTGGTGAAACCATACCTGGTGCAAAGTGTTCACAAACACTAAAGTACTCGCCATCAAAATAACCCGGGACTAAAGTTCTTCGTCCTGCTCTAAGTCTGTAGTCACTTTTAAGCTTGGCGTTTATACTACTTATAAATTTCTTTTTAGCACCACTAAGTGAATAGATGATACTTTGTCCAAAAAGCTCAAAGTTAAGGGCTGCTGCAAGAGGATTTCCCGGAAGATTTAAGATGATAGTATCACCAACTTTACCAAATGTAGTGGGTTTACCGGGTTTTATCTCTATCTTATCAAAAAGAATATTGTAGCCAAATTCTCCAAATGCCTCTTTAGTAAAGTCAGCATCACCAACACTCACTCCTCCACTTGTTATGACTAAGTCACACTCTAAGGCACTCTTTATATACTCTTTTATATCTTCCATAGTGTCACGAGCCGTTCCTATAAACTCTACTTCACAGCCAAGCTCTTGAGCTCTGGCTAAAAGAGTAGGGGTGTTTGTGTTATAAAGCTGATACTCTTTTACCTGTTCAAAGTGCATTTTCAGTTCATTTCCTGAGGCAAAAAGAGCTACTCGTGGGCGTTTATGTACTTTTATATGACTGATTCCCTGAGATGCAAGAAGTGTTATTTGATGGGCATTGAGTATGTCACCGTGCATTAAAAGTGGAGTCTCTTTTTTGATGTCTTCACCTGCAAGTCTTATGTGTTTTGAGATAGTAAGGTTTTCTGGTAGTTTTACACCATCTTGACACTCTTGTGTATCCTCTATAGGAACAATGCACTGTGTACCAAGAGGAATTCTAGCTCCAGTCATAATTTTTATGGCAAACCCTGCACATAGTTCACCTTTAAAATCATCTCCTGCAAAAATAGTATGTTCAACCTTGACACATTTTCCTGAGTCTTCTAGCTTAACAGCATAGCCATCCATAGCAGAGTTATCAAAAGGAGGTAAGTTATGAGTTGCAACTATATCTTGTGCTACAACATACCCAAGAGCCTCCTCTATAGGAAGAATTTTTAAAGATGTTTTTTTGATATTTGTGTAAATTAACTCTAATGCTTTTTCAACTGTAACTGCCATAATAACTACCTCTTTATTTAATGAGTATATTCTACTATAATTTCGTTATGAATGAAATGTATAATATGGGTTTATCCCTACATAGTATCGGAGCAGTGGCTATTTTAGCCGTAATATTTATAAATTTATTTATTTTGATGAGTTACAAAGACCTTAAAAAGTATAAAAGACTTCATAGTATAGTGCTGTGGCCAACAACTTTTACTGTTTTAGGTTTTGTTATTTTTACAGGTACCATTATGATGGCTGCAAAACATTTAGACTTTAGCTTTTCAAATATAGTAATGATAATTATTAGTGTTGTATACATCAGCCTTGAAGTAAAACGAGTAAAATCTCTAAAATATTTGAGTGAGACAAAAGACCACGCCTTTAATGCTTACAAGCCAATGGCAAGAACTATTTTACAAGCTGAGTTTTTACTTGTAACTATCATATCTATCTGGATGTGGCTTCTTTGATATACGTCTTTGATGAGTCTGCGGGTCAGACACAACTTACTCTTAAAGGGGAACTACATAAATACCTCATAAAAGTACGCCGTCACTCTTTGGGTGATGAGTTGGCATTTAGAAATAGGGATGACATCAAGAGCTTACATAAGTACAAGATAGTAGAATTAGACCCAAGAAATGCGACGTTAGAGTTACTTAGTTCTACTGTAGTAGAAGTAAATGCCACTAAAGAGTTGCATATAGCTTGGTGTGTTATAGATGCAAAGTCAGTTGAAAAAGTACTTCCCTCCCTGTGTGAAATAGGAGTAAGTAAAATCTCTTTTATATTTTGTGAGAGAAGTCAAAAAAATTTCAAACCGGATTTTAAACGCTATGAGAGAATAGTAGAAGCCTCTATGCAACAGAGTGGAAGAACCTCTAAAATGGTGTTTGATACCTATAAAAATATAGCTACTTTTATAGCAGAGTATCCTGACACAAAAGTGTTTGACTTTACAGACAATATTTTAGATGGAGATAGTGACTTTACAAGAGTCCTCATTGGATGTGAGGGTGGTTTTTCTAAGACAGAAAAAGAGTTACTACAATCCCAAGAAGTTTTTAGACTTAACTCTCCTATGGTTCTGCGTTCTGAGTCGGCTGTTATGGCAGTGGCTTCAAAGATACTACTTTAATAAAGGTGTTTAAATGATAAAAAATCTTACAGTTAGTTTTATACTGAGTTTACTCTTGAGTAGTTCTCTTTATGGTGTTCAAAGTATGAAAGTAAATACTACAAGTAAATACACAGTTGACACCATTCCTAAAAAAATGTCAGTACAAGAGAAAAAACAACGCTTTCGTGACTTAGTAGTTCCGGCAGTACAAAAAGTTTATGCTGATTTAGATGCTAAGTATAGTGAAGCAAAAAAACTTATAGAAGCCGGAAAATCAAATGCCAACATAGATAGACTGATGAAGTCGTACCATGCTAAAAGTCCAGAAGATTTACTTAGGAGAATGAAGCCACATGCTAAAAGTGTAGCTATCGCTCAAGCTGCTATGGAGTCGGCATGGGCAACATCAAGGTTTTCAAGAGTTGCTAGTAACTTTTTTGGTGTTTGGTCATTTAATAAAAATGAGCCAAGAGAAGCCGCAGGGGAGAAACGTGGTTCTCGGACTATCTATGTTAAAAAATATAGTAGTGTAGAAGAAGCGACAAGAGATTACTATAAAATTTTAGCAACAGGAAAAGTTTTTGAAGCATTCCGTACACAAAAGATGAAAGATAATAATCCATATGAGTTAGTTAAAAAACTTGATAAGTACTCAGAAAAGGGTGCAGAATATGGAAAAGAGTTGGCATCTATGATTAAATACAATAAGTTTTATGAGTTCGATTAGAGCTTTAAGAATTATTTAGATATAATTTCAGTTCAAAAATCTGCCCCCATACGGATTTAAAAAATATATAGTTTTACGTACACAAGACGTAAAGCAAAAGGCAAACGAAATGAAAAAAGATTTACACCCAGAATTTGTAACTT
>Ga0256826_1002173_pt1 | contig 12046 bp, 7 predicted proteins | sample CV79metaG_FD_185975 | JGI IMG/M metagenome (GOLD analysis project Ga0256826, IMG submission 185975) | Hydrothermal vent microbial communities from East Pacific Rise, Pacific Ocean - CV79 | ecosystem: Environmental > Aquatic > Marine > Hydrothermal vents | place: Pacific Ocean: East Pacific Rise... | reverse complement strand
ATTTTCTTTAACAGGGTAAATGAGTTTGTTGGAGCCTATAAGGTAAATATTATTATAGTATCTTTTGGATATTTCATTGATAAATGAACTATTGGATTTGTAAAAATTACGGCTTATAATATCAAAATCTGTTGAATTATTGAAAGAGTTGATATCTCTAATTATGCCTTGAATATCTGATGATGATGTTGCCAAGCGAACATCTTTTTCGCAATGATCAAAGAAATTTTCTATTAAGTTGGTTTTGATAACCCTAACAGAATTCATCTGGCTGAATGCCCTATCTAAAATAGCAATTTTAGCATTAAAAAAAGAGTATGATGCCACAATAACAATAATAACAACACTTATTAGAAATGATGCAATGATTAATTTATCTGTAATTGGAAATCGTCTCATTTATAAAATTAATTGCTCAATTTATAATTTTTATTTCATAATAAACTCAATTTCAATACCGGGAATTATTAATATTCCTTTATAATAAAAACTTGAAATGATAGTATGAAAACAATATGTAATACCTGATTTTACTGTGTTTTTAAAACTTTAATACAAATAAAGTAAATATGATACTCAACAAAGATATTGCTAAAATTCAAGAAATAAAAACACTCTCTCAAGTTAGTAGCTTACAGTAGGAATTTTGCTGAATGCCATTTGGCTCTTGTCATTTATTATAGCAATAATACTCATGAGTCTTAAACTTCATCAATTCTATTTGCCAAATTGTGAAATGGAAACTGAATTCTAAGCAAAGGTTTACTTATCAAAATGGATATTGTACCAATATGGTTACGGTTTGTTGACAGGGAGTTTGGGCGTTTGGAACCTTTTTTAATACTGTATTTATTATTTTCATTTTGGCATATGTTCCATCGTTTAATTTCACAACTACTACCTTATTTCTTGGCATCATTTGGCAATCTTCAAATCCGGCCACATCGCTAATATATCCATTTGTGGGAGGGCTTGTTACGGCATCCATATCTGTTTCATTTGTAAGTACCCAATTTCCACAAACTCCGGCTTCTTTTGTACACCAGGGCTCTGTTTTAATATCGGCATCTTTCCAAACATTATGAATCTTTCCACTTTTGAATGAGTAATATCCATGAACTCCATCGCTTATCAATACTATTTTTTTTATTTGGGATGAGGAACTGGAAGAAGAGCCTGAGGCCGATCCGGTGGCTTTTCCCCAATTGGTTTTATTTGAAGATGAATTGCTACTATTATTTGGTACAGAACCGTCTACAACTTCAAATTTCCATTCGTAAATAAAACTATCATCAATATAAAACTCTATCCAGTATTGCCCTTTTGGCCATCCATTATTAGGTTTTGTTAAAACAAAGTTTGATCCTCCTCCAACTGTATTTGGAAAACGATAAGTATTGCTGCTTATATGTGTTTTATTGGATGATCCGGGTTGATAATAATCCCAGTTTATTTTTATTTCTTTTCCTCCTCCATTTCCTTCCCAGTTAAAAACTGCAATAATTTCAGGAGTGTTTTTATAAAATTTACTGCTAGGCTTCACCAAATCTGTTTTTGACCCTGTTTTTAGAGCAGAGCCCATTTTTACGCTATTTACCAATAATTGAAAGGCCTGAGAATTGTTTTGCTGCGAGGAAGAATTATTGTTATTATTTCCAGGATTTAAGTTTTTCCCACTCCTCCCACTTGGGGGTTTTATTACAAATCCTGCATTTTGGTTGCTTGCTGCTTTAGCTTTCTTTACCCTAAAGCTCATTGACTTCTGTTTTTTGTTTTCAAAATTTATTTGCACTGAATAATTGCCCTCCTTAAAACCATTAGTGGGCTTAATAATATTGGCATAACCGTAACCTTGCTTTTCATTAGGCAATGTGTAATTTTTTCTGGCACCAGTAATCTCCCTACCATTATAATACCAATGTATGCTCATGTTTTTCCCACCTGCATTTCCTTCCCAATCCCAAATAACATAAATCTTTGTTTGATTGGAATTAAAAATTTTTGTTTCGTTTTGTGGAGTAATATCAAAATTGGAGGTTAAGGCTTTCCCAAGCTTCATATTTGTTATCTTGAAAATTGGGGGAATAATAACAGCTCGGGCTCTGGGTGATGACGAAAATGTGGTAAAGGTATTCATAACAGCGTCCCCTTTCTGGCTATACTGATTATAATACTGTGTTTCTATCATACTCCAAATAACGTATCCAATCCCATTTTTTACAGCATAAAATGCACCTATTCCCACATTTAATCCATCTACATTCATAGTATATCCGGCAAATTTCCCCGCAGTATTATTTAAAGTATAATTATCAAATGCTAGCCTATTTGCAGTGGATAAATATTGATTTTCAAAAACTTGTACAATCTGATCGCATGTAATACCGGCAGCTTTAAAGGCCCTTACTTCAATAAATAAATTTTGAGAAGGATCTAAAAAGTCATAGACTTTATCTGTGCCATCCATTTTAGATTCTTTTGTCCAATTAGAAGGAACTTGAATTTTAAAGCCAAATGTTTGATCTGTTAGCCATTGTGCCATGAGTAAAGCCGGCATGCCAACCAATATAAGTATATAAGCTATCTTCTTCATCGGTACAGTATTAAATTTATAATTTTACGGTTAAATTATTCATTTCTATATTTGGTTCTTACTTTGAATAATTATCCGTTGGTGTTTCCTCTATATCTGATTAGAACCTTGCAATATTCGGAGCAGACCATTATTGTCTGCTTATAAAAGGATTTTTTACAAATACTTGTCACCTCTGCCCGAATGTAAAATAGAACAGTGCAATTATCAATTGGCTTATACTTAAAACAGCTGAATATCCTATATTCGAAGCAGATTTATTAAGGATTATTAAAAATTGGAAACATGAAAAAGTTTTTCAAATATTTATTACTAATCATATTGGCCGTTCTTGTTTTGTCATTTTTCTTCGATATGAATTCTGCCCATATTGAAAATGTAAAAATGTGTACTTCCTTATCCTCAAACACATGCCCCGCCGACAAACCCGTTTTTGATGTAAGTACCAAGCAAATATTTGTAAGCTGTGATTTAGAGAATCCTCCCATGGAAACTATGGTTGAATTTTCTTGGTATTATTTAGTAGATGGCAGAACCCAAATTGATGCTGTTATTGTAAATAGTGGCGATAAAATAGGAGACTTAAAACTACACTCCTCCTTAAACAAGCCAAATAACGGCTGGCCTAGTGGCGATTACGAAGTAGTGATTACTATTTTAGATACTGAGAAAACGCCCATTATAAAAAGCTTTTATGTGAAATAATCTGGGCAGATTGCTCTGATGAACTAAAAATTATTAATCCCTGTTTGATATAATAAATGATGAGTGAGACTCGGAGCATATGCTTCGGGTTTTTTTTGTCCAATAAAGAATAAGTTCTAATTTTGACAAAAAACTAGTCAAATGACAAACATGAAACTACAATTCCTGAGCATCTTCACTGCCTTTCTGTTTTTCCCTTTTCAAAGTAAAGCACAAGAAATAAACACTATTAATTATGATAGCTTGAGCAAATATATTAATGAGGCTTTTAATGATTTTGAATTAAATGGTTTATCGCTTATGATCATTCAAAATGATAGTATTGTTTTTGAGAAGAATATGGGCACTGCTGGTTTTCATAAAAATGTGAGCTCACAGTCTGTTTATAATATTGCATCGTGTACCAAAGCTTTTACGGGCGCTGCTATGGCCAAACTTGTTGACGAGCATAAAATGAACTGGGATGATTTGGTAATAGATTATTTGCCGGATTTTAAACTTGCCGATCCCTATATTACCAGTCATTTAACTATTGAAGACCTTCTGACTCACCGAAGTGGTTTAGGTACTTTTTATGGCGATTTATTATGGTACGAAACTGATAGAACCACAGATGATGTTATTTCTCGTTTGCAATATCTCCCAATTACCAACCGCTTTAGAAACCAATATGGTTACCAAAATACGATGTATATGGTGGCAGGAAAAGTTTTGGAGAAAGTAAGCGGATATACTTGGGATGATTATATTAAAACCAATTTTCTTTCTCCACTTAAGATGTATTCAACGGCTATAAATGGCCGAGAACTAAGCAAACAACAGGATATTGCTTATCCCATGATTAAAGGCAAAGTAATTGATATCACAATGATGAATTCTCATGCCGCTGCTTCCTTGTTTTCAAGCACTAATGATTTAAGTCATTGGGTAAGAATGTTACTTAATAATGGAATATTTGATGGGGATACTGTGCTAACGTCCCGTACTATTCAAGATATGATGGCCCCCCGGTTTGTAAAATCTGTAAGCGGATTAAGAAAAATGTCAGGTGCTCAATTTAGTACTTATGCTTTGGGCTGGAATGCCTGGGATCATCATGGTAAAAAAGTTGTAGAACATGCCGGAGGAATGCCGGGCTATATTTCGCAGGTAACTTTGGTTCCTCAGGAAAACTTAGGGATTGTTATCCTTACTAATACTTTAAGCAACTTACCTACAGCTTTGGAAATGTATATTCTGGATTTATACTTAAAAGACCAAGTGACCGATTGGGCTGCTGTGTTTTTAAATTTTAAAGAAAGAAATGAAAAAGCAGAAAAGAAGGAACTTAAGGAGCGTGAGGAGTCAAGAGTAAAAAATAGTCAACCAAGTCTTCCTTTAGAAAGCTATACCGGATTATATGAAGATAAAATGTATGGCCGTGCGGAAGTGAGCCTGAAAAATGGGCAACTTCAGGTGGTATTTCTTCCCACAAAAAATGTTTTCCATGCAGTTATGGAGCATTGGCATTTCGATACCTTTCGTGTGGAGTTTGCTGATCCCTTTTTACCAGCGGGTTATATAGTTTTTAGCTTTGACAGCAAGATGAATATTGAAGGCTTTAAAATAGACTTAAAAAGCAACGACTTTCATTTCTTTAATTTGGATTTTAAAAAAATGAATGATTAGAGCATCTTTTAGCCAAACTATAATCAAACTAAATTAGATTAATATCTGCTAATTCTGCCTGTTGATGAATGGATAATAATACCTTTGCCGCCGAAAAAAACAAAGCGTAATGAATAATAAATATTGGTGCTTAATTCTCCTACTTCCTTTGGTAACTTTTAGTCAAGGAAAAGAAAAAATAAAACTTGAGTTCTCAGGATTTGTTAAAGCAGATTATATTTTTGATAGCCGACAGAATGTAGAAGCAAGAGAAGGTTTTTATATTGCCTACCCAAAACCTATAGAGCTTGATGCTAATGGTGTAGATATTAATGCACACCCATCGGCTAATCAATATGCCATGACAACACGATTAGGTGTAAAAGCCAAAGGGCCTCAAATACTCAATGCTAAAACAATGGCCTATATCGAAAGCGATTTTACAGGTCCTAGTAATAGCACCAATAATGCTTTACGCTTGCGACATGCATATATTCGACTAGATTGGGAAAGTACTAGTTTTTTAATGGGCCAATACTGGCATCCACTGGATGTTCCGGAAATGTTGCCATTGGTGCTTTCTTTAAACACCGGTGCTCCAATGCATGCTTTTTCTAGGGGTCCCCAAATAAGGATTAGTCAAAAAACAGGGCCCATAAAATGGATTGCTGTGGCTTACTCTCAGCGAGATTATGTAAGCAATGGTCCTGAGGGAAGAAGCAGCGTTTATCTTCGTAATAGCTTAATTCCTGATTTAAGTTTACAAGCACATTATTCCCATAAATACTTTTTTACAGGAGCCGGTATCAACTATAAACAACTCCATTTTCGTTCCTACACTCTCGATAATAAATTATTATCAGATAAGCTCTCCTCTTTATCTGCTTTGGCATTTATTAAATATGAAAATAAAAAATGGGATATCCGCTTACAAACTATTTGGGGAGAAAACCTTTATGACCATTTAATGTTAGGAGGAGTTGCGGTAAGTGGAGTAGATTCAATCAATTCAATCATACAGTATACTAATTTATCTGCATTCTCTGCATGGGGAACAGTGTATTATAAGTTTAATAGATTGAAAATAGGAGTTTTTGGTGGCTATATTAGTACTTTGGGTAGCAAAGACATGATTAGTGGGCCGGTATACAGTCGAGGTTTCAATATGAAATATGTTTATCGTATAAGCCCTCAGTGGTCCTATAAAATCAAGAATCTTATTATTGCTAATGAATGGGAATATACAATTGCTGCATACGGAACACCAAATTCCTATGGAATAGTATCAGATGCAAATAGTGTTAGTAATTTGCGTTTTACTTTTTCATTAATCTATATTATTTAATCTTTATAAGAAATTGTTTTATGGAGTCCATCCATAATATCCAAACTCTTTTTTGTTTATAAAATAGTTGGATGCTGAAGTAAGCTTCTTAATTTAAAGCTATTAAACATCAAAATAAAACCTTCTTAAGCAGGTTCTTGTGGATTTATTTTATCAGGTTCTACTTTTTTAAACTTCTATATTTTTTAAACTTACCACTTTTAACAATTTCTTTCACGAGGTCATTATTGTCAATATACTGTTTCCTATTACCCAAATTATACATTTTCTTAAATGGATCTTTATCCACAATCAGCTTAAAAAGCGAATCGGATGGAAGAGTTTGTAGCATATGGGCATATTCCTCTATAGTGATGGAAATAAAAGCTGAATTAACTCCCACACCTATCTCATCTAAATAAAAACCTTTCTCTAAAGGAAGAGGAAACCGAAGTTCCCCCTTCATATTAAAAAGATCTTTAGGTGCAGGATAAGATATAATCTTTGTTTTTTCGGTATTTAATCCAACAGGTACCAAATTAGAATAATCTGCCTTCATTTGATAAATTACTGTTGGAGCACCCTTATAATCTACCTTAGAATAATCGATATCCGACGTTGATTTACAGGAGCTTACTATTAATGCCAATCCTAAAAAAATACTAATTATTAATCTCATCTTTTCTTATTTAATTACATTAAATTTACGAATAAATGCTCCTTCATCAAAATTCATTTGGAGAAAATAAGCTCCAGACTCAAATTGAGAAATATCTAAATCGAAATCACCTAATTCTAATTGCTCTTTATTCAGAGAATAAATCAGTTGCCCATATGCATTAAACACTTGCCCATTTACAAGTTGATGATTAAATACCTCAGATATTTGGATATGAACATGATTCTTTGCAGGATTAGGATAAACGCTCAACCACTTGGCACCATCTGCATCATGAACTCCTGCAGGGCCTTTCTTGGTAATGTTAACATCGAGCAAGTAAGTCCCTGTTTGTCCAACAAAATAGGGGGCAACAAAGAAACTGATACTACTTTCTCCGTTTAGCATAATATGGGATGGAAGAACATCGTCATAGCCCTCACCGGCACCATTTCCTTTATTATAAGAAAAGATGACGTCATTTGTATAGCTCTGTCCATTTCCCGAATTATAGCTATCATGTACACGGGCATTAATCTCGTATTTATAATTGGCATCTAGGTTAAATTTATAATAATCATAATCAGTACCTATATGCTCATTTGAGCCTGTTGTGGTTATGTGAATGCTATTTTGTGCATCAAAAACATAAGCATTGGCTTCGGTATCATTATTCTCGTATGGATCTTCTTGTAAACCTGCTGCAACTATTTTAATAGTGATGGGATTTGGGAATTCAGTAGAGGAGCCCATTAATGACCAATCTCCACCGGAAGGACGATTCCATAAGGCAATGATATACGTTCCTCCTTCTACATCTAAGCCACTAGAACTAAAAGTTTGTTCGTACCAGTAACCGGATTCCATATTTACATTTAAAACACTGATTTCTGCTTCATGTTCACCTTGTGCAGTGTATAAATCGGCTGATATTTCACCATTAAAAGCATCTCCATAATTGGCCACATTTACCGAAATATTGAGCGCTTCTCCTTGAATAATGGGATTTGGGCTTACATTCATAGCTGAGTATAAAGCAATATCGTTGGCAGGCCCATTTATTATTATTGGGATATTATTGGTATAATCTCCTTTTTTTACATTTGCCCAATCTTCACCATTTGCTTTGCTGTATATTCCTAAAGTATAAGCTCCTGGAGTTACGGGCATTCCGGAAGTGGAAAATGTTAAACTATACCAGTATCCATTTTGTAAAGTGATGTTCGATTGAGTTTCAACCAAACCAACATTGGCACCATCGGAATTAAAAATGGCTGCAGTTAAGTCTCCGGTAAAATCATTTCCCGAACCATTGGCAATATCAACGCTTACCGAGAAGGCTCCAAAGAAATTAATAGGATTAGGATTTACGGTGATATTGGAATACAACATTAAGGGTGAACCTTCACCTGGAGGAGTGCTTCCACCACCACCGCCACCACCATCGGTTTTGGGTTCAATGCCATATACTATTTGTTGGTACTGATTATAATTGGATGCTCCGGCTCCCGTTCCTCCGGTTCCGGGGTTTAACTGGTCTACTATAAAATTGCCATCATAGTATCCACTCCATCCCCAATTAAAGTGAAAATAGTCATTTGCATCGTATCCATCACAAACAAAGGCATGCCCACCACCTTGGCCAATACCGGCATATTCCATTGGACGAGAATGGTCCAATTCGTTTCTCAATAAGGTTTTCCAATTATTATCGCTATAGTTTTCACGCATGGTAAACTGAGTGCTTGAGCTATAACTAAAATACTCTTTTAAAGCATTAGCAACCACATCAACAGAGTTGGTACTACTTCCTCCGGTTTGAGCCGGGCCGTAATTCATTTCCAAGCTAACACCACAATGATACATGAGAGTTTGCACTGCAGTATTGGGTGCTATCAGATTATTTGGCATGGAAGCCCAATCATAAGTTTGAGATCCAAAATTAGCAGAAAGGCTGCCGTATTTTGAGTGATTATAAGTATGATAACCTTCGCCATTTTGTGGATAATTATGGTATTTCATTACTTGAGCCATAGCAGTTGCCACACATCCTGTAGCAACATATTGGTTATAATCATTATCGTAGGGGCATAGCTCGTGATAATATTGCATTTGATCCCAAGTAGTGGTTAATAATGGGCCCACTGCCTTTGTATTTTTATCAGTATTCATTGGTAATCCGGATTTTAAACGAGTCCATTCTTGCTCAATTTCTTTACTGGGTTTCATTTGTTTGCTAATGATTTCTTGTATCTCTCGTCTATACTTATCCATCCATTTTACAAAAGCATCTGGTTGATTCTCCAAACGATAGTTTTTTTCTGTAGAATATCCTAGTACAGGAACTACAGCGTCATCGGCACTCATAATAATATAGCCATCGGCACCCTGAAAATTAAACACATAATAATAGGGGATAGGCTCCTCTTTTGCATCCACTGTAAAAGGGGAAGCTAAAGCATTAGACGTATAAACCAATTTGATACTTTTTGGTTTTTTTATTTGGTTATTTATATTCTGGATAAAGGTATTGGCGGCTTTTTGGGCATCGGATACATTTACTTTTTCGGCAAATAGAGTGGAGCCGGTAAGTAAAAATACAAATAAAAAAGTGTAGATTGCTTTCATCATATTTTGTTTTAGTGATTCATTAATATAAGGAACTTGTTAAGACTTTTTAATACCAAAAAAACAATAATGTATTGGTATAATTGAAGGCTAAAGATAAGTAATATTATTTATTGGCTTTATAGGAAAAGAAATTCGCTGGAACAGAGTTGATAAGAGTAGCTTTTTTTCTATCATTTGTGTTTTCCTAAATGGGAATTGATTTTAAATTCAGGAATCATTTTTGGAATGATTTTTGGTTATAAATGGATCGAAAAAATTGTTACTAATTGGATTATGTAAAATTTATTTTATGAAATTATTAAAAGGCCTTAGTTTATTACTTCTTACTATTATGTTGTTTTCGTGTAATGAAATCACCAGAGTCTCTCAGCAATCAAGTACGGGAGGTTTAAACGAAATTTTAGTTGTTACAAATAGAGTTCAACAATGGGAAGGCGAGATAGGTGATAGTATTCGTGCTAATTTTACTCGGGATATGCAATTATTGCCAATTCCCGAACCACAATTCAAATTAGTAAATATTCATGAATCGTCCATTACTAAGGCTATTTTTAAAAAGCATCATAATATCTTTATCGTAAATATTGACCCCAAAATTAAAAATGCCTTTATTGAAACCAAAAAGGACTTATGGGCCAAACCGCAAGTTGTTATCAAGATAAATGCTCCTAATATGCACGAATTCTTAGTTAGTTTTGAGGAACTAAAAGAAAATGCTTTTGATTTGTATGTAGAAAATGAAAGGGCCAGAATAAGCGCTAGTTATGCTGCAAAGTTTAAAAACTTGACTATTTCTAAGGAACTAAAAAAGAATTTTCATTTAAATATGAATATTCCAAAAGGTTATTCTATTGCTTTTATGGACAGTACAAAAGCGTGGATACGTAAAGAAACAGCTGCCAATTCAATGGATATTTTAATTTATGTGCAACCTTATTTATCAACAAGTGATTTTGACCCAATAAATATTAAAAAGAGAAGAAATGGTTTTACGAGCTTAAATATCCCAGGTTCTGTAGCAGGGTCGTACCAATTGGTTTCAGATGAATATTTAGACCCCATTTATAAAGAAATTTCGTTTAATGATTTGTTTGCTGTGGAAACAAGGGGCCTGTGGCATGTAGAAAACGATTTTATGGGTGGCCCTTTTATATCCTATACTTTTGTTGATGAGGGAAGAAAAAAACTGATCACCTTAGATGGATTTATGTATGCTCCTAAGCAAAAGAAAGCTGAATTAATGCGGGAATTGGAAGCTATGCTTTGGTCGGTAGAAATTCTTCCATAAACATTATCTTTAGCCTATTATCCCATTTTTTAAAAAACCGTCGTGGAAATACCTTCGAGTAAAAACTAAAGCATTTTTAGACATAATTTTTTCAATTATTTCTTGAGAACTATAGTTAAACATGAGTTGTTTCATCTCATTTCTGGAGAGATTTATTTCTTTTATTCCATTGTCATTTTCAATATAATCATTCATATCATTGTATAAATCGAGGTAGTTTTCTGCTTTATCATATCCTTTTAATCCATTTATCATTCCATCAAAATCGGAACCAATACTTATGATATCCCAAGCGCTCTTTTTGCCAATAACTCTTATGATATGAAATATATTAGCAAGTATAGCTTTTATGAATATTCTTTTGTTTGCCGCGCTTAGTTTAGCTTTCCTATTCGGGTGTTTTCTTATTTGCTTTAAATGGTGCTTTACAGTACTTAAGGTCTCGGAGCCCAGAAGTCTTGATTGGCTCAAAATAATTCCTATCAAGCCTCCGGATTTATGAATCATTTTAATATCCGGGTCGTACATATTAATGCTTGCTGTATTGAAGAAATAAGCATCAAAGTCCTCATCAATCATATCGGTATGCTGGTAAGTATATCTTCCATTAACAGCTGTATGGCTACATATAATAGGAAAACCATCTCCAATAGCTTGGTATTCATTTTGCCAGATATTAAAAAATTCGCGTCTTGCTTTTAGGCTTAAGTGTTTGATATCTATAAGTATTCTCCTTTCGTTGGCATCTCTAAAGAGGAGTTTTCGTAAAACAAGCTTTCCCAAAGCACTGAATTTCTTTTCTTTTCCAATATGTTGATCAAGGGCGAAATCGGCACCTGTACCAAAACTATCAGCATGGCCACAAAGTAAATTCCAAAAATGGTGTGCAAAAGTGATATAGAAAGGGGTATGTTTAAAATGAATTGTTTTCTCTATACCATCTCTCTTGATGTTTATTTCTTCTTTTCCTTTTATAATATTTATATGGTGTAAAAACAAATTTGAGTATTTAATGAATTCCTTACTTTTGCTATTATTTACTTTGTGGAATGGAGTGTTTTTTAAATCATCATAATTTTGGAAGTTGCATAAAGAATGACCTCCTTCAATGCTTAGAATCAGTACAATATTATCCTCAGGTTTGTCAATAACTGTTTTAATATCTTCATAAGAATTGGCTATTATAAACTGTTTTTTTAT
>Ga0256826_1002172_pt1 | contig 12052 bp, 10 predicted proteins | sample CV79metaG_FD_185975 | JGI IMG/M metagenome (GOLD analysis project Ga0256826, IMG submission 185975) | Hydrothermal vent microbial communities from East Pacific Rise, Pacific Ocean - CV79 | ecosystem: Environmental > Aquatic > Marine > Hydrothermal vents | place: Pacific Ocean: East Pacific Rise... | reverse complement strand
GAGTTTGACAAATTTCTGGAATATTATAAAAATGCAACTGATCTTAATATATCAGCAAATGCCCATTCAGCAAAAAGCAAAGGGAGGCGAGAACTCCGTAAACCCTCTACACCAAGCCAGGCATACACCCGATTCAGTATAAACCTTGGACGAAGACAGGGAATAATACCCCAGGGAATTATCGCAAAAATTAATGAGATAGAAAATGTTGGCAGAATAAAGATCGGACAGATTGATATACTTCGAAATTCAGCGACCATAGAAGCAGACAGCAGATACACTTCACAAATTCTGAGTGCATTTCAACAATCAGAAATAAATGGAAAAAGTGTTACTATTTCCATCAACAAAACCAAACCGGGCTCTGGAGGAAAACAGTACAGGGGAAAAGAAAAAAGGAAAAATTCCTGGAGACGAAAGAAGCAGCGGTCTTAAAGGTTGAATTATGCAAATGGCACCCGAAAATGCAATATCCTTTTTTTTCATTATATTTCTCTTTGCAATTACTCCAGGTCCCGGAGTTTTTGCACTTCTTGCCAGGTCGTTGGCATCCGGTGCCAGACCATGTCTCAGTTTGGCACTGGGCATGGCAATCAGTGATGTAATCTATCTACTGCTAACCTGTTTTGGCCTGGCAGTCATCGCTGAACAATGGGCAGAGGTATTTGTGCTTATTCGAATTGCAGGAGCATTTTATCTTGTCTATCTGGGAGTTACGATGTGGACCGCACCGGTGGCAACATCTATGAAAAACAAAAGTCTCCAACCCACCTACTCTATCTCCAGGGGATTGCTCCAGGGCTTTTTGATATCCGCCTCTAATCCTAAGGTTATTTTCTTTTACGTCGCTTTTCTGCCAACTATATTAAATCTAAACAACTTAACAGCAGCCGATATTGCTTTAGCCTCAGGACTCACGTTTACGAGCCTTATGCTTGGACTTATGCTTATAGCGGTATGTGCTTCTTCTGCAAGGAGGTTTTTTACTTCTGGTAAAACTGTGAAGAATATAAACAGGATCTCAGGTGGAATTATGATTGGTGTTGGTTCTTATCTTGGATTGAACGGATAGACTTTCTCAAAAATTACCCGAACACCGTCGAATCCCGTTAAAAACGATGGAAAAGAAATCAAGTTGTGGGTAAGTGAGTAATCACTTTTTCGGCCAGCAACCGGGTGGGAGAATCTGCACAACCAATACGCCTCCTGAAACAAAAAAAATACACCCTGCTAATACTCTTTATGGTTCCAATCGCTGGCCAAAACTATGCACAACCATAAGAATGACACAAATCATAATGATGATAATTTTATAATAGAATAACGACTTAAATCGTATCACACTGACTCTAGTCAGCGATTTTCAGTCGCTTTTCATTCTATGGATTTTTATTCCATAGTGTGTTGAAATTTTCTAACACATCAGTCCTGAGAACTCGCGTATTCCTGCAGCTTTTCTCTCAGTACAGTAATTTCAAGCTTTAACTCATCCACATCACTCCTGGGTGCAAGATTCATCTTCTCCATTACCAACTTAACCTTTTCTTCAACTTGTGCCTGCAACTCATCTTTGGCTTCTTCAGATCGTTTGAGGAGTTGATCTACAAGTTCTCTCCCCTCCTGCTCTGTCAATTTTCCTTTTTCTATAAAGTCTTTTGCCAACTCTTCAACTTTTTCTTTGGTAAGTGCTGCGACACCAATTCCGGTTAACAATGTCTTCTTTACAAGATCAATCATTTATTCCTCCATTAAAATATTATTAAAAAACTCTAATGCTCTTTCCTTTGCCACCTGAATAGCGCAGGAGTTTTGAATACTGCTGGCAAATTAATGGCCAAAGGAAAGATTTCAAGCAAAATAATAGGTGAACGGTTTCGGCCTTCCCAAGCATCTCTCTAATCTAAATTGCTTTGCCAACAAGAAAATAAATCTAAAATTTACAATTTCTCACCTTGTCTATTAGGAATATAAGCATCAAAAAGGGAACGTGCAATATCAGGCAAGAGCCAGAGTTTTATAACTGTATCACGGTCAAGCATTAATTCATCTGCCCAGGATTTCTGGTATCTATTCAACGAAAACAGTGAATTGGCAACCATTTTTCTCTTAACAGGGTTTTTGGCGTGATTTTTTAAATATGGATTACTTGATCTCTGAACTGGGATGAGGGGAAGATGGCCACAGGTGCCAGGGAACAAGACAAACAGAACTGGGCAAAAAACTCATCGAATTGTTTGAAAAAATAACCAGAAAAAGAAAACGGGAACGCCTTAAAAGAACCAATTCTCGAAATCTTCTGGAACGATAACAAAAATTCGAAAAAGATACATTGAGATTTATGGATAATAAAATCGTACCATTCACCAACAACGTTGGTGAAAACGATATCAGCTTGTTTCCGCTCAAAAGAAGGTGTGCAATTTTTCTTTCGGATGCGCAGTTACATTTCTTCTTGTCGTAAACAGGGTATTGCGTCAATAACAGCCTTGGCTTAATTGTTCAAGGGTGAGTTGCCTGATTTGATGCATTAACATGAATATGTCTTGGTATTACGCTGAATGGTTACGATAATATTTTCTAATTTTATTGTTTTGGTCAATACTTTTTTATCCATGCTCCGCCGGTAATCAGCCTCACATTTAAATGAGAAGTATTCGTTTTCTTGAATTACAATTTGTGAGGAGCAAACTACGGATGGACTGGCGGATGATTCTTGATTATTTTCAAAAAAAAATTGATGCTCCTATTTTTAATGTGTTACACAACATGTTTGTTATTGTAACATACATGGGCGATTGTGTTTCGATAATTCTTCATTGGAAAACAACAACCCGAATATTAACAACACCATTTCCAAACTCATATTTGAGACCCAAATGAAAACAAGTACCACCACCTTTTTTTCTGCTGCAGGCTGTCTGACTTTTTTTTATATATGTTTTCAGCGAGAATAGTGCCTGAGCAACAAATCAGGACAAAGAAAAAAGCCGCAAACCCACGTTGCTGGATTAGTGACTTTTACAAAAAAAGAGAACTTTGTCATTGTAAACTCAGCCTCTAATTAATTGGTTCCCCAAAGGCATTTAATGATCTTCCGGCAACCAAATCAACTGTTACAAACATGGTAAGTTCTGTATCTAACAGGCTGGAATTAGGTTCAATTTTCATCATACAGGTTCTGTTGGGCTTGGTAAAAGCAAGGATGATACTGTGACCTGAAACTTCACCAGCAAGTTTCCATTTATTTTTCTGCATGGCAGCCACAATAAACTCTTTTAACGAATATGCTTCAATTCTTCCTTTGTAATGAATAATACCACCACGAAATGACTCTGTTCGAATGGACACGCTGTCTTTGTAGATAAATTTCATATCTGCAGGCAATTCAATATCTTCAAAGTTTCCAACGGTGCTGGAAATTGGAGACATATCTGCAATATCCTCAATATCTGGCAAATCGCTTGTATTATTCCCACCAAAACAGCCTGCCAATAACATCAAAAATGGTATTAAACAGGACACAAACCGTAAATTATTTTTCATTTTTTCTTTCATACACACCCTCCAATTAAATTTGTAAATGTTTCACACATAATCAATTGCACCAATACACATATATTTTATCTCAAGATATTCTTCAATACCATATCTTGATCCTTCCCTGCCAATACCTGATTCTTTCATACCTCCAAAAGGCGCTGACTCAGATGAGAGCAAGCCAGTGTTGACTCCAACCATTCCATATTCCAATGCCTCTGTCACACGAAAACAGCGTCCCATATCACGAGTGAAGAAGTAGGAAGCCAGGCCATATTCTGAATCATTAGCCATGATAACTCCTTCTGCCTCTTCGCTGAAAACAAACAGCGGGGCAACAGGCCCAAAGGTTTCTTCAGTAGCTATTTTCATGTCAGTGGTAACGTTTCCAAGAACAGTTGGTTCAAAAAAGAATCCTTTTTCACCGATTCTTTTTCCACCAGCAAGAAGAGTAGCCCCTTTATCACAGGCATCCTTAATTTGTTCTTCAACTTTACTTATGGCATTCAAATCAATTAAAGGACCCTGATTTACATCTTTTTCAAACCCGGAACCTATTTGCAGTTGTTCTTTTACTGCACAGGCAAGCTTATCGGCAAATTGTTGATATACACCCTTTTGAATAATAAAACGATTGGCACAAACACATGTTTGACCAGCATTTCGATATTTAGAGACAAGTGCCTCAGAGACAGCAAGATCAATATCAGCATCATTAAAAACTATAAATGGCGCATGCCCACCAAGCTCCAGTGAAATTTTCTTCACTGTTTCACTGCAAGCCGCCATTAATTTTTTACCAACCGGAGTTGATCCGGTAAAACTCAGTTTTCGTACCACAGGACTTGCGGTTAATATGCTGCCAATTTCTCTTGCTGGACCTGTCAACACGTTAAACACTCCGTCAGGAATCCCGGCCCGATCTGCAAGTTCAGCTAAAGCAAGAGCTGAAAATGGGGTTTGTGCCGCTGGTTTCACCACAACTGTACAACCGGCAGCAAGGGCGGGGGCTGCCTTCCTGGTTATCATGGCAGAGGGGAAGTTCCATGGAGTAATCGCTGCGCAAACACCAACAGGCTCTTTCAGAACGATTATACGTTTTCCCTTCTGAGCCATAGGTATGGTATCGCCGTAAACTCTTTTTGCCTCTTCGGCAAACCATTCTACATATGCAGCGCCATACAATACCTCGCCTTCTGCTTCAGCAAGGGGCTTTCCCTGCTCACTGGTCATAATAATTGCAAGATCTTCTTTGTGTTTTACTATAAGATCAAACCATTTTCGCAGAAATACAGATCGTTCTTTAGCAGTTAGTTGCTTCCATATTCCATAGGCTTTTTCTGCAGCGTTAATAGCATTCGTGGTTGCTTCCTGGCCAAGAGCCGGTACACTGCCAAGCAGCTGGTTATTCGCAGGGTTGTATACCTGAATGACATCTTCTGATTCGATCCAGACGCCGTCTATATAGCACTCCTGCTTAAATAAAGCAGAATCGTTTAACTTCATAAGTAACCTCAATAAAACTAGAGGCTTGTCTGAGAACAGGCATTTTGATCAAAATCGAATAATTTTCTAAAAATAAGCACAGTCATAAATATGATATTGCGAGCATTATTTTTTTAAAAAATTCTAGAGAGTTTGGGCAAAAGGGCATTCTCGGACAGCCTCCTAGTTCTCGATGGTGGTAGGGTTGTTTTGACGAAAAACAAAAAAAAGGTTGTTGTTAAAAAAACTGAACAATATTTGTAAATGTTTTATAAATCATTTACCAGGCAGAATCAATATGTTTAAATCTTGAATAACTTATTCAAAATCAGCGAACTGTTCAGTGTATTTCTTTATAGTCATTTTTACCATGTAATTCGTCATTTCCGCATGTTTTTAGCGGGAATCCATAACAATTTATGCATGGATCCCCGATAACCACCCTCGGGAATGACAAATCGACCATTTTTAAATGATATACTCCTACGTTTGGTGTTTATCTAAATTATGGTGAATAATTACGAATACCTCACCATACTAATATCTTATGTCAGAACCTCAAATAACCATCGTTTTCATCAGGAAAGAACCAATCAGGTTAAGTCAATTTCTAAAACTTGCTAACATTGTACAGGATGGAGTGGAAGCAAAAATCAGAATTACAGAAGGGAACGTCCACGTAAACGAGAAACTGGAAGTTCGACGGGGAAGAAAACTTTATAACAATGATACAGTCCAAATAGGTGATGTCTTTCTTCAGGTACAAATTTGATGGCATCGTAAAAACTCTTTCTCTTCTTTGCCACTGCAAATTTGCTGTCATTACGGCGTACTTAAGTACGCTTCATTCCATCATCCCGCACAAGCTCCACCTCAATACCTGCCAGCATATTCATTTATAGCAGCAGGGCATCATTATTTTCGTGCCCCGTATAGGAACCTGCAGCAACCACCTTTGGGCTGAGCAGCACATGCAGTACAGCTCTCCCTCATTTTTTTTGTAAGAATTCATTTATTTCAGTCTGATTGATCAGAGTAGTGCCATATTCAAGATACAAATTTCCTACTATAACAAGTTTATGGGAACCGTCACCACCGTAACAATCGTGAACAATTTCTTTATAATACATCACTGTTCCTGTTTCCTTTACCCATCATTTCACGCCATACTGGTGCCGCCACCACCCCGCCTGTTTTCCCTGATCCCAGACTGCTGTTGTCATCATTTCCTATCCACACTCCTCCTAGACGATTGCCGCTAAAGCCGACAAACCAGGCATCCCTGTTGCTGTTCGTGGTGCCTGTTTTTCCACCGTAGGGAGGGGCAACTCCTGCTGCACGTTTTCCGGTTCCCTCATCTATTACCCGAGCCAAAAGCCCTCGCATCTCTCGAGCCACTACCGGGCTAAGCACCCGCCTGGATAATGTTTTTGTATTATATATTCTTTGGCCGTCATTTTTGGCAATCCCGGTAATTACGACTGGTGCAGAATAGTTTCCACCATTCATAAAGGGGGAATACGCAGCAGTGATTTCAAGTAAGGAAACCCCGGTGGCACCAAGTGCTAATGAAAGATCTGCTGTAATAGGCGGTCTCAAGCCAAAGGCCCGAGCCATAGTCTGGACGCGTTGAATACCAAGTTTCTGCAACAATCTGATAGCCACAATATTCCGAGATTTGATCAATGCCTCAGCAAGGGTAGTTTTTCCATAATGTCTGCCTGTAAAGTTCTTTGGTTCCCACTTTTGTCCATTCTTCCCTGTAATGGAGATCGGACTGTCCAGTATACTGTTCTCGGGGGTAAAACCGGATGCAAAAGCCGTACTATAGAGAATGGGTTTAAAAAGGGATCCGGCGGATCGTCTGGCCTGAGTGGCTCTATCAAAAACACTCTTGCTAAAGTCACATCCTCCCGCCAGAGCTCTTACCATTCCATTTTTCCCATCCATGACTATTGCTGCTCCCTGAACCGGAACGTTCCCGGGAAAACTATTTGCAAGTCCCCGACGAAGGGCTGTCACAGTTTGTTGTTGCTGCTTCTTATCCAGAGTGGTGTAAATTTTCACTCCTGCCCTATTTAAAGAGACTTTCAGAATTTCTTCCGCCTGTTTTTTAACCAATTGTATAAAATAACCGTTTTCCTCCTCTTGCTTTTTTCTGTCTCCAGTAAGAACAACTGGACTCTCATATGCTGCCCTCGCCTCAGCGGAACTGATATACCCATTTGCTGACATCCTGTTCAAGACATAACGCTGCCGCTTTCTGGCAGCCACCATATGCCTGTTGGGGGCATATCTGCTAGGAGCCTGTGGTAACCCGGCCAGCAGTGCAGACTCTCCGATACTCAGATCACGCGCCGATTTGGCAAAATAGGTTTTCGCCGCCGCCTCTACGCCGTAGGCACCATCTCCCAGATAAATCTGGTTAAGGTAAATATGGAGGATATCGTCTTTGGGAAGAAGTGTATCAATACGCCAGGCCAGAATTGCCTCTTTGAATTTTCGCAGATACGTTTTTTCAGGACTGAGAAGAAGGGATTTGGCCACTTGCTGGGTTATGGTGGATCCACCCTGCCCCCGGTGTCCACTTTTCACATTATTCAGTGCTGCCCGAAAAACAGACCAGAAATCAAGACCAGGATGGGAGTAAAAACGACTATCTTCTGCTGCAACAAACGCCTGCGGCAAAAAAGACGGGAGTTCTCTCAAGGGTACAACTGTTCGATTTTCTAAATAAATACGTGTTATCAAACCACCACAATGATCAACTATCTCCGTTGCCTGGAGCGGCTGATATTCAGCGACATTGCGAATATCAGGAATTTTCAGCAATGCAAGGATAAACAGCAAGCCACCGAGGAAGAGACTTATGGAAAAGGCTATTCCAAACAAAAAGCCGATGATATGTTTTTCATTCAGCGGCTTTTTGTAAACACGTTTTTTTGTTGTTACATCAGTTTTTTTTTTCAACCAAAGACACCCTTCAAGAAAAAGAAAAATACCATGGCCATTATGGCACCAGCCGGCAAGGTAACAATCCAGGAAATAATAATATTGAGTACAACCCGCAGATCAAGGGCTCCAATACCACGGGCAAGGCCAACACCTAACACCGAGCCAATGAGGATATGCGTTGTGGAAACAGGAAGCCCGGTACGGGACGCCAAAACCACAGTACTGGCAGCAGCAAGCTCTGCGCAAAACCCGCGGGACGGTGTAAGTTCGGTTATTTTTGTGCCGACGGTGAGCATAACTTTGTATCCGAGGGTAATAAGACCAACCACAATACCGGTACCACCCACAATCAAAATCCAGATTGGCATTTCAGATTTCTGCATCACCTCACCACCGGAACTCACAATAGAGATAACAGCGGCAAGAGGACCAATACCATTTGCCACATCATTAGAACCGTGAGCAAAGGCCATGGAACAGGCAGTAAACAGCATCATGGGGGTAAACACCTTTTCAACACTGGCAAAATGGAATTCCCGATCCGCTTCGGGGTCTTCTTTTACTTTACGGATAAAAAACCAGCCTATGGCGGAAGTAATCCCGCCAAACACTATCGCCAGAAAAATACTTTGGCCACCTGTCATATCAATATGCAGATGCTTTAATCCCTTGAACATGGTGACTAACGAGATAACGAAGCCAACCAGAAAGACATAAAACGGGGCATATTTTTTGGCGCTGCGCAAAGGGTTTTCACTGTTAAAAATCAGTTTTCTGGTAGACATAACCAGCAGAAAGGCGATGGTTCCACCAATGGCTGGAGAAATAACCCAACTGGCCACGATTTTCCCAACTTTCCCCCAATTCACAGCATCAGGGCCAATTCCAACAATGGCAAAACCGATAAGGGCACCTACTATGGAATGGGTAGTAGAAACAGGCCATCCACGACTTGAGGCAATCATCAACCAGACACCGGCAGCAAGAAGGGCTGCCAACATGCCATACACAAGAATCTCGGGAGTGGCCACGATATTTGTGGGATCAATAATCCCTTTACGAATGGTCTTGGTCACATTTCCACCAGCAAGAACAGCCCCGGCAAACTCAAAAACTATGGCTATACCAATAGCCTGCTTTATAGTAACAGCACCGGCTCCCACTGAAGTACCCATAGCATTGGCAAGATCGTTGGCTCCGACACCCCAGGTCATATAAAGACCAAAGATAATAGCCAGGATCATAAATATGGTTCCATATGCAGCTATAATTTCCATTTTTTTCTTCCTTAATTACAATCTCTGCAAAATTATTTTGATAAAAACAGCAAGAGCCGATCAGCCATATTCTCAGCATGATCAGAGATGTCACCGACTTCTTCAATGATTTTATACCAGAACATCACAGAGACAGGATCAAGTTCTTTCTCTGTCATAAACAGTGTTCTATTTACTGTCCTCAGAATATGATCAATGGAGTGCTCCTCCCGGCGCACAACTTTGATCATGGCGGTCACTCTATCATGCTCTCTGCCAGAGAAACCGACATGAACCAACTCGTCAAGCTCTTCGATCATCTCCTGTGCCTTTAAACATATCTGCACCGTGCTTTGCAGCAATTCGTCAAAACTTTCTTTAATGGCTGCAGGAATCTGCATATCACGACTTTCCAGTATCTGACCGATTTTCTCAACACCATCGGCAATGGAATCCTGTTCTTTGATAAGACTAAGGAGATCTTTTCTATCGACAGGCAGCAGCAAAGTATTGGGCATATTCTGACGAAATTCAGATTTGATGGTATCCGCTTCTGTTTCACGATCATTGATCTGCCTTGCCAGACTTGCCACCCCTTCCTGATTTTTATTGTATACGCTTTCAAATAACTCAGGGAGCAGTTTGGCGCACTTAACAACCACCTTCATATGCTGCTGGATAGGTTTAAAAGGTGATTTGCGCAAGAGTCCAGCAAGGGGACTGGTTGACTTTACGGCCATATTTCCTCCAAAAAGATGGGATTAAGACATCTCATTAATAATTTTCAATAAAGGTTCTGCCGGATAGCTGAGCGGTATCATTTTTTCCTTGATCTGCATATACAAACTCGCCCCGTCCAGATGTCCGCTATATATAATATGATGCCCTTTGATATTGCCAGCATTTTTCCAGAAACTATTAAAAGGATCAAGGGGGGTATGCCCCACAACAAAAGGAGAACGTGCTGAAATACCAAGACTTTTCCTGAATTTTTTCACGTCTTTTTTATCATACCCTGCCATATAGTGGGAACGCTGCAATCTGTTGCTCAAAACCTCTTTGCACATTTTCGGATGCTTACGGATATCTATGATTTCATCGAGGGACATTTGCTTGCGTGGAGGGGCAGCGTGACAGGCAGCACAACTCTTTGTTTTCATAACAATGGGCAGCAGATCATAAAATTTTTGCATTTCCTCTACATATTCTTTACCGCGCAATTCCTGCAATCGTTTGCGCATAAGCAGCCCCTGGGAAAACCCATTTTTACTAATACCAGCAGCAAAACTGTCGTGATTGCCCAGAAGATAGAAGAAATTCTCCGGGAACTGACATTTCACTTTAAAAATCAGGTCCATCATGAGGATAGAGCTGTTCATATTCTCCATCTCACCTGAGACCTCGGAATGAACTGCGTCACCAAGAATTACCAGACTGGCACGACTCACAGCCAGGTGAGCAATAAGACAATTTTCTGTTAGAATTTTGAGAAAATTATCAACCTGGCCATGCAGATCCCCCGCAATAAGTAATGTCTGATCTTCAGGGATTTCAAGAAGGGCACCCGGTTCTCCTGAGTCCAGAGCTTTGCGGTACACTTCATGGCTCAGGATATCGTTTACTTCCCGTATGGTGGTCAGTGCCTCGGCAGGAGTTAGGATCTTTATCTCCCCTCCAAAAATATCACGAATCGCATTAAGAGAATTGAAACGATTGGTTCCCAGCCGTTCGCGAATATCCTGATCCCCACTTCTGACAACCTGGATAGCTGTTGTCACTTCCTGGGGTTTAAAGATAAGATCTCCTTTAAAATTAGTAATGGTCAAATGACGTTTACTGAACTCTTTGGTAAAGTTAAATATTTCATCAAACTGATGATTCTCCCGACCGATGAGTACCGTCTCTCCTACTCTGATCCGGGCAAAACCATGAATATTATTGGCAAAGCAATCTTTCGCACGGGCAATAAGCCAGTTTTTCTTGATATTTTTTTTCTTCACCCCCATGGGGATTTCTGGACTGAAGACAAAACGCTGTGCCCCTATAACCATATCAAAGTTTTTACCATCATGGGGAATACGGCACTCGCTGCTGATTTCCTGTAAGGCATCACTCACGGTAAACCAGTTTACCGGTTCTTCCCGAAAAATTAGCCATTTCCATCCGGCAAAGGTTGTCAGGTCAGGCCTGAAATCAGAATCCGCCTCCGCCCAGGGGGGAACATTCACATCATCCGGTTCTGCAATTCGCATGGGCAGTTTACTTATTCTTTTACGAACGTACACCTGCATACCAGCCTGATCCATATAGAGTGCCACTTCACGGTAGATATCAGACTGCCTTTTTACCATGGCAAGAGTCAGATTTTTATCCACGGGGAAATAGCCTTCAGTGTGCCTGGCCATGCGACGCTCATAAATTTTCTGAGGATCGGGTAATAAAAACTCAAAAATATAGCGGGTACGCCAGTTAGTGTGGAAAACGGTACTGGCAACAGGCGGAATTTGAATTCGATCCAACTCCAAAAACAGCGGCTCCTCTGCTTCGAGCCATTCTTTATCAAACACCGTCAGAGCTTCACTAAACCCTTTAAAGGGGAACCCGAGATGCACCTCGCGGGGGCGATAAGTAAGGGTATGATCTTTCCACCAGCCCTTTCGGGTGAGATCAACATACCCTTCATTGGGCCAGCCGTGTACCTTGTTTATATAATATGTTTTTCCGGCACCAGGAGGACCTGTGACTACCAGCTGGACAAAACTCAGCCTGGCGGGTAGCTGCACACCCCGGATTGTCTGGAGATCTTTAATGGGAATCAG
>Ga0256826_1002171_pt1 | contig 12053 bp, 13 predicted proteins | sample CV79metaG_FD_185975 | JGI IMG/M metagenome (GOLD analysis project Ga0256826, IMG submission 185975) | Hydrothermal vent microbial communities from East Pacific Rise, Pacific Ocean - CV79 | ecosystem: Environmental > Aquatic > Marine > Hydrothermal vents | place: Pacific Ocean: East Pacific Rise... | reverse complement strand
TGATAAAGATAAGTGACCTTTTTCTTTGTTGTAAGATTTGATTACAACATCAACTTCTTCACCTTCTTCAAAGTATTGAGATGGATTAACTGGACCTCTATAAGAGATTTCATTGTAGTTTACTAAACCATCAACTCCACCCATATCAACAAACATACCATAAGAAGTAATTTTCTTAATAACACCTGTTTTAATTTCGTTTGTTTCCATTAATTTAGCAATTTGCTCATCTTTATTTTTTTGGTAATCTTCAATTAATTTTTTTCTTGAAATTACGATACTTGAAGTTTCTTTTTTAGCTTTTAATACTACAGCTTTGATTTTTTTACCAACAGCTCCAATTGCTTTTAAGTAACCTTGTGCCATTGGCATAAAGTATTCACAACCTTCTTTATCTTCAACAATAAAACCAGCTCTTGGTTTAACAGATACAACTGTACCTTCAATAATTACGTTTTCTGGCTCTTCACCATATTGTGCAAAGAATTTATCAAAAATAGCTTTTTGTAAAACTTTTTTGTAAGATAATGATAAGTTTTCACCTCTAGTTCCAAGAACCATAACTTCAATACTACCACCAACACTATATTTAACTTCACCATCAATTGTGATTTCAGAAAGGTTAATTCTACCTTCTTTTCCACCAATACTAACTATAAAGTCTGTATCTCTAATTGCTACAATTTCACCTGTTGTTACTGTGTTAGTTTGTGTGCTTTTCTCACTCTCCTCAAACATTGCTGCGAAGTTTTCATCTTCACCTAATTCATAATCTTCTAATTTTTTCATCGACACTTGCCTACCCTTGTTATAATTTTTAATGCAAGATTATAGCTAAGGTTAGCTTTAACAGTTATTAGGGAAGAAAAATTCACTGCAATTGTGTTTTTACATATATTTTAGTTATAATAACTTTATGATAACAAGAAGAAATTTTATAAAAAAATCGTTTATTTTAAGTGCTGCTGGAAGCCTTACTTTTAACAATACTGAACTTATTGCTAACACTGATGATAAAATAAAAACCCCATTACTAAAAGTTGATGGTAAATTTAAAGAAATATCATGGAAAAAAGCATATGATATTATGCAAGAAAAAGCATTAGACGCATTAAAACATTCAGGTGTAAATGGAGTAGGACTTTTTGCTGATGCTAATATAAGTGTAGAAGAGTCATATGCTTTTAATAAACTTTTTAAAGCAGGATTTAGATCAAATAATATATCTACTAGTTCTTTTGAGAATGAAGAAATTGCATTAGAAGCTAGAACTATTGTTTATGGAATAGATGGTGTTTCTGGAACTCTTGATGATATATTAAATAGTGATTATGCAATACTATTTGATATAAATTCTTCAAGGATGCAAATCAATAAAAATACAAAATATATCAATATCACAAACTCTTTGGCTAAAAATAAAAGTGCTTTTTTAAATATTAATATCAAAGATTCAACTTATTCATATTTGTTAAATTATATAATAAATGAACAACTAAAAACTATAAATGAAGATGATTTAATTTATCTTAAAAAGCATTTTGTATTTGCAAATTTTAAAGATAATACTCAATGGGAAATATCATTTAAAAATTATAAAAAATCTGTTCTAAAATATACACTTGAATATGTAAGTGATATTTGTAAATTAGATGAAAAAGAAAATATTAAAGATTTCCAAGACAAGATATTACACCTAAAAAACATACTTGTAAATAAAAATAAAAAAATTATTTCACTTACATCTAGTATATTTAACAAATCTAAAGATTCTCTACAAAGTAATATTTTATTGCAAAGTATCCATTTACTTGTAGACAAACATTCTCGTCCAGGGTGTGGAGTATTTAATATTTCAAATCATATCTCTCAAGGTAGTTTAGATGATGTAGGATTATATTCAAATAGATTACCTTCTAATATGTATGTAAAATATAAAGAACACAGAGAAAAAGCAGAAAAGATTTTTAACCTTGCAAAAGGTACTTTAAATCCAGTTTCATACACACATGATGAATTTTTAAATCATATTGATGTAAGTGTTACTAAGTTTTTATGGGTTTGTGCTAGTGATAATAATTCATTTATAAATACTCTTTCAAATAAAGATTTATTTATAGTTTCATCATCAAACTATATAAACAAATCAAATATAAATTCTAATTTAATACTTCCAACTGCTTCAAGCAGACAAAAAAACTCTATTATTATAAGTGAAGATAGAAAAATAACTTATCTTTCTCAAGAAGAGTTACCACAAGATTTATCTATGAGTTTATTATGGCAAGTAATTGAGTTTTCCAAAAGATTTACTTTTGCAGATGTTTATAAAAGAGTTAAAGTTGATAATACACAAGCTTTAAAAGATGTACTTACTAAATTTATCTCTTTTGGATATTTAAAAGAAGATTCTCTTTATAATTTATTATTTGATAATCCAAAATTAAGACTATTTGATAAATCTTATGGATTAAATACTGAAATGAATAGCGACAAAAGATTTGTAATTGGCAGTGATGGTGGAGTATTTATTGGATATAGATATAATATCCAAGAATATTTATTTAATGAATATAGACAATTTACATTAAGTAACGCACATGACGTATTAAGATATGAAGATTATGTAAACTCTAAAAAAACTATTCTTTGGCCAGTAATTAATAATAAATCAATCAAATATAGATTTAATCCAATTGATGATATTTATGCAAGAGAATCTTTAAAAGATAATAGAAAATTCTCTTTTTATGGAAAAATGAAAGAAAAAAATCTTCCATTTGGTGATTTAAAATCACTTACAAATGATGAAATAAATAAAAAAACATTTAAATACAGAGCTAAAATATTTACTTGTAATATAGAAGAGTAATTTTACTCTTCTAAAATTGAGCTAATCGCTTCTACTGATTCATCACTCATATCTAGGTCTAAATGATTATGACCTTTTATTTCTAATAATTTTACATTTTTATTTAAAGATTTTAATTTATTATAAAACTCAATACTAATTTGAGGCTTAGAAATACTATCTTTTGTTCCATATATAACCATATAGTTTGTATATGTTCCAATATTATTTATAAAGTTATTTATACTTATTAGATTATTTTGACCTTTATAGTTTGATAAATCATATCGTCCACCTGCTAAAAATATATTTTTGATAAGCTTTGGATATTTTGCACTTATTGTTGCACTAAGTGATGCACCAGCACTATGTGCTATTATATTTATCTCTTTTGCATTGTATTTTGCTTTAAATGTGATAAATACTTCATGTAAAAAATCAATATATTCAGACTTACCAAATCTAGTTATTTTTTTATCATGTAGTAAACCTTGAAGATTATTTGTAGATGATTTTGAATACCCAGGCATTGCAAAAGTTATAGTTGTAATATCTGTATTCATAGAAACAGTAGATGCAAACGCTGAATACCTAGCTAATATATTTGTCCCATCTTTCCAAGCACCGTGAACAATAATATTTAATTTACCATCAACATCACCCTCTTCTACAAAATAATTTATACATTCATTTTGAATATATATCATATCATCTTGATTTTGGCACATCTGCTTTGTAATTGATTTACTGTAAAGTGTTAAACTAATAAATATTAGTAATAATAATTTCTTCATGATAATCCTTAATAATTAAAATATATAAGGAATTATTCTTTTAGTTGATTCTTGATATATTTTATATTCTTTAGATTTATTATTCCATAATGATTCTTCATAAAACATTTTTAGTATAAGATTTATTAATAATAAAAAATATATAATCAGACTTATATTTGAAATATTTAATAATAAAACTCCAAACATACTTATAAGTACAGAGCTATACATAGGATGTCTTATATACTTATAAATACCACTTGATATTAATACACAATTTTCTTTTATATCTGGACGTATATTAAAATTGTCTAGTTTATTTTGAGATATTGCTAATATCCCAATACTAATGCCCAATAAGATTAAACTAATTGCTATATATGAAAAGTTAAAATTTATTATACTATTTAAACATAGTATAAATATTGCAGTAAATTGTATAGCTACTAATATTTTACTTTTCATTTATATTCTAAAAATCTCTTGGTTTTGAAAGTGCTATTTTAACTGCATTTAGATATTCGTCTCTACTTATATGTTTTGCACCAAAACTTTCTAAGTACTCCGTATGTATTTGTGAATCTATAAGTGAAAAACCATTTTGTTTTAGTCGTTGAACTAATGCTACAAATGCAACTTTACTAGCACCACTTACCTTACTAAACATAGATTCTCCACAAAATATATCTCCAACAATAATACCATATCCTCCACCAACAAGTTCATCACCAATCCATGCTTCAAAACAATGTGCAAACTTTTGTGTATGTAGTTTGGTATATGTTTCTATCATATCAGGATGTATCCATGTTCCATCTTGGTCAGGTCTTGGAGCTGATGCACACTCAATCATCACTTGTACAAAACTAGTGTTAAATCGGATTTCAAACATATCTTTTCGTATTAGTTTTTTAAGGTTTTTACTTATATGAAAATCATCAATATTTAATACAAATCTAGGATTTGGACTCCACCAGAGTATTGGATCTTCTTCATTATACCAAGGGAAAATTCCCTTTACATATGCAGCCATTACACGATTTGCACTTAAATCACCACCGTGAGCCAAAATTCCTTCTTCACTAGCAAATCTTGGATTAGGAAATGTTAGAGAATATTTACTAATCTCAGGTATCATTATATTTTATTTATATGTAAATTTAAATTCATTATCTTTAAAGTCTATTTTTACAACTCCACCATCTTTTAATGAACCAAATAATATTTCATTTGTTAATGGTTCTTTTATCTTATCTCGTATAACTCTAAGAAGTGGACGAGCACCCATTTCTTTGTTATATCCAAGTGTTGCAAGTTCTTTTTTAGCTTTCATAGTAAGAGTAATATTAATATTTTTATCTTTCATAGAATCATTAATATTAACTATAAATTTACTTACTATTTTCACTATAATTTCTTCACTTAATTTATTAAATGATACTACCTCATCTAGTCTATTTATAAATTCTGGAGAAAAAAATGCTTTTATTGCTTTATTAGTTGGACTAGTATCATCTTTTGCAAAGCCCATTACATTTGCTTCTTTAGTTCCTAAATTAGAAGTAAGAATTAGTATTACATTTTGAAAGTCTGATTTTACACCATTGTTATCAGTTAATGTTGCATTATCCATTACTTGTAAAAGTATATTCATAAGTTCTGGATGTGCTTTTTCAATTTCATCTAACAATAATACACAATAAGGATTTTTTCTAATAGCTTCTGTTAGAAGTCCACCTTTATCACTTCCTACATATCCAGCAGGCGCTCCAATTAGTCTACTTACTGTATGTGCTTCACTGTATTCACTCATATCAAATCTTTCAAAGTGAATACCCATAACAGCAGCTAATTCTTTCGCTACTTCTGTTTTACCAACTCCTGTTGCCCCTGTAAATAAAAAGCTTCCTACAGGTTTATTATTTTCACCTAAACCTGCTCTATTTATTTTAATTGCTTTTGTAATTGTTTTAATAGCATCATCTTGTCCAAATACTCTTTTACAAAGATTTGTATCTATATTTTGCAATAATGTTAAATCAGATGCAGTAGCAGTTTTTGGTGGTATTTGAGCCATTGTTGAAATTGTAGCTTCAACATCTTTTTGTGTTATTTTTATATTCTTTTTAGTTTTATTACTTTTAAATTTTTTAGAAACTGCAACTTCATCAAGTACATCTATTGCGCTATCTGGTAAATATCTATCATTGATAAACTTTTTTGATAATTCTACACACAATTTAATCGCATTTGGAGTATATTTTACACCATGAAATTCTTCATATTTATCTTTTATTCCATCAAGTATTTTAACTGCATCATCAATACTTGGTTCTTTTACATCTATTTTAGCAAATCTTCTAGCAAATGCCTTGTCTTTGCTAAAGTCATTTCTATATTCTTCATAAGTAGTAGCACCAATCACACGTAAACTTCCATCACTAAGCATAGGTTTTAGTATATTTGATGCATCCATTGATGAACCACCTACAGCTCCAGCACCAATAAGCTGATGTATTTCATCTATAAATAATATTGCATTTTTTTGTTTTTTTACATCTTTTATTATTGCTTTTAGTTTCTTTTCAAAGTCACCTCTATATTTAGTCCCAGCAACCATATTTCCCATATCAAGTGAAAATATTTTGGCATCACTTAACATTTCAGGTACTTCATTTGATGCTATTTTTAAAGCAAGTCCTTGAGCAATTGCTGTTTTACCAACTCCTGTTTCACCTAAAAGAATTGGATTATTTTTCTTTCTTCTTCCTAGTACTTCTATTACTCTTTGAACTTCTTTACTTCTTCCTATAACTGGATCTATCTTACCTTCTATAGCTAAAGCAACTAGTTCTTCACTATTTTCTTTTAATGTTGATTTTTTTTCTTTTTTACTTCCATTGATATCAAGTTCTATAATATCTTCCATCTCATCTTCATCAAACTCTTCATTTGATCCATGACTTATCTCTTCTAATATATCTACTTTTTGTAAACCCATTTGTTTTAATAAATACGTACTGTAATTTTTATCATCTTTTAATATAGTTACAAACATATCCACTACTGTTGCTTTTGGTTTACCTGAAAGTTGAGCATGTGTTATTATTTGTTCAATTGTTGAAGTTAATGTTACTGTTTCTATTGGATCTTGATTTACTTCATCTTCTAGGAATTTTGGTACATTTTTATTAATATATTCTTTTATTGAATCTTGAATATCTGCAATATCTATTTGTAAGTTATCAAATATTTCTAATACAACATTATCAGTTAATATGTATATAAATACATGTTCAACTGTAATATATTCATGTTTATTTGCTCGTGCATAAGTTATTGCTTTTCCAAATACTTCTTGTAGCTTTTCATGTATCATTAGTAATCCTATTCTTCTTCTAAAATTGCTTTTAGTGGAAATTGTGCTTTTCTTGCATTTGCTTTTACTTGAGCAACTTTTGTTGCAGCTATTTCATGAATATATACTCCACAAACTGCTTTTCCATTTTTATGTACTTTTAACATAATTGCTGTTGCTTCATCTTGCGTTTTTTTAAATATTTTTGTTAATACTTCTATTACGAAATCCATTGTTGAATAATCATCATTTAACAACAATACTTTATATTTTTTTGGTTCTTCTAATTGAATCTCTTCTTCAATATCAAATTCTACTTCTCTAGCCAAAATAAACCTTTTGTATTTTTTATTTATTATACCTAATAATATAAAACAATTTGTTAAAGTATATTTTTAATACAATATTTTATTAGATTTTGAATATTATTTAGCTATACTATTTATATGTTATTAACTAAAAAAACTGAATATGCACTATTATCACTTATTTCTATTGCTAAAAGTACTGTACCTAAAAACGTGGACTTGCTTTCAAAAGAATTAAATATACCAAAACCATATTTAGCAAAAATTTTACAAAACTTTTCAAAACAAAATATTTTGAAATCTTTTAAAGGTATAAATGGTGGATTTGAATTAGCCTTACATCCAAGAGATATAAGTATATTACAAATTGCAACCATATCAGAAGAAAAGCTCCCTGTTGTATTTGAATGTTCAAGTAGTCAAGATGATTGCCCTAGTCTTAAAGCATCATCTTGTTCATTGTGGAGTGTATTAAATAATTTACAAACAAAAATAGACGACTTTCTAGGTTCTCTAACACTAAAGGATATTATGCAATGAAATTTTTTCATATTTCACATACTGATTTAGATGGCTATAGCTGTCAATTAATCTCTTCAAAGATATTTCCACAAGGAAATTTTTACAATGCCAATTATGGTCTTGAAGTTAAAGTATCTATTGAAACAGTATTAAATGAAATTAAAAACTTCAAAGAAGAAGAGATATTCTTCTTAATAAGTGATTTAAATCTTAACTTAGATGAATCAAAATCATTAAATAAAGAAGTAAATAAACTAAACAATGAAGGTTTTAATATAACTCTTAAACTTTTAGATCATCATGCGACAGGAAAACCATCTTCACTTAAATATGATTGGTATTTTTTAGATGTTACAAGAAGTGCTACTAAAATTGTTTATGATTACTTTATTGAAAATTATGAACAATTTGAAGCAATGTGTAGTGATGAATTTAAAAAACTAATAGAAGCTGTTGATGATATTGATATTTGGCATGAAAATGATGAATACTTTGAATTTGGAAAAGTTATTATGAGAATTATATCTCACTCACAAGAGATTAATCCAACTTTATTTCCAGATGAAAATAGAGATTATAGATTTTATTTATTAAATAGATCTATGGAATTTATACATATGAAAGATGCACATATTGTACTTGATGATAATATTCAAAATCTTAAAAAACAATATCTAAAATTAGATGAGAAAAATGATACTATTGATAATCTTATGTCTAAATATTTAGTATATTTATTAGAAAACAAAAAAGAAGAATTTGCAATATTCTATAAAGGTCATAAAGGAATTTTGACATTCTCATTAGCAAATATATCAATTCCAGCAAATACTTTCTTAAAAGCAAATCCAGATTTTGATTTCTTTGTAAACCTAGGAAGAAGAGGAAGTACAGGATTTAGAGCTACTGGAAATGTTGATGTAGCAGTTCTTGCTTCTAAACTAAACGGTGGTGGTGGACATCCTAATGCTAGTGGTGGTAGCTTTAGAGATTTTAAAGAAACAACTGATTATGTAAAAATTAAAGCTTATTTTGAAGATAAATTAAAGGCTATAAGCTAAAATAATATATAATTAATCAATAAAGGATATATCGATGAAAATAGTAACTTTTGAAGACTTAGATGAAAACTTAACAAGTGGACATGAAACATGTTTTGTACATAGTGGATGTTCTGGTGATGCAGATGTTGTAATTATAGATATAAATACAATATTTGATTATGAAGAAAAAAAATTAGCTTTATGTAAAGATAATTATACTTCAATTTCTGTAATTGATGATGCAAGTGATTTTGATGCATTTAAAAACTTTGGTATAACTGCATGGATAAAAAGAGAAAACATAAATGAACTTCCCGATTTACTTGCAGATGTTCAAAAAAGAATGGGCTTATAAAAGGCACTAATATTTTAATAGATACACATATTCACCTTGATAACAAGGCTTATCTTGATGATATAGATGAAGTTATTCAAACTGCTATATCACAAGGTGTTAAAAAATTCATAATTCCAGGTGCTGATATAAATGATTTACAAAGAGCTGTAGATTTAAGTCAAAAATACGATGAAGTTTATTTTGCTGTTGGGATTCACCCTTATGATATAGATTCTTATGATGAATCATACTTAGTAAAATTTATAAATCATAAAAAATGTGTAGCCGTTGGAGAATGTGGTTTAGACTATTTTAGACTTCCTGATAATGAAGAAGAAAAAATACAAAATATAAAATTACAAAAAGAAGTTTTTGTATCTCAAATCAATCTTGCAAAAAAATACAAAAAACCATTAATCATACATATAAGAGATGCTTCAAATGATAGTAAAATTATTATGCTAGAAAATAATGTAAATGAAGTTGGTGGAGTTTTGCATTGTTATAATGCGGATGAACAACTTCTTAGTCTTAGCGATCATGGTTTTTATTTTGGTATTGGTGGAGTTGTAACATTTAAAAATGCAAAAAAACTTGTAAATGTATTGGATAAAATTCCAAAAGAAAAACTTTTAATAGAAACAGATGGTCCATATTTAACTCCCCACCCATATAGAGGTAGTAGAAATGAGCCAAAATATACTAATGAAATAGCAACTAAAATATCTGAAATTTTAGAAATCTCAAAAGAACAAATTGAAGAACTAACAACAACCAATTCTTACAAATTATTTAAGTTTTAAAGCTAATTACAAAAATACTTAAATTGTAATCTTTTATTTAAACAAATCTTTTATATAATAAAATAAAAGGACATTTAATGTTTAAAATTGTACTTATGATGATAATTGCTCTACATTTACATGCTTCAAGCGCAAATATTATTAAATCCCCTAATGATTCCAAAAACTGTAATTACTATATTCTTAAAGATAATATATATTATTCTATAGTTGAATGGCTAAGCGAAGACCAAGCGAATAAAAACAATACTTATATTGGTGATTATTATAGAAAAGGTATCTCTACAATATATGATATCACTTCACATGAAGAGATAAGTGTATGGGTTGAAGAATACAGTAAATCTAAAAGCTTTATTGAAGAAGAATATAAATCTATTTGTAAATAGTTATTCTTCAACACTCACTATGCAGTTTGGCATAATATCAGGTTTTGTTATTTTTACTTTTAAGTTTTTAATCTCATATGTAGATTTTAAACCTTTTCTTATAAATAATATAGCATCTTCTATTAGCTTAAATTTTTCATCTTCCATAGATGATTGAGCAAAAGAAGCAACTTTACTATAATCAATAAAATTACTTCCATCATCATTGAAAAAATATTCAAATGATATATCTAAAATAACTTTTTGTGTTTGCACTCGTTCATGCGGTAAAATACCAATGATACAAGTAAAAGTTAATTCATTAATATTTACTTTTAACATTATACAGTTTTCTCTTCACCTTTGAAAAGTCTAACTATATTTGGAATATGCTTATAGAATATTACAAATGTAATTATATATACAGGAGCATTTGAATTTACTGTAAGTCCATCTTGCATATAAATAACTGCAATAACAACACCAACTAATCCTATAAGTGATGATACTGATGAAACTTTAAGTACTTTTGCACAAAATGCCCAAACTACTGCGCCTATTAGTGCAGGAACTGGTACAAGAACTAAAAATACTCCAAGTCCAGTAGCAACACCTTTTCCACCTTCAAGACCTAAAAAGATACTATAACAATGTCCAATAACACTAAGTACTGCTATTCCCCAAAGTGTCGCATCGCTTAATCCATATGACATACCTGCAAATACAACAACTGCACCTTTTAATGCATCAAGTATTACAGTAGCTGCTCCTAATTTTTTAGCTAATGCTGGATTTGTTTGCTTAACTACTCTTAAAACATTCGTTGCACCTATACTTTTGCTTCCAGATTCTTGTACGTTTACCCCTGCAAATTGTTTTGCTAAGATTAAACCAAAAGGTATAGAACCAACTATATATGCTACTGCTAAAAATACAACATTTGTATTAAAAAAATCCATCTATTTTCCTATTAATATCTAGTAGATATTCTTTATTTTATGCAATTATAACCAAAATTTTGTTAATATCTTAATATAAATAAACAAGGAATAATTTAGTGGATTTTAAAAAAGAGATTATTAGATTAAAAAAAGAATTAGATGTAACTATTGTTGCTCATTTCTATCAAAAAGACGAAGTTTTTGAGATGGGTGATATTACAGGTGATTCATTAGAATTAGCAAAAAAAGCAATGGCTGCTAAAAGTGAAAATATACTTTTTTGTGGTGTTGGTTTTATGGGTCAAAGTGTAAAAGTTTTAGCACCAGAGAAAAGAGTTATGATGCCAAAAATTGCTTGTTGTGCAATGGCAAAAATGATTGATGTTTTATATTTTAAAGAAAATTTGAAAATATTAAATGATGCTGGGCTTAAAAATGAAGATATCCTTCCTATTACTTATATCAACTCAAGTGCAGAAGTTAAAGCTGAAGTTGGAAAAATGGGTGGTTATGTTTGTACATCTTCAAATGCATTTAAAATAATAAATAAAGGTCTTGAAAGTGGAAAGAAAATATTCTTTGTACCTGATAGATGTTTAGGGCAAAATTTTGCAAATCAGATTGGACTTAAATCTGCTGTTGTAGGTATAGATCCTATTGATGAAGTTATGGCTAGTGATATTATTTGTTTTAATGGTTTTTGTTCAGTGCATCAATTATTTACTGTAGAAGATATTGAATTTTAT
>Ga0256826_1002170_pt1 | contig 12060 bp, 14 predicted proteins | sample CV79metaG_FD_185975 | JGI IMG/M metagenome (GOLD analysis project Ga0256826, IMG submission 185975) | Hydrothermal vent microbial communities from East Pacific Rise, Pacific Ocean - CV79 | ecosystem: Environmental > Aquatic > Marine > Hydrothermal vents | place: Pacific Ocean: East Pacific Rise... | reverse complement strand
CTCAAATTAATTGCTGTTAAACAAAATGGAGTTGCTATTAGATATATTAAAAATCCATCTGAAAAACTCAAATTAATTGCTGTTAAACAAGACGCAGGTGCTATTGTATATATAAAAAATCCATCTGAAAAACTTCAGCTTATTGTTGTCAAAAATTATAGAACTGGTATTATTTATATAAAAAATCCAACAGAAAAAGTTCAACTTATTGCTGTAAAAAAAAATACACACAATATTAATTATATCAAGAATCCAACAGAAAAAGTTATTCGTGCCGCAAGAGGATATTAAGTAAGTCAGAACCTCTAGTAAAGCTGGAGGTTTACTTTCAATTAGATAGATTTAAGTAACCTTAAAAGAAAAAGTTTAAAAATGGAATTTAAATATGTTTATTTATGAAAGGCGAAAATATTGAAAAAAATTATATTTTTCATTTTAGTATCAACTTCACTTTTTGCACAAAGTGATTGGTATCTTGGTAACACTTGCGAGTCTATAAAAGAATTTAAAATGAGATCTCCTTTAGATCTTGTTTCTAAATATGGTTGTAAACCAAACAAAAACAAATACTTAGAAGAAGCATCAGATATAGGGCTGTTATCTTTTGATTGTACTCATAGTGAGTTAAAAGGTTATATGAATCTTATATTTGGAAAAGAAAACTGTTTAGAGATTAAAAAATTAACAGAAAAAAGGATGGAAAGAAATAATGGGGTTTTTTAGTGGAAATAAGGAAGAGATATTTGATCCAAATGATAACATTGATGTAAGAAATCAAATCATAAAAAATTTTATTGATTCAGATGGTAAGTTTAGGAAGCCTTTTGAAAATGGTTCTATGAGTAGTTTTAATCTATTGGGTGGTGATTGGAATGGTTATGTTAATCTAGTTTTAACATCTGTTATGGCAGACTCACTGCATTCTATAGAACTCAAGATGGATACTCTTATAGAACTAGAAGAGAAAAAACTAGGGATAAATCAGCAGATTTTAGAAGCTTTAAAAGCTAAATAGGAGAAGAAAATGTTTAGAAAAAGATTGAAAATAGCCAAGGAGATAAAATGTATTTAAACAAATATATAAAAGTTTTACTACCTACAATTGTAATTTTAATGATAAGTGGATGTGCCCCATCTATAAAAGAAGTATCAAATGATGCATGGTTTAAAAACTACAAAACATTTGATCAACAGATAAAAGAGATAGATATATCTAAACTTGAAAATAGTGAAAAAGAAATTTTATTGAAATATGCTTCTTTGAGTAAATATAATGCTTGTAAAAAGATAGACTATATAGTCAAACATGGTGGAGCATTAAGTGAAGTTGAGTATTCTAAAATTCTACAAAGTACAGCTCATTGGGGTGTACCAGATACTTTACAATGTATGGTTGATTTAGGTGCAAATATATATTATATTGACTATAATAATGAAAATGCACTCTTTGCTGCAATAGAAAATAGTGATGATAAATTAGCAGTAGTAAAAAAAGTGGTTGAACTTGGTGTAGATTTACAACAAATAAATAGTGATGGTAAAACAGCTCTTGAACTTGTAGATAAAACAAAAGATTATCCTTTGTATTTATATCTTTTATCAAAGATGGAACCACAAAAATATAGAGCTTTAAAGTCTAAAAAAGAGTTAAATATAGATAAACTGAGATATATATCGTTAGAAGTACCTCAAAAATATCAAGCTGAGATCAACTGTGCATCTATGGGTTATAAAAATGCAACAAAGATAGAAAAACATATACTATCTAAAACAAATAAAATAGGAAATACTATTTGTAAAGTTCCATTTGATTTTACTAAAAAAGATGTAATATTTAATTCATTTTACATAAAAGTTAAAAATAAAAAAACTGTTCAAGAGGCATTAGATGAAGGTAAAAAAGAGTGTAGAGATTTAGGAATGAGATTGCCATCATCAAAAGAGTTTGAAATGTTATCTAAAGCCTTTACACAAGAAAATTTATTTTGGTATATGTATAAAAATGAGAAATCTTATCGTACTTTTATGACAAGTGATAAAAAGCAGTTCAGATTAGATTCTGGTATAGAAGATACTACAGACTGGTATACTGAAACTTTTATAAGAATAGGATGTGTAAGTAAAAGTTTTGAAAATGTTGATTTTAGTATGATTAATGAGAACATTGTTTTAACTGGTACAGATGCAAAAGATTACAACTATGCACTTATAAAAATAGCTTCAAAAAAATTAGAACCAAAAAAACAATTTAATAACTTGATAAATATTATAGAAACACTTAATTATCAAGAAGCTAAAGAGGTTATAGATGATTTAACAGTTGCTGGTTTTGACTTTAAAAATAGTACCGTATATCAAATGTTAGCAGAGTATGGCTATGGCGATAACAATAAATTAGCACTTCTTCAAAAATTAAACCTTTTAAGCACTGAAGATATAAAGTATCTTAAAAATCTAGCATTAGCAAGAGCAAATGGATTTGATACTTATGAAGAATATGCCCTATATCTTGAACATTTAAGTATTGCTAAAGCTCATGGATGTAACTCTTGGGATGATTATCAACTTGTATTAAAAAAAGAGGCTCAATTAAAAGAAGCAAAAGCTCATGGTTATAGTTCTTGGGAAAAATATCAAACAGGATTAAGAACAGCTAAATGGCTTAAAGAAGCTCAAAGATATGGATTTGAGACAATAGAAGCTTACCAAAATAAACGAAGACAATATCCTTATCTTTATGGTGAAAGCTTATCTTCTTGTAATGATAATGATTATACTTGTAATACATTAAATAGTTTATATGAATATGAATCTTTAGATAAGTATTATTTTGCAATGACAAATTGTTTTAACCTTATTGGTGCTTCTAAAATGGAGAATTTTAAAGCTATTATGTTAGGAGTAGAGCAACAAACTGTCAATGATTGTAGGCGAATAGTAAATAACGCAGCAGTTAAAAATCCTGGTTTAGTTGGAAACAATGAGATTGTCAAGTTTAACCAGTTAAAAAGCATATTACTTGGTTATTAATAAAAAGAATTATAGTTTTAACTATGATAGCATATAAAGAAGAAAGTATCTTGATTAATCGAGTCTATGTAGCTATAATTATCATCTAATTAAAATAAAAGGAAATAAATATGGCATGGGCAACAGCAAGACATATACTTGTAGAGAGTGAAGCAAAATGTAATGAGTTAAAAACAGAGATAGAAAATGGTAAAGATTTTGGTGAGGTTGCAAAAGCAAACTCTTCTTGTCCATCATCTGCAAATGGCGGAGATTTAGGTCGTTTTAGCCCAGGTCAAATGGTTCCTGAGTTTGATAAAGCAGTTTTCAGTGGTGATGTAGGTGTAGTTTATGGACCTATTCAAACTCAGTTTGGTTACCATTTACTAGAAGTTACTGCGAGAGGATAATCTCTTCAAGCTCTTCTAGTGGAGCATTTATAATAGTTTCAAACTGTGTTCTATTAAAAGTTTGCTGGCGTTTTGCAAGTTGAGCAGTATGTGTAGATATATTCTCTATCATCTGCTCTTTTGAGACTTTTCCATCTAAAAATTCTAAAACCTCAACGATACCTATACTTCCCATTGCATTCGGTAGGCGAGTATATTTTTGCTCTAAGTAACAGACTTCATCTAAAAGACCCATCTCTAACATTTTTTTCGTTCTTTTTGCTATGCGTTCTCTGATGAGTTCTCTTGAAACATCAATATTAAAGATAGGCATAGAGTTTATAATGGGTTGAGGTGGATTATTTTTAAAGTACTCTGTTGGTGTTGCACCTGAAGATTCATAGATAAGGAGTGCTTTTTCTATTCTATATCTATCATTTGAAGCTATCTTTTGCATATACTCTGCATCAAGTGTTAATAAAAAAGTGTGAGCATTTTTTAAATCTTTTAACTGTTGATTAACTCTTGTTTTTACTGCATCATCTATAAGTGGAAGAGGGGAGAGTCCTTGCATTAGAGACTTAAGATAAAAGGAAGTTCCTCCAACTATAACAAGGTTTTTTTTATCTTCTTTACACTTTTGTACTACCTCTTTGTAAAGTTCTATAAATATATCTACACTAAAGTAATCATTTGGGGCTAATACATTAATGCCAAAGTGTTTTATCTCTGCTAGTTCCTCCTTTGAGGGTTTTGCTGAGACTATATCTATCTCTTTATAGATACTAAGTGAGTCGATGGAGAGTATATATGCATCAATCTTTTTAGCGATTTTAATGGCTAAGTCACTTTTTCCTGATGCTGTTGGTCCTATGATGGCTAGTTGTTTCATAGTGAAAGTATAACTTATTTTTTCTCTTTATAGTAACTCATCTATTTTTAAATCACTTTTGGATAAAATAGAAAAAATTATAAAAAGAGGTGTAGAGCATTGCAAAGAGTTATACAAAAAGCGAAAGATTTTAATGAGTTGGTTATGTTTGAACACTCTATTTTTTCACTCCCATTTATTTTTATAGCTATGGTAGTAGCTGCAGATGGTTGGTTCGGTTTTTGGCTTCTTTTTATGGGTGTTTTAGCTGCTTTGTCTGCTCGTAACTTTGCTATGGGTGTGAATCGTTATGCTGATCGTGATATTGATTCAGCAAATCCTCGTACTCAAAATCGTCCAAATGTAGATGGTCGTATTGATTCTATGAGTATGCTTATTTTTATATTTGTAAATGCTTTTATATTTGTAGCAGTAGCTTATATGATTAACGATTTAGCACTTATCCTCTCTTTACCTATACTTTTTGTCTTAGGCTCTTACTCTTATTTTAAACGCTTCTCCTCTATGGCACATATAGTTCTTGGTATCTCTCTTGGTTTAGCTCCTATAGCTGGTGTTGTCGCTGTAAATGCTACCATTCCTTTGTGGTCTATTCTCCTCTCTTTAGGTGTGATTTTTTGGGTAGCAGGGTTTGATTTACTCTACTCTTTACAAGATATAGAGTTTGATAAAGAGAAGGGTCTTCACTCTATTCCTTCTGTATATGGTGCAGAAGCGACACTTTTTATCTCTGCTATATTTCATACTTTAACAGTTCTTTTTTGGATAGCCTTTGTATGGCTCGCAGGACTTGGTCTTTTTGCTTTTATAGCAGCTTTTGGAAGTGGGGTGGTTTTAGCTTATGAGCAGAAGTTAGTGCGTCGAGATTTTACGCAGATAGATAGAGCTTTTTTTACAGTAAATGGTTACTTAGGTATAGCTTTTTTTGTTCTTATTGTTTTAGATAAGGTAGTTACATGAGTAAACCTCGTTTAGTTCCTGCGCCAATAAGTCTGCTTTTTAGTGATGCTTCTTTAGATAAAGAAGCGTTTGAAAGGGAGTTTCAACAGCTGAGTGAGTCAGATGAAGACCCTATAAGTCAGTGGTTAAAACTTGCAAAAGCAAAAGGTGATACTCAAGATACAGACCCTGTTTTACTGCAACTTATAGTAGAACTTCATAGAAAAATAGATGCACTTGAGATGTTTTTAAAAGATGAAAAGCCAAATCGTGTCTCCCTTATAAATAGTGTTGAGATAGAGTCTATAGGGTTTGAGTATTTTCAAATGAAAGAGGCTCTTTTAAAAGAGAATGAACTTTACTATGGGCGTATAGAGATGCCTGTGTATCCTAAACGAGATGTAGGTGTCTTTTTTAAAGCAGTTGATGCAAAACTTGTAAAAATTATGAAGATGCATGAGCGAGATGAAAAAGATTGGAATGCTTATATGACAGCTCGTGAGAGAGTCCTTATAAGAGAAGCAAGAGAGAAAAAATGATAACTTTAGAAGAGTTTCCTATTGAATATATTGTTATTGGAATGGCTGGAATTATTCTTTACCTTCTCTATTATGTTTATACCAAAGATGTTCAGTATTCAAAAAATATTCGCTCAGTTGCATCAGTAGTTGAAGAGTTAAATAGAGAGATTTTTTATTTGAAAAAGAACTTTAAGGAGACGCAAGAGAGTTTAAAACATAACACACCACAAAGAATGAGTGATGATGAGGTTTATCAGGAGATAGAGCGGAGTGTTTATGATATGGTACAACCCATTACCGTAGGGCTTCAACAGCTTCAAGAAAATATTAATGCAATTGATGCAGAGATTTCGACTCGTATAAATGAGTTAGAGAGTGGAGTAAAGCAGATAACTATTCCTACTTCCATTAATGGAAATGATGATGCAAAGATACTCTCTCTTTTTAAACAGGGTGTAAGTTTAGAGACTATTTCTAAAGAACTACATATATCTCAACCTGAAGTTGAATTTGTTTTAAAAATTAACAAAATAAAGTAAAAGTTTTATGTATTCAGATAGAAAACTATTTACTTTAACAACTATTTTAATTTTTATTAGTATAGTTCTCTCTTATACATTAGCACCATATACCACACTTCTTTTTAATGTGAATGAGTTTCACTTTGCTATTCGTCAGACAGTTTTTGGTGTTTTTGGAATTATTATTATATTTATTCTTTCCCGACTTGACCCTGATATATGGCTCAATCGTATAGGTTTTTTACTTTTTTTTGGCTCACTCTTTTTGATGATATCTATGCCATTTATGCCTGAGAGTATAGTTTCAGCTGTTGGTGGTGCAAAACGATGGATTAAAGTTGCTGGTTTCTCTCTTGCTCCTGTAGAGTTTTTTAAAGTAGGATTTGTCTATTTTTTAGCTTGGAGCTTTTCACGAAAACTAGGACACCATGATGGTATGGGACTCAAAAAAGAGATAGCTAGGTTTTTACCTTATGGGGCTATGTTTGGTCTCTCTATGTTTATTATAGCTTTTTTGCAAAAAGATATAGGGCAGGTTGTAGTTTTGGGAACAACACTTCTTTTTATGCTACTTTTTGCAGGGAGTAGTTTTAGATTTTTTCTTACTATTCTTGGTGGTATATTTATTCTTATAACAGGTTTTATACTTACTGCTGAACATAGGATTATTCGTATAAAATCGTGGTGGGCATTAGCGCAGAACTCTATATTAGAGCTTTTACCTGAGTCTATAGCTGAAAAATTACGCGTACCAGTTGAGGTTGAACCATATCAAATAGGACACTCCCTCAATGCTATACATAATGGTGGTTTTTTTGGTGTAGGTTTAGGTAATGGTACTTTTAAGTTAGGTTTTTTATCTGAAGTTCATACCGATTTTGTTTTAGCAGGACTTGCTGAGGAGTTTGGTTTTTTTGGTGTTTTAGTTGTTGTGGGTATATTTTTATGGTTACTTCAGCGTATTTTTAAAATAGCAAATCGTGCAGAAGATAAAAGTGTATATCTTTTTAGTATGGGTATAGGAATGATTATGTCTTTTGCATTTTTAGTAAATGCATATGGTATTAGTGGTATTACACCTATTAAAGGTATTAGTGTACCTTTTCTCTCTTATGGTGGTTCTGCAATGTTTGGGGCAGCTTTTGGTATAGGTATGGTGCTTATGGCATCAAATAAGGTTAATATGAACAGGAAAATAATATGAAAATATGTATAACAGGTGGTGGAACAGGAGGGCATTTAATGATAGCAGAGTCTCTTGCAGAGGCAGGAGTTGGTGATGGACATGAGCTTATATTTATAGGTTCTACAACTGGTCAAGATAGAAAATATTTTGGAGAGCGAAGTCCTTTTTCTCATGCCTACTTTTTAGAAACTACAGGTGTAGTGAATCAGAAAGGTTTTGGTAAACTTAAGGCTCTTTATAAAGTTTTTAAAGGCTTCTTTCAAGCAAGAAAAATTCTAAAAAAGCATAATATTAAAGCTGTTTATAGTGTAGGTGGTTTCTCTGCTGCTCCTGCATCATTTGCATCACTTAGTAGATTTATACCTCTTTTTATTCATGAACAAAATGCAGTAGTAGGGAGATTAAATGCACTTTTAAGACCTTTTGCAAAAAGTTTTATCTCTGCGTATGAATCTGCATCACCTATTGAAGGCTATCCTGTAAAGAGTGTTTTTTATAAAACGGCTAGAGTAAGAGAAGAGTTGAAGAATATTATATTTCTGGGTGGAAGTCATGGGGCTAAGGCTATAAATGAACTTGCACTAAGTGTTGCTTCAGAGCTTACAAAAAGAGATATACGCATCATTCATCAAGCAGGAGAAGCTGATTTTGAGAGGGTTGATGCAGAGTATAAAAAGCTTGGTATTGAAGTAGAACTTTATGCTTTTACTAAGGATTTACCTCGTCTTATAGAGAGGGCAGACTTGGCAGTAAGCCGTGCAGGAGCGAGTACACTTTGGGAGCTTACTACAAATGGTTGTCCTGCTTTTTATGTGCCTTACCCTTATGCAGCTGGAGACCATCAGTATCATAATGCCTCTTTTATTGTTGAGCATGAGATGGGCTGGTGTCAAAGAGAAAGTGAAGCACTTCAGGAGGAACTTTTAAAAAGTTTAAAAAGTTTAGAGTTGAAGAAAAAAAGTGAAAAACTTTTAAACTATTCAAGTAGTGATGTCGCTATTAAAATGATACGAGATATAAAAAGGTTTCTATAATGTTACATGAACTAGCACAAATTTTAGTAGATCAAATATTTGATTGGGGTTATATTGGTATTTTTATTATGATGGCTATAGAGAGTAGTTTTATACCTTTTCCCTCTGAAATAGTGCTTATACCTGCAGGATACCTTGCATCAAAGGGTGAGATGAGTATAGAGATGATTATGTTAAGTGGAGTGGGTGGTTCTATAGTGGGTGCATTTATAAACTACTACTTAGCATTTCTTGTAGGTCGTCCTCTTCTTGTGAAGTATGGTAAATATATTTTTATTCAAGAGCATACACTTATAAAGATGGAGAAGTTTTTTGCTAAACATGGGCATATCTCTACTTTTGTAGGGCGTCTTATTCCTGGTATAAGACAGCTTATCTCTCTACCTGCAGGACTCTCTAAGATGAATCAGTCACAATTTTTTCTCTTTACGACACTCGGTGCATCTATTTGGGCATTGATTTTAGTCATGTTGGGTTATCTACTTGGGGAAAATCAGGAGTTAGTTCACGAGTATCTTCGAGAGATAACTTTTGTAACACTTACTTTACTTTTTATCCTTTCTCTTGTATATTACGCGTATCAAAAAAAGAGGAGTTAGAGAATGCCAGAGATGGACTATATGTTTGAGGCTGGATTTTTAGGAACCAAAGCACCACTTTTTATGGATTTTGTGACTTTAATTGTCGCTTTTTTACCTATTTTAGTTTATGGTGCAATTTTATTTGCAAAAAAGAGAATGTATAAAATACATATGATTTTACAAAATATTATTTTTATTTTTTCTGTTTTTGTGCTTGTATATTTTGAAGTAGGTGTAAGAGTAGGTGGAGGATTTGAAGCATTTATAAGTGAGAGTGAAGTCTCTTATACTTATGCACTTATTATTTTACTTATTCATATTCTTATAGCTATAGTGATGCTCTTTTATTGGATTGCTACTATTTTTACAGGGAACTACCATTATAAAAAAGGAACACTCCCCGGAAGAAATTCAAAACTTCATAGGAATTTAGCTGTTAAAACATTTATAGGTATTATCTTTACCTCTTTTAGTGGTGTATGGGTCTATCTGCTACTATTTGTTTTTTAATACATTTATAAAAAAAGGAAATATAATGATAAAAATTGATGAAAAAGCACCAGAGTTTTGTTTACCAAATCAAGATGATGTGGAGATCTGTTCTCGTGATTTAAAAGGAAAATGGGTCGTTTTATACTTCTACCCTCGTGACAACACTCCAGGGTGTACAACAGAAGCGTGTGAGTTTACAGAAGCTGCACCTGACTTTGGCTCTCTTGATGCAATCATACTTGGTGTAAGTGCTGATAGTACAAAAAAACATCGTAACTTTATAGAGAAGAAAGATTTAGGCATTACACTTCTAAGTGATGAATCTACAGAGATGATGCAAGAGTATGGTGTATGGCAACTTAAAAAGAACTACGGTAAGGAGTATATGGGCATCGTTCGTACTACTTTTATCATAAACCCTGAGGGTGTAGTGAAAGCAGTATTTGAAAAGGTACGTGTAAAAGAGCATGTAGCTAAAGTACAAGCTGAGCTAGAGAGAGTTCAAGCTCTCTAGGGAGTGTTAAAAATTCCGTGTTAATCTGATTGCAAATGATGTATTAGGTGGTAAACCTAATAGAAGAAATGCTTCTAAAAAATGCTACTTAAAGTTACTGACACGGAATTTTAAACGGTCTCAAAATTTACAAGATTATTTTTTAATTTTTCATACTCATCATTTAGTAACTCAGCTTGTTCAGTAAAATATATCTTTAAATCATCATACTCTTCTAAAATTGCGAAAATATCTTCATCTTGTATCTCATCTATCTCTTGTTTCATAGTATCAATATTATTTCTCATCTCTACTATTTTAGATTTTAGTATATCTTTATCCATAATGCTATCACTAGATAAATCAAAAACATTACCATTTTCTAAAGAGAGAAGTAGCTCCCTAACTTTTTCAACATCTTGTTTTCCATAAGCTTCATTGAGTGCTACCATTATTTTATGAGCTTGTTCTTTTAAATCTTCTGCTACAATATCAGGATGACATAATTTACTTGCTTTTCTATAGAGCTGTTTTAGCTCCTTTTTCTCCTCATCATTTATTTTAATTCGTTTCTCTTTTTTTATCTCCTCATACTCTTTTTCAAACTCTTGAGAATCTTGTTTAACATCTTCATACTCTTGAGCTACTTCATCCTCCTCTAGCTCCTCTTTTGCTCTCTTAGTTTCTTTTCTTTTCTCATTGAGTATTTTTTCTTTTTTGTTGAGTTCATCTTTTATAGCTTGAATCTCTTCATAAAGCTCATCATAGCTATCATCAAACTCATCTATACTAGAGAGTTCCTCCTCTTTGGTATATTGTTCATCTTTTAACTCCTCATACTCACTTTTTGCATCATCATATATCTTTTTACTTTTTTCAAAAGCATCTTTTTTAGCTTTTATTATGGCATAAAGTATCTCTTCTTTTAGTTTGAGTATCTTTTGTATAAGTGAGCCTAAGTGAAGATGGTACTGAGTATTAAACTCTTTTATATCATTTAGGTACTCATTCTTTTCACCACTTAATTCTTGAAGATTATGTTCAAGTGCTTTTAGCTCTAGTCGTAATCCTGCTAACTCTTTATCTTCATAAACTACAACCCCACTAAATTTTGAGATGTAGTTTTCTATCTCTACTAAAGCATTTGAAAAATCATTATTTTCTAGTAAAAACAAAATACTTTTTACATCATCATCAACCCTCATCTTTTGAATCTTCATAACCTGAAGCTCTATTATCTCATCATCTTCTATAGCTATGCTAGTCTTAATAAGTTCAAGTCTTTTTAACAACTGGTGCATTTTTTTCCTTTATTTTATTTATCTTAATCTATTATTTCACAGTCATTTGCTCTAAGTTCTGATATCCATAATTTTTGTTCAGTTGTTAGTATTAATTGATTTCCCACTAACCAAAGCGTAGTCAAATTAGTAAGTTTCCCTATCTCTTTTGGTAACTCTGTTAATTGATTATATTCTAACCCAAGTTCAGTTAAATTAGTAAGTTTCCCTATCTCTTTTGGTAACTCTGTTAATTGATTTTCCACTAACGCAAGCCTAGTCAAATTAGTAAGTTTTCCTATCTCTTTTGGTAACTCTGTTAATTTATTTTCCCCTAACCCAAGCCTAGTCAAATTAGTAAGTTTCCCTATCTCTTTTGGTAACTCTGTTAATTTATTTTCCCATAACCCAAGTTCAGTCAAATTAGTAAGTTTCTCTATCTCTTTTGGTAACTCTGTTAATTGATTTCCCCCTAACCCAAGCTTAGTCAAATTAGTAAGTTTTCCTATCTCTTTTGGTAACTCTGTTAATTGATTTCCCCATAACTTAAGACTAGTCAAATTAGTAAGTTTCCCTATCTCTTTTGGTAACTCTGTTAATTGATTTTCCCAGAACTCAAGCGTAGTCAAATTTAGTAATTTTTTCTTATCTCTAGGCAAACCTCCCAAAAAGCCACCATCTAAATCAGGTATATCATTCTCATCAGCCCATTGCCAAATTTTT
>Ga0256826_1002169_pt1 | contig 12061 bp, 12 predicted proteins | sample CV79metaG_FD_185975 | JGI IMG/M metagenome (GOLD analysis project Ga0256826, IMG submission 185975) | Hydrothermal vent microbial communities from East Pacific Rise, Pacific Ocean - CV79 | ecosystem: Environmental > Aquatic > Marine > Hydrothermal vents | place: Pacific Ocean: East Pacific Rise... | reverse complement strand
TTATTGATTAAGTTTTTGATAGAAAGTTTTATTCACAGCTATTTTAGCTTTAATCAAGGCGGAAATTGACGAAGTGTACGTCGGTACATGAGTTGATTGACAACGAAGAGTAAAGTTAAAAGAGTTGGGAATAAAAAAGACTCCCCTCCAGATACCGCCAAAGGACGTTAAAAAAAGGTGAACTGCTTCACTTTTTTAGTCCGACGCAATTTGGTGTTGTGCAAAGCACCACGAAATTTGGCCCGCAGGTAAATTACTTTAACAAAAAATATGAATTATTGAAATAAAAATTGTGATTGAAAAGAAAGACTCCCCTCCAGATACCTGCGGCACATGACAAACCCTGGTGTGCTGCTACGTTCCCGTCCTGACACATTATCAAGAAAAGCCATTGCACAGGTCTAAAGGAAAGCATTCAAGGTACGAAGAGTACATTCAATGCTTAAAGAGAACGCAATTGTAGCCAAGCCTAAAATAAAACTAGCTTAAAACTAGCGAAAGTGGTTTCATGAAATGAAAAGTTTCTTCAGAAAACTAATGAAAGTGGTTTTACAAAGTAAAAAGTTTCTTCAAAAAGTATACCTTGGATTATAAACTTATACTATTAATTGCTGTTTGAAGACTTGTACAAGCCTCTCCATAAGGGTAATCAGTCTTTGCATCTTTTGCAGAAAGTTCAACTTCTTTGGCAAGGTCATAAATAGCATCAAACTTTAAATTACCTGCAGACCCCTTAATGGAGTGCGCGGTCATAGAAATTTTTTCATAATCATTATCATTAATTGCAGCTAACATTTGAGTCATAATTGTTGCGCCCTCATCTAAGAAACTCTGCACTAAAATAGGAATATGTTTTACATTAAGTCCAATCTTTGCCGCCATATCTTCAGCATCAATGTTAGCATAAGAAGGTAGTTCCATAAGACTCATAATTATCTCCAATGTATGTTTTATTACTTAATCATATCTAAACACAAAAAAGATTAACTTAAAAAAAATTATTATTAGCTACAATTACCTCATTATAAGGATATACATGCGATATTTATTACTTTTACTCCCTTTTTTACTTCTCGCCTCACCTTTTCACACAGAAGAAAAAATTAAACAAATCAGCTCTTCTGTGGTTAAAATTTTTACCGTTTCCGTCAAACCCAACTACTATCAACCATGGCAAATGCGAAGTCAAAAGTTCTCTACGGGTTCAGGTGTCATCATTAAGGGAAACTTTATTTTAACAGCGGCGCATGTTGTGAACAACGGTGTTTACCTAGAGGTTAAAAAGTCATCTAACCCTAAAAAGTATATCTCACATGTTAAATGGATTTCACATGAGGCAGACCTTGCCCTTCTCGAAGTCGAAGATGCAGACTTTTTCGAAGACACTAAACCTTTAGCCTTAGGAAAAATGCCTCGTCGTCAAGATGGTGTGGCTGTTTATGGTTATCCTCAGGGTGGAAATGAGATTTCTATTACACAGGGAATCATCTCTAGAATTGAGCAGACTTTTTATGTCCACAGTAATTTTGACCTGCTTACCCTTCAAATCGATGCCGCCATTAACCCAGGTAATAGTGGTGGACCAGTATTTGACCAAGAAGGGAAAATTGTAGGCATTGCAATGCAATCTCTTTCGAGTGCAGACAATATTGGTTACCTTGTACCTACCCCTATCATTAAACATTTTCTAGATGATATTAAAGATGGAAAGTACACTGGTTTTCCAGATGATGGTCTTTACATTCAAGGCATGGAAAATGAAAATCTTAAAAAATATTACGGCATGAAAAAACGTACAGGCGTTATAATTACTCAAGTTATCAAAGGTAGTTCCTGCGATGGTTATCTTAAAAAAGACGATGTTTTACTTGAAATAGATGGCATTAAAGTCGCTGATGATGCCACCATTATTATGGAAGGCAATGGGCGTGTTGCTGCAAACTATCTCATTAGGCTTCATCATATTGGAGATACATTTAAAGCAACCATCTTACGTAATCAAAAAGAGATGAAAATTTTAATCCCCTTAAAAGAAGAAGTCACCCTTATTCCTTTTGAGCATGAACAACGCCCAAAGTATTATATTTTTGGGGGAATGGTTTTTATGCCTTTAACCAAGAACTACCTTAATGAATGGGGACGTTCTTGGGTGCAAAAAGCCCCTATTCATTTTGTAGATACAATCAAAAATGCCAACTTTCCAACAAAATCACAAGAAGAGTTAGTCTTCTTACAAAGTATTTTAGCGGATAAGGAAAATACAGGTTATGACCTTTCTCATGCGGTAGTTGTAAAGGTTAACAGTAAAGATATTAAGACTTTTCAAAATCTAGTAGATGCCTTTGAAAACACCAAAGAAAAAGAGATTAAAATAACTCTTCAAGGTGGAAGTATCATCATTCTAAATAAAGCAAAAGCAAAAGAAGCCAACAAGCGACTTCTTAAACGTTACAGAATTGAGCAGAGTGCTTACCTAAGATGACCTATATTTTATGCGCCTTTGAGACCGAAGCAAGAGCCCTTATTGACTCTTATAAATTACAAAAACGAAATAGCCATCCCTTCAAACTCTTTTATGATGAAGAAGTTTTCATCATTATCTCAGGTATGGGGCAAGATAAAGCAGAAGAAGCCGTTGAATATCTTCTTCTTAATTTTTCTCATAAAAAAGATGATACTTTTCTTAACCTAGGTACCTGTGCAGGGCAAAAAGGGTTTCCTATTGGAAGCTTAGTCCAAGTTCAACAGTTGCAAGATGAAGAAGAGTCTCACCGTATGTGTATTCAAAATAGAGATATTCAAGCAGTCTCTTGCTTTAGTTCTCCTCTACCTTTAGACCGACCTACGGCAACAGACATCGCAGAAATGGAAGCTATTGGAATTTATAGAACTATTAGCAAGTACTTCCCTCTTAAAAAAATAAGTTTCCTTAAAATAGTTTCTGATAATTTCAACCCCATTCCTCACAAAAAGGCATTCATCATCAAACTTACTCAAGACAAACTAGTAGAAATAAAAGCTCATATAGAACTGATGAAACAAGGTTTAGAATGTTTGTAGCCATTGTCACAGGAAGTAGCTCAGGAATAGGTCAAGCCATTACTAATAAGCTCTTAGAAATGGGTTACAGGGTGTATGGAATAGCACGTAGAAAGCAAGTAGCATCAGAGAATTTTTTTCCAGTTGTATGTGATATTACAAACACAGCAATTCTAGAAAAAAGCATCAAAAACATTTTAAAAAACAATGAAATCAAGCTCTTAATTAACTCCGCTGGTATTGGAAAGTTTGAACCCCATGAAGAGCTTAATATCATTACCATCAAACAGATAATAGATACTAACCTAACCGCCCCTATCATCTTAAGCTCACTCCTACTAAGAAGTCTTAAAAAGTCTCAAGGAAAGATAATAAACATCTCTTCAATAGAGGCACTAAAAGCTTCTAAGTTTTCAGCAGCCTACTCCGCTTCAAAAGCAGGTCTTCATCATTTTGGATCGGCACTTTACGAAGAGGTAAGAAAAGCAGGTGTAAATATCATCTCTATTCATCCCGACATGACCCAAACTCCTTTTTTTGATGAACTTCACTTTGAACCAAAAGATGACAAAACTATGCACCTAATACCTGAAGATATTGCTCAAAGTGTAGAAGATATTTTAACGATGAGAGAAGGTGTTTCCATTACAGAAGTCACTATTCGACCGCAGTACTTTGGTATCAAGAAAAAGTAGGTATATATTTTGCTTAGTATAAGCACTATAACAAAGGGATTTTCTTATGCTTAATGGTGCTAATATTCTTATTACTGGAGGAACAGGAAGTTTTGGAAAGCAGTATGTCCGAACTATCCTAGACCGATACAAGCCTAATAAAATCATTATCTACTCCCGAGACGAACTTAAACAGTACGAAATGGCTCAAGTGTATAATGACCCTTGTATGCGCTATTTCATTGGTGACGTTCGTGACCTACCCCGTTTAGAAAAAGCGATGAACGAAGTAACCCATGTCGTTCATGCGGCAGCTTTAAAGCATGTTCCTATTGCTGAATATAATCCTATGGAGTGTATTAAAACCAATATTAATGGAGCTCAAAATGTCATTGATGCTGCTCTAAAGACAGGGGTTAAAAAAGTTATTGCACTCTCAACAGACAAAGCTTCTAGCCCAATAAACCTTTATGGTGCGACAAAACTAGCCTCTGATAAACTCTTTGTAGCTGCCAATAATATCCGTGGAACAAAAGATATTAAGTTTGCTGCGGTTCGTTATGGAAATGTTTTATGTTCTCGTGGTTCGGTAATCCCTTACTTTAAAAAGCTTGTTGCTGAAGGTGCTACTGAGATTCCTATTACAGACCCGGATATGACACGTTTTTGGATAACCCTTCAAGAGGGCGTTGATTTTGTTCTTAAAAACTTTGAACGCATGCAAGGCGGCGAGATTTTTATTCCTAAAATTCCTTCTATGACAATGCAAGCTATGGCCTCTGCTATTTTTCCAGACATTAAGCAAAATATTGTTGGATTACGCCCTGGAGAGAAGATGCATGAAGCTATGTGTGCTGAGGGCGACTCTCATTTAACCTTGGAGTTTGATGACCATTATGTTATTCAACCAAGCATTCAATTTGCACAAAAAGTTGACTTTACAAAAAATAACTTAGGTGAAATAGGGAGACCAGTAGCTATGGGTTTTGATTATAATTCACGTGATAATAAAAATTTACTCAGTGCTGAACAACTGCTTGAAAAGATTAAATTAACTGAGTTAGAGGACAAATGATTACGCAAAAGCAATCACTATGAACATTGCTATCATTGGGGGCACAGGCCTTCTAGGCTCAAACCTTGTTAATCTTTACTCCAAACTAAATATTAATGTACTTGCTTTCTCTAGAGCAGATGCCACAAACATTCAGACTAAGTACAACAAGGTCATAGACTTTACAAATTTAGAATCTTCTTTGAAAAATAATTTTGAAACCTTTCGTCCAGACATCATCATTAACGCTGTTGCTCTTGTTAACTTAGACAAATGTGAAGAAAATATAGACTTATGTCAACATAGTAATGTAGATATTTCCAAGGTCTTAGCCAATCTTGCAAAAGAGCATAAGAGCTATTTTATTCATATTTCAACAGACCATTTTTATCAAGACAGTATCCTAAAACATACTGAAACAGAACCACTTATTCTACTTAACAACTACGCAAGGTCAAAAGAGGAAGCAGAATCACAAATACTTAAGATAAACGCGAACGCTTTAGTAGTTAGAACCAATATCATTGGTTTTAGACGAACACTAGTCCCCTCGTTCTTCGAATGGCTACTTCACTCTGTAAAGAACCAAACCCCTACGCATCTCTTTAAAGACTTTTTCACCTCGCCAATTGATGTTAGAACATTAGGTACTCTTCTTTTACAGTGTTATGAGAAAAAGCTTACGGGAGTTTATAACATCGCATCATCTGAAGTTATTAACAAGTTCGATTTTGGATTGGAAATGGCAAAGGTTTTTAATCTCTCTTCTTCGTGTATACAGAAGTCTTCAATAGAAAAATTTCAAAAAAATAGTTCGATTCAAAGAGCTACAAGCCTAGGGCTAGATGTTACAAAAATTGAAACTGCTCTTAGCATGACAATGCCCTCTATAGAAACAACACTTAAAAGCCTTTTCGCTGAATATACAGGAGATAATTCCCATGAATAATGAGATTAGAATTGGAAATTCCATCATCAACAGTAGCTCACAGACCTATTTTATAGCTGATATTGCAGCCAATCATAATGGTGATTTAAATCGGGCAAAAGAGCTTATTTTTATGGCTAAAGAGGCAGGAGCCAACGCGGCTAAATTTCAACATTTTAAAGCCAAAAGTATCGTAAGTGACTTTGGTTTTAAGACTATGCAAGCAAAAAGTTCTCATCAAAAAGCGTGGAAAAAGTCAGTTTACGAAGTGTATGAAGATGCAGAAGTACCTTTACGATGGACACAAGAACTGTATGACACCTGTAAAGAAGCAGATATTGACTTTTTTACCTCACCTTATGATATTAATGATATTGACTATATTAATGCCTTTGTACCTGCCTACAAAGTCGGTTCAGGAGATATTACGTATCATGAAATTGTAAAAAAAATGGCAAGTTATAATAAACCTATGCTTATTGCAACAGGAGCTTCTGACATTCAAGATGTTATTGATATCATGGATACTATCACGCAACTCAATGATAAAATTATTCTTATGCAGTGTAATACTAACTACACTGCTGAAGCTGAAAACTTTAAATACATACAACTCAATGTCCTCAAATCTTATGCTGAGATATTTCCGCAAGCCATCTTAGGTTTATCAGACCATACCATAGGTCATAGTACAGTGCTTGGAGCTGTTGCGTTAGGTGCGAAGGTTATTGAAAAACATTTTACTAATGACAATACTCTTGAAGGACCTGACCATAAGTTTTCTATGAATCCACATACTTGGAAAGAGATGGTAGAAAGAACGCGAGAACTTGAATTTGCTTTAGGGGGTTGTGTTAAAAAGGTGGAAGCTAATGAGAAAGAGACCTCTGTTTTACAAAGAAGATGCCTTCGTGCAACTAAAGAGCTTAAAAAAGGAACCCTTATTAAAACATCAATGTTTGAACCTTTACGACCTGCACCACTCGAGTCAATACCTCCGTATAAACTTGAAACTTTATTAGGGAAGAAACTCACTAAAGACTTAGCTTTAGGAGAAGAAATCAGATGGGGAGACATACAATGATAAAAGGTAAACATGTTGGGTTAAGAGCCCTTGAAAGAGAAGACTTACCACTACTTATGAAATGGAGAAATCAGCCTAGTATGCGAAAGTTTTTTCGTGAAACTGATGAGATAAATTCTTTTAAACAAGAAAACTGGTTTGAGCATGTTATGAGTAAAACAAGTGTTCATAAAATGTTTGCTATTGTTAAAGCAGATACAAATGAACTTTTAGGAGCCTGTGGATTATGCTACATTGACTGGGTAAACAGAAGTGCTGATTTTTCAATTTATCTTGGGTATAAAAATTTATACATTGATGATACTTTAGCTATAGAAGCGGCTAAGTTAATGCGCGAACATGGATTTAATGTTCTAAATCTACATCGTTTATGGGCAGAAATTTATTCCCTTGATGAAGCTAAAAAAGAGTTCTTTAAAACGCTAAATTTTACTTTTGATGGTACCCATAGACAGACCTATTGGTATGAAGGTAAATGGCATGACTCTTTATATTACTCTTCATTAAGTACCGATACCTAAAATGTCAAAACTCTTTATTATCATTCAAGCGCGAATGACTTCAACACGCTTACCTAAAAAAGTGCTTCTGCCCTTATGTGGAAAAACTGTTTTGGAAGTTATGCTTGAGCGTTTGGAAAAATGGAAAGATAGTATCATTATTGCAACGACGGATGATGGAAGTGAAACACCTATAGTAGAGCTTTGTGAACGTATACGCATCCCCTACTTCAAGGGCTCTACAAATGATGTATTAAGTCGTTACTATCAAACTGCAAAGAAATTTGGAGCTAAAAAAGATGATATTATCATTCGACTTACCTCAGACTGCCCATTAATTGACGCCTCTGTTTTAGAAAAGACCTTAGACTTTTACAAGCAAGGTCATTATGACTACGTTTCTAACCGACGTAACCAAACCTTTCCTATCGGCTTAGATGTTGAAGTGTTTAGTTTTGGAGTACTCCAAGAAGCGCATCAAAAGGCTACTACACACTATGAAAAAGAGCATGTCACCCCATATCTTTACATAAGCCAAAAAGAGCACTATAAAATTGGAAGTTATAAAGACAGCAGTGATAACTCAAAATACCGACTAACCCTTGATGAAGAGGATGATTATACTGCCATTAAAGAAGTTTATAAACAGTTCAATAATCAAATAAATTTTAGCTATCATGATTTAATTAAAATGTTAAAAGAGAACCCTTATATCTATGAAATAAATCAAAATATAGTTCAGAAATAAATCTGCATTTAGCTCTAGGACTTAATGTCTAATCTTGTAGCAGTTTGAGTCTCCGTAGCACGTAAGAAAGTAAGATTTTTTTGAATCTGTTGCATAGTTGATTGGGTTTCATCTTTTAAAGTATGCAGTAAAATAGCCACCTCTTTAAAAAGGTACTGTGCTTCTTCTAGCTCTTGAGCATTTGTAAATTTTGGAAGATTATCTATGAGGTTTTCTATATTTTCTATATTTTGTTCTGCAATAGCAATTTTCAGCTTAGTTAGCCACGGCATTACTTTCTCTCCATGCTTCAAGCAGGCCTTTCATTACTTTGTTCACTTCATCAATTTTAGTGATATCGTTATGTATTCCTGCGAAGACAAGCGTTTGAATCTGATGGTTATACAGACCTTCTAAATACTCAGAAACCTGACCCTGAGATACGTCTAAACTGCTTACAAGTTCTGATAAAATGGCAACTGAACGTTTAACCCAATAGGTTCGTTTTTCAATATCTTCATCTCTAATTGCACGTTTGGCTTGCATATTAAATCGCAAAACACCCTCATATAACATCTCAATTAATTTTACTGGTGATTCTACGCTGATATTATTTTGTGCATAAGTATTATAAGCTAAATTACTATTCATTTTCAACTCCGTCTTCTCGTTCGTATTAGACATATCGTCCCATTCCACTATTTATTTAATTAAAATTTATTTTCTTCGTATAGTAGCGTATCTTTAGGCACTCTTTTTGCTTTATATATTATACTTTTAAAGATAATCTACAAATTGTCGATATTATGAGTAAGAAAAACTTTAAACAATTTAAACTACTCCACTTAGACACAAACGTCACAAAGTGAGGCAAAAGGATTTGCTATGGCCGGTACAATCAACTCTCTTGGAATAGGTTCTGGTATTTTAACATCAGATGTTATTGAACAGCTCCGTGCAGCAGATGAGGCGCGTATTATAACCCCACTTGAAAACAAAGTCACACTTCAAAACCAAAAAGAGGATGCTTTTAAACTTATTGATACCCTCTTAACTACTTTTAAAGGGAGTGTCTCACGCCTTGGAGACAGTACGATTTATCAAAACCGTACAGTAGATGTTACGAGTGGAAACCTTGAAGTTAAAGCAGAAACGGGCGCTAAAGTTGAATCTTTTACCCTTGATACCGTAACCCTTGCAAAACAGAACATTCAACAATCAGGTAGTTTTGCTTCTAGACTTGACCCTGTTGCAACGGGAAGTGGTACATTAACCGTTAGTATTGGGACCAGTAACTATGATATTGCCTATGATGCTTCAACCACACTTGAAGAGTTGACTCAAAGCATTAATGATGTTGCTGGTAGCGAAGTGACTGCCAACATATTACAAACGGGAGCAAGCACGTATAGCCTTGTGTTAACTTCTAAGGAAACAGGGCTTAATCAGACTATCTCTTTGAGTGATGCTCCTGATGTTGCTGGAGATGGACTCGTTGATGCATTATATAATGATGCAACCTCAACCTCAGGTTTTACCAGTGTACAAAATGCAAAGGACTCGGAGTTCGTTTATAATGGAATCACCATTACTCGCGCTAGCAACGATATTGATGACTTACTTAATGGGGTTACCTTAACACTTAAAACAGAAGGTGAAACAACACGTGTTGATATTAAACAAGACACTTTTGCTGTCTCGACTGAGATGCAACTGCTTGTTGATAGCTATAATGCCCTACAAGCAAACCTTCATGACGTCACTATTGCTGATAGAGAAGCTGGTACAAAAGGTGTCTTTAACGGGAATGCTTTTATGAATAGCATTATGCGTGAAGTCAACTCTATTATTATCTCTGCAGACAGTACAAATAACTCTTTTGTAAATTATGGGATTGATCTTAGTCGTGATGGAGTTATGAGTTTTAATCAAGCTGAATTTGATACAGAGTTTGAAAAAGACTCAACAAAGGCTGAACTCTTTTTCGCCGGTGGATATAATGAGACTACAGACAGTATTGAGACAGGTCTCTTTGAAACCTTAGGTGACAAACTAAAAAGCTATACAAAATTTGGTGGTCTTTTTGATAACTTTGAGCAAGGATTAAAAACAGCTACAAATAATCTTAATGAAGAACATGCCACCGCAATTTCGCGCTTGGACTCACGTTATGAAATTTTGACTAAACAGTTTATCGCTTATGATGCACTTATTAGTAAACTCAATTCACAGTTTGCATCACTTGAGCTTCAAATTCAAGCTCAAGCTAATGGAAGTTAGTTAAATTTTATCTAAAAATATTAAAAAAACAGTATACTTCATCCACACAACAAAAGAGAACATTTACGACTTCTCTTTTACATCACAAGTTAAATAAAGTTATTACTGTATGGCGAATATCTATTTTTTTGATCCTTTAACTGCTTTAGAAACAGCAAGAAAACATCAAAGTATTAATACTAATCTACAAACCACACAAGAATTGGTCTGTTTTTATAATGGTGAACTGTTTAATGATATGCCAAATAACTGCATCAGTGTTCCTATTAATGACTTTTACAACTACTTCTTCACAACAAGTCATAGCCTACCTCAACAGATAAACTTTGACAATCAGGCCTTTAATGACACTACTAAACAAGAGATTACACAAAGTATCATCAACACCCTGACTCAAGTCAAAGAGGCTCGTATTCAGATTATTGTAAAAGTGCTACAAGCACCTCTTGAAGCATCAAGTTCTCCTGCGTATATCATGGTCTTACTTGATTATCTTCAATTTATTGACATACCCCCGGAAGCTATTGAGAAAGAGATACTTCATAAACTCCTTAACTTAGTCCGTTTTTGTATAAATGGCCACATTGAACTACCAGAAGAGTTACTCACCAAGGTCAATACCTTATTTGTATTTATTCAAAATAGATACCCTCAACAACTTGAAACAGATATAAAAACTATGCATCTTCAGTATGCGCTTTTTTCCTTACTAACTCAAAATCTACAACTTAATGTATATTTTGACAATCTTCTTCAACTCTTAAATGACCTTCCTTCCATCATAAATGATTATGACTTAGTTACCCATGTATTTGAAGAGCCGCAGTTAACTGATTACCTAAAACGTATGAAACATGCCTTATTTGATGAGAGCTTTATTAAGAAAGATATTCTAAACCAAAAACAGATTATTTATAAATTTTTCTTTCTTACCAACCTTGTTTATGGAAGAGGCGAAGCTTATCAAGAGATGTATAGTATGCTTTACCCCTATTTTCAAGAAGCTATCAAAAATGAGCTAGATGAACTTGCATTTTACCTTTACACGCCTCTGCTTATGTCTTGGAACGGTACAGCCCAAACACAAGAAGCATTTAAAAAGTTTAATGACGAAGTAGAAAAACCCTTAGAACAGTTCATTTCTAACACCTTAATTACAAAGTATAAACTAAAACCAAACACCCGAAAAATTGATAAAAGCAAACCTATAAAAGTGGCTTTTTTGCAAGAACGTATCATTAACTATTCTGTATATAAAGTGTTTTATTCTTTGATTAAAGCACTAAAAGAGGACAGTTCAAAAGAGTATGAGTTTATTATCTATGACCTTAATTTTATGGAGTTTGGTGGTTCAGATACGGCTACGGTAAAAGAACTAAAGAAACTTGGTATTACCTACATTGACCTACATAAAGAGTGTGTTGGAAACACCCAAGTCTTTTACTCTATTGTTGATAAGAGCTTAAAAGTTCGTCAAAAACTTATTGATGATAAGATTGATATTCTTATAGGAATGAACACTCGTCCTGAGTACAATTTTCTTTTTACAAGTAGAACCGCTCAAAAGCAAATTTATTGGAGTCATGGGAATAGTGAGTATGATTTAATAAATATAGACAAAAAGATTTCTCACTTTATAGCTACAACAGCACATACATTTGAAACTTTTTCTATTCCCGTAGGCAAAGATGTTTATACCCCTGAAACTGACATGAATATCGTCAAAAGCATACGAGAGACATTTCCAAAAGATAGTTTTATTCTAGGTACTATTG
>Ga0256826_1002168_pt1 | contig 12062 bp, 8 predicted proteins | sample CV79metaG_FD_185975 | JGI IMG/M metagenome (GOLD analysis project Ga0256826, IMG submission 185975) | Hydrothermal vent microbial communities from East Pacific Rise, Pacific Ocean - CV79 | ecosystem: Environmental > Aquatic > Marine > Hydrothermal vents | place: Pacific Ocean: East Pacific Rise... | reverse complement strand
TTGAGTAGCCTTGTTTTAAGTATATGGGCACTCTATGCATTTAACAAATACATTAATATTTTAATGCGACAAAAAGAGCATCATATTAATAATTTTCGCTAATTCGAGCGAAAATTTACTTATATTGAATATATAGTACCTGACACTAAATTAATATAAAATTTAAAAAGAGGAAGAACCTCTTTCTAAAAACTAACGGCTTGCGCGTTTACGTTCTGCTTCTGTAAGAAGACGTTTACGAATACGTACACTTAATGGTGTTACTTCAAGAAGCTCATCATCTTCGATCCACTCAAGTGCTTTTTCAAGATTCATATCACGTGGTGGAACAAGTTTAATTGCTTCATCTGCACCTGAAGAACGTACATTTGACTGTGCTTTACCTTTGATAGGGTTAACAGAAAGGTCATTTGAACGTGAGTGCTCACCAATAATCATACCTTCGTATACTTTATCTTGTGGTTTAATGAACATACCACCACGATCTTGTAGGTTGAAGATTGAGAATGCCATTGCTTCACCTTTTTCAGTAGAGATAAGTGCACCATATTGGCGAGATTCAACTGAACCTGAGTAAGGACGGAACTCCAAGAAAGAGTGATTCATAACACCCTCACCTTTAGTATCTGTTAAAAACTGACCACGGAAACCAATAAGACCACGTGCAGGGATTTCGAATTCGATACGTTGGAAACCAACACCCATTGGAAGCATCGATTTCATCTCTGCTTTACGTTTACCAAGACGCTCAATAACCGTTCCACCTAACTCTTCAGGAACATCAATTACTAAGTGCTCAAATGGCTCACATTTAATACCTTCGATCTCTTTAACAATAACCTCTGGACGAGAGATACCAAATTCAAAACCTTCGCGACGCATGTTTTCTGCAAGTACTGTAATTTGAAGCTCTCCACGACCTGAAACTTGGAACTTACCTTCACCAGCTGGCTCATACTTCATTGCAACATTTGTTGTCATTTCAGACTCTAAACGTTCACGAATTTTATTACCGGTAACATGTTTACCTTCTTGACCTGCTAAAGGAGAGTCATTCACAGAGAAAACAACCGTAAGAGTAGGCTCTTCAACGTGCATTGGGTCAAGGGCTACTGGATTAACTGGATCACAAATAGTATCTCCAACATCAACTGTTTCCATACCAGCGATTGCAACGATATCACCTGCTTCTGCTTCTTGAATTTCCATACGATTAAGACCGTGGAAACCAATAAGTTTAGAAATTTTACCATTTATCATTTCGCCATCAGCTTTTGCAAGTTTGATGTTATCACCTTTTTTAAGACGACCATTAAAAATACGAGAAATACCGATTTTACCTACGTAGTTATCATAATCAAGTGTAAATACTTGTGCTTGAGCTGGATTATCAGGAGAACCTTCTGGCTCTGGAACTTCATTTAAGATAGTCTCAAAAATACATTGAAAGTCTCCACCCTCTTCAGACATGTCCATCTTAGCGATACCATCACGAGCAGCAGCATAAATAACTGGGAAATCTTGTTGGTCATCAGTTGCATCCATTTGAGCAAATAGGTCAAACATCTCATCAACAACACGATCTGGATCAGCAGAATCTTTATCAATCTTGTTAATAACAACAATTGGTTTTTTACCAAGTGCTAGCATTTTCTTAACAACAAACTTAGTTTGTGGCATTACACCTTCATAAGCATCAACAAGTACTAAAACACCATCAACCATCTTAAGAACACGTTCAACTTCACCACCGAAGTCAGCATGTCCCGGAGTATCGATAATATTAATCTTGTAGTCTTTATAACGAATAGCAGTGTTTTTAGAAAGAATTGTAATTCCACGTTCTTTTTCAAGATCGTTAGAGTCCATTGCTCTTTCTTCATGTGCTTCATGATCACCATAAGTTCCTGATTGTTCTAAAAGACCATCAACAAGTGTTGTTTTACCGTGGTCAACGTGCGCGATTACAGCGATATTTCTAATTTTTTGCACTGGGTTTCCTCTGAAGTTCATGCCCATAAAAACGACATGACTATATAATTTTCGCGATTATACCCAAAAAATATTTAAGATTTATATAAGAATGAGGATTAAGTGTGTAACTCTTCTAAAAAGCTACACACATGAGTAGCAATTTCTAAAACTGGTAATCTATATAAAGACGTGTATCAACAAAGTCTGATGTTACCGACTCAAAACTATATCCATGTTCAGCTTGATAGGCAGCAAAATCATAATCTGTTTTATAGTCATCATAAGCAATTCTAAACTGTACACTTAAACCGTCCATCTGTGTAAAGATACCAAAACCATCCGTTTTTTCCAAAGACCAACGTAAATCAAAAGTAGCTTCAGTACGATCTTGTGCCGCATACTTATCTTCTAAAGCATCCGGCATGTCATAAATCCCGTAACGTACACGCGCAACAAAATGTGGTAAAAGATTGTGATATCCAAGGTCATATTGTAATCCAAAACCTAAAGACTTTGTACCCGCAAGCTCAGAATCTTGTACTTGAAATGAGTTAAACATTTGAGGGGTACCCCAACGAACAAAGATTGTACCACCATCATAAGAGTTTTCATTATATGCAATTTGATTAACATTTGTAAAAAAGGTTACCCCTTCAGAGTATGCTTGAATTTTCGCACCCCAAAACCAAGAACTAATATTACCAGCTACAGCATCTCCTACATCATCTTGGGTTGAGCCTTGTAATGCAAAAGAGAGTGTTATATCGTCTAAAACATCTGTACTAAATTGTGCATACGCGTAGGTAGTATTTATAAAGTTTGGAATGTAGTAGTCCCATCCTTCTAACACATAACCTTCCCCCGTATAAACAGCGCCTACCATAGACATTGCTTCACCCTTACCTACATAGTGACCATCTGCATCATAGTTTGAACTATCAATATTTCCTTCCGTTTTTCCTTGACTAACACGAGAACCTTCAATCATATCTATAAATTTAACAGCATTACGCTCTTTCATTTTATCAATATAGGCAAAATTAATGCGTAAATTTTCAATACTACGATTTTCATACGTGACACCTTCATGTGTCAAAGGAGACATACGAATGTTTGAAAGTGATACAAATCGATAGTCTGGCATCTCTTGACGACCAATTACTAAACGGCTTTTGGAATCATCATATTTTAAATAAGCTTCTCCTAAAACACTGTAAGCAACCTGTTCATTATGGCGTTCACCAAGTCCTCCTAAACCAGAATATTGGTTAGGATTATTACCCACAGGGTTTGATGTATAAAATGTCCCACCTATTGTAATATTATACAAAGGGGCTGTCTCATAACCTAAGTATCCACCTAAGGCAGAATACTGTTTGATATTTTGATCAGGGGGTGGATTTCCTGGATCATCTTGTAAAACATGTAGATTACTATCGCGATTTTGAGCACTATAACGGATCAAACCCTTGACTTTACCATTTTTAAAAGCATCCATAATAGTTTGTGACCCTAAAAAATAGGACTTTTTATCTAAATTTGCTGAAATACTATCTCCAGCCATTGTTGGATTGTCATCACTAATATTTACATTTTTATCTGATCCTATTAAGGTAGGGTCCGTTTCATTCTGTGGCTCTGTTGCCATAAGTGACGTTAGTGTCACTAATGAGAGTACAATTTGGATCTTAATATTCATCTATGCTCCTTGAGACTACTAACTACAAAAAAAGTGTTTTAGCTACGTATTTAATAATGTAATATGTTTCAACTTAAACGCACTATAAATTAAGAGCTCTTTATATCTTAACTTTCAAAGTAAAAACAAAAATATACATTTTAACTACCTTATAATCAATAAACTATGAGGGTTTCAACATAAAAAAACTATAATATTTCATTAATCTTGGAGAAACAATGAAACTATTACAAATTTTACTCTTGCTTGCCCTCTCTTTAAGTGGTGCTAGTATCAATAAACAGCTCCTAGATGAGCACAATGCTACTTCACAAATAGAAAAAATCCAAGCCCATCTTCAAGAGAGTATTCCTACCGAACCCGAAGCACTTAACCAGTTTAATATGCAACGAATATTATTAAATAAACTGCAAAAAGTTGTCTCCAGTACCGCTTCAGCAAATCTTCCAAAACTCGACGAGAAGAAGATTGTTAAAAACCAACTCACACAAGAGACCATACTTTTTTACCTTAACACCGTTGCTGCCTATCGCTTATCTGAAGCACACCTAAATACACGCTTTGATAATTATAGGAAACGACTTATTACTCTAAACGAACGACTCAATGACCTTGTTGATAACGGAAGTGGTGATACCCTAAGTTTACAAATAGAATATGCCTATTATGATTGGAAAAAACGGCATATAGAAGTTCAAATTAAAGAGCATGAACTTTTTAATCAAAAAGCAAAAGCACTCTTTTTAAAGTCGATTAAAGTGGCTAAAATTAAGCCTAAAACAGTTGATATCAAAATCGATAAACTTAACAAAAAAATCGAAAAGTTACGTAATCAAAAAATTGCTCAAGAGCTTAAGTCTGAACGTGAGTTAATTTATATTATGCAAAAGTCTAACTTTGATGAGAGCGCTACTAATGATCTTAACAACAATAATTTTGCAAATAGAGTTATCTACCTCCCCGAAGGAAAAAAGTATAAAAAGCTTATTGAAAAACTGACACAAATATCTCAGAAACTAACCGTTGAACTCAACAATAAACTCGATCAACTTTTTTTACTGCAAATTAATGCTCTTAAACTCAATAACATTGATGCTTTTACACAAACCCGTCAGCTTATGGAACGTGAGGCCAAAGACTTAGGTGTAGATTCTAAGTCAAGTTTTGAAGAAAAAAGTCGTATTATTGAGTGGGTCAAGTATTCAGAAATAGGTACGGTTGCTGCGGTAACAGATGACTTTGATGTCTGGCTACAAACACAGTTTAATACGCTAAAAGAGATTGTTTTTGAACCGCTCTTTATTGTTAACAACAAAGAGATAGCACTTTACAACATTGTGGCAATGATCTTCACCTTTATCTTTGGTATCTTCTTTGGTAGTTTTTACAAACGTCGTGTTTATGGCTTGCAGCGCCGTTGGCCATCACTGCATCAACAGTCCTTAAAGGTAATGGCAAATATTGGTTTTTATATCATTATTTTAATCTCTTTTATTATCTCCCTCAACATGATAGGACTTGACCTCTCTTCAATCTCTCTTGTTGCTGGTGCCCTTTCTGTGGGTATTGGTTTTGGATTAAAAGATATTGTGGCAAATTTTATCTCAGGAATCATCTTGATGTTTGAACGTGCTATTCGTATTGGAGACTACATCGAACTTAACAGTGAAATGGTAGGTAATGTTACGGACATTCGTATGCGCTCAACTACTATCAAAACAGCCAATGGTGTTGATATCATCATCCCCAACGTGAAGCTGATTGAGGGGAGCGTTATCAACTATACTATGGACGAAAATATGCGCCGTCTTAAAATTCCTTTTGCCGTTGCACATAAAATTGGCTTTGAAGATGTAGAACGTGTTATCTTAGGTGCCCTAGAAGAGAGTGACATCGACTATATACGTGATGATGAGCACGCGCCTTTTTTAATTATCACCGCCTTAGAACGTAGTGCTGTTGAGTACAAACTTCTTATCTGGATTCAAGAACAAGGTGCTGCAGGATTAACACCATTTTATCGTCTTATCTTCGAGACACTACGTCAAAACCAATATGAAATTCCTCATCAACAGATGGATATCCACCTCTCAAAATCTCCTAAATCCTAATTAATAAGTAAGATATGGTATCAATCTTGCTTGTAATTCCTCAAAGCTACTCTATTCTAAAGAGTACACAGGGAGGTCATCATGATTACTCACGATACAAAAACATCTTCAACACCCCAAGGACTCGCCTCATTACTACTTGGTAGTTCTAGCAAAGAGGGTGCAGATGGTTTTGCCGCACTGCTTGAAAGTTTACAAACTAAAGGCGATGAAAAAGCGCCTGCATCAACACTGTTGTTAAAACTTGATGAAAAAGCAGAGACAAAAGATGTTAAGTCTGAAATTCTTTCACTTTTAAAAGGTGATGAGACTGAAACCCAGATGAAAACAGATATTGGACTACTCGATCCTAAGCTTACACAAACACTTTCAACAAAAGAGTTGGTACAGCTTGTTCACAATGCAAAAGCCTTTTTAAAAGAGCAAATTACCAAAGTTAGTGATACACAAGAAACTCCTAAAACATTAAAAGGGCTTCTTGATCTTGCTAAAAAAGTAGGGATTGATGTCTCTCAAATTAAAATCGAAAGTGTTGTTGTCAAACATGATGCACCTCAAATAAAACAAGCAACATTATCCCAAGAAGCACTGAGTAAAAACACGCCACAAGAGGTAAAACCTTTAGATAAGCAGCTACCCCTAGAAAAAGTGCAACAAGCACTCTCACAAAAAGAAGTAATGCCACAAGCCCGTACAGAACACACTACGGCAGAGATTGTACAAGCCAAACAAAAAGTGGAAGCACATCCTGAAAAAGAGGCTAAAAAAGAACGCAGTAATCCACTACGCTCACTTTTACAAATTTCTAATAACGAGGGTGAAAAAGTTGTTAGTGATAATGTTGCACCAACAAAAGTTGCTAAACAGCCTCTTTTCAACCAGGCACTAACAAAGCTCTTACAAGGTGGCACCTCCTCTTCAAACAATGAGAGTGACCTTAGAACTGAAAGTGATACAAAACCTACTCCAATTATCAACCATACACAAAAAACCGATGCCCTTACTCAAAAAGTGGTTGAAGGTAAACAGATGGTACAGCATTTTGCCTCACAACTTAAAGAAGAGGTTGAAAACTATAAACCACCTTTTACTCGTATTAAGATGAAGCTTAATCCTATAAAACTTGGTGAAGTAGATGTCACCATGGTACAGCGCGGTAATAATGTTCACATAAATATCAGTTCAAACTCTGCCGCTTTGAATGTTTTACTCCAAAATGCAGGCGATTTGAAAACACAGTTGAGTAACAATGGAATAACAAATGCTTCCATGACGTTTAACTCCAACGCTGATCAGCAACAACAACAGCAGCAGCAACAAAATCAACAAAACCGTCAACAAGAGTTGATGGAGATGTATGAAAACTTCGAAAATAGCGATGAGTTTGACCTAATTAGTTCACTCGATATTGTTATACCACGATACATATAAAGGATATATGATGCCAATTAATTCTGTAACCACACCAACAAGTACTAACTTACTCGATGCACCAGCAGGAACAAACCCTAATGGAATTTTAGGAAAAGATGACTTTTTAAAACTACTTCTTACGGAGCTAAGATATCAAGATCCAACGGCACCTATGGATAGCGAAAAAATTCTTTCTCAAACATCTCAATTATCAGCACTTGAAGCCTCTGAAAATACCAACAAAGCCCTTGAAACACTTGCAACATCGCTAGGGAATAACCTTCAGTTCTCTACTATTGCAGCTATTGGTAAGATGGCAGATTTAGGAAGTGATCAAATTGCACTTGACAAAGATAGCGAACCCTCATTTGACATGTTCTTTCCAACAGATGTTGCTAGTGGTACGATTAACATCACAGACAAAGATGGGAATGCTATTCAAAGTATCTCCCTTGAACCTTCTGCTGAAGGTGTTTTTAACTTTACGTGGAATGGTAAAGATTCATTAGGAGACCGTGTTAAAGAAGGGTTTTACTCCATTAACGCTACTTACACTGACTCCCAAGGTAATGCTCAAGAAACACGTATTGGTGCTTATCCTATTGAGTCTGTACGTTTTGATGGTGGCGAAACCTTAGTAAAACTAGGTGGTGCTTATGTACCTTTTGAATCTATTAAAGAAATTTATGAACGCTAGGAGCCTCTTATGAACCAAGCTTTTTTAACGGGTATTTCTGGCATTCAAGCCACCCAATTTGCTATTGATAACAATGCCAATAATTTAGCCAACCTTAATACCGTTGGTTTTCGCGCTTCCAATACCGAATTTGCTTCTTTGTTTGAAGAGAAACTCAATGATGCCAATAGAGGGCCTGTTAATAGCACTGTTGGCATCGGCGTTCGTGTTCAAGCAACTGCAACTGACCTTTCTCGCGGGGTTGCCATTCTTGGTGATAGAACAACAGACCTTGCTATTGGTGACGATGGTTGGTTTGGTATTAGTAATGGTATCGACACACTCTTTACGCGTGCAGGTAACTTTAATTTTGATTCGCAACGGGACCTTGTAACCGAAGATGGTTTCCATGTTTTAGGGACCTTGGGTAATAATATTACAAACAATGTTCTAACACCCCCTTTGGCGGAAGTAAAGCTTGGTGATGTTGCAGGGCAACAACCCCTTAATTTTCCTGAGACTTTAACCTATCCTGTACAACCAACTACACAAGCAAGCTTTATCGGGAATCTTGGGTTTGAAAATGTTCCTCGTAGTATGAGTGCTACTATTATCTCACCCCAAAGTGACCGTAATAATCTACGTTTAGTTTTTACACAAAGTGCCGTACAACCTCCACAGGGTATTTCATGGGATATTACAGCTACAACAGGAAATGCCAACAGTTCTGTTATTTACGATACCCAAACAGGAACTGCTGTTTTTGATAGTTCAGGAGGCCTAGTCAGTACCACCCTACCAACACTAGACAACGATGGTGCTCCGGTATCTGTTAATCTTGGTAATGGATTTGATGGTGTTATCTCCGTTCCTAATACCCCTGTAACAGCATCTTCATCTGCTGATGGTCAAATTCAAGGAGATTTAATTGGTTATGCCATCTCACAAAATGCTGAAGTTATTGCCACTTTTTCCAATGGTGCCCAAAGTTCTATTGGAAAAATTGCTGTTTATCATTTTCAAAATGACCAAGGTCTTGAACGGGTAACAGGAAGTCGTTTTAGTGTTAGTTCAAACAGTGGCGATCCTATCTTCTTCAAAAATGCCGCAGGGGAAAACATCTTAGGAACAGCTGTTTATACTTCACAACTTGAAGGTTCTAATGTTAAGTTTGAAGTGGGTCTTACCGAACTTATCATCTTACAAAGAACCTTCGATGCTAACTCAAAAAGCATCACAACTAGTGACCAAATGATACAAAAAGCTCTTGATATGGATGCCTAATCCATATAGAGGTATATCCATAACACTCTAAATTACAAGAATCTCTCTTCAACACACTTTTTTATTCTCGCTATTTACCTAAGATCAAATATACCTACTTTAATCTATTCAAACACCAATATTCCCAACAATAGGAACTTTCCAAAAATCTACCTTCTAAATATTACATTTAAAATTTTACAATCAGATATATGGAACAACTATTGCTTGTTATCTTTACTAAGAAACTAAAGGATTTACCATGTTAAAATCACTTTTCTCTGGCGTATCTGGCTTACAATCGCATCAAATTGCGATGGATGTTGAGTCAAACAATATTGCCAATGTAAATACAATTGGGTTTAAGTACTCACGTGCAAACTTTTCAGACCTTTTAGCACAAACCAATCAAATTGCTACCGCACCTCAAGGCGCTCTTGGTGGTAAAAATGCAGTTCAAGTAGGATTGGGTTCAAGTGTCTCTTCTGTGACGCGTATTCACTCTCAAGGTTCAATCCAAAACACTGACAAAAACACCGATGTTGCCATTCAAGGTGACGGTTTTTTCATTGTTAGTGCTGATGGTGGTAGTACTTATAAGTATACTCGTTCAGGAGACTTCAAGTTTGATGGATCAGGAAACTTTGTAGATAACAATGGATTTATTGCTCAGGGTTGGTTACGTGATCAAGTTACTGGTAAGGTTGATTCAACCGCACCTATTACTAATATCTTAATTCCACCCGGTCTTACAACACCGGCAAACCCTTCAAGTGAAGTAGTTTTAAAGGCAAACCTTAACTCAGGACCAACGGTTGAAAATTTTGCCGCAGCCTATAAAGTTCCTTCCAATACCTCAGGAACAACTCCAGCACTCGATGCTGCTGGCAATGCAGTAGCTTCAGGCAACATGGGTGTTCTGTTTAATGAAACAGGTGAAGCATTAAGTTTACAAGATGGTCAAGGAGTTTGGATTGGTTTTGAACCTTCTATTACAACACCTACTGCAGCAGCCACAGCAGGTAATGCACAAACACTAGACATTACCTTTACTCTTGATGATGGAAGTACCGTACCCGTTACCGTAACCTCACCAACAACAGCACCCGCACAAACTGCTGCACAAAATGCACAAACATTCTCCGCTGCCATTAACTCTCGTACTTCTGTGACAGGTATTTCTGCCTCAGTTAATGCTTCTGATGAAATTATTTTAACCAACACTAACTCAAACGCTAATGCTTCTCACAACATTAACTTTACGCTTGGAGCAGGGGATAATTCAGGGATTGCAGCAGCCGGTGCTACTGTAGGCATTACAACAGCGTACCAATATCTCTACTCTCCAAATTCTCCTGATTTAGCAGCAGGTAACAACCCTAAACGTTTCACTACTATTGCTGACTTACGTCAAGCAATGGAGACTCAAGCAGCAGCAGACCAAGGTGTGGTTCCGGGTGCTGCAACGGCTCCTACTATCGAAGTAAATGACCAAGGTAAGTTCTCTATCTCCAATGTTAATGGTACTCAAGCAATGGATATTAAGGTAACTGCTTTTACAGCACCTGGTATCACTCAAAATGTTCGCTTTACCCGCTCTATGGAAGCTATGAATGCCGTACTACCACTTGGTTCAAATGGTAAAGCACTTTCACAATCATTTAACGCGGCAACTCATGCAAGTAGTATCGATATCTTTGACTCTCTTGGTTCAAAACATACACTGCGTATGGAGTTTCGTAAAACAGCACTTGATGCTACAACAGGGAGTACTTGGGATATGGTGCTTACCGTTCCTGAACCGGCAACCATTGATACCGTTGCCCCTTTTAATGAAAAAATAGGAAATGTACGTTTTAACAATGATGGTTCATTAGCAACCTATTCACCACCAAATATCTCATTTACAGGTAACAATGGTTCTGCACCCGATCAACAAGTGCGTATTAACTTTGGTACGGCCAATGCTTTTGATGGTGTTACCTCTTTTGACTCTAAGTCAGCCACTTCGGGTATCTCTCAAGATGGTTTTACCGGTGGAGATCTTCTAGGAATTCGTATTGATCAAAGTGGTACTTTAGTAGGGTCATTTTCAAATGGTCGTTCTTTTGGATTGGCTCAAATTGGTATGGCAAAGTTCTCAAACAATGAAGGGCTTACTGCTGATGGTGGAAACGTTTATCTTCAGTCTGCCAACTCGGGTGATCCAATTATTGGTGAAGCCGCTACAGCGGGGCGTGGGTTTATTCAATCTTCTGCCCTTGAAGCTTCAAATGTTGACTTAAGTCGTTCTCTTACCCAATTGATTATCATCCAGCGTGGTTTTCAAGCTAATGGTAAAACAATTACCACTTCCGATCAACTCCTTCAGACACTCATTGGTCTAAAACAGTAGTTTTACCCCTTTGACTCCCCTTAGTGGGAGTGTCAACCTCTAACACACACTTATCACACAACTACAAAATAACATTTCCCACTACAAAAATCTTCTAAAATTATATATAAATATGTTAGTATTGAGATACTAAACTAGTGAGGATATTATGAAAATATTACTTGTTGATGACAGTTCTACTGTTCTTAGAATACAAAAAAATGTCTTAGGACGTGAGTTCCCCGATGCCGAAATACTTGAAGCCAAAGATGGTCTCCTTGCCAAAAAAGTGATTGAAAACACCTCAGATATCAACTATATCTTACTCGATTACAACATGCCCAACATGAACGGTGAAGAGCTTCTAAAGTGGATTCGTTCCAACAAAGAGTACAACAAAATCCGCATCATTATGGTCACTACAGAAGCTGAGAAAAAAACCGTAGTACGTCTTATGAAGATGGGTGTAAACGGCTATGTCGCCAAACCCTTCACCCCAGACCTCTTACGTGAGTCTATCATGCGAATTATTCGCTAGAGAGACTTACATTC
>Ga0256826_1002167_pt1 | contig 12067 bp, 9 predicted proteins | sample CV79metaG_FD_185975 | JGI IMG/M metagenome (GOLD analysis project Ga0256826, IMG submission 185975) | Hydrothermal vent microbial communities from East Pacific Rise, Pacific Ocean - CV79 | ecosystem: Environmental > Aquatic > Marine > Hydrothermal vents | place: Pacific Ocean: East Pacific Rise... | reverse complement strand
AAGGGTCATCCAATCGATTTACTAGACCATACACTCGCATTTCCAAGTGCTGTTGATGCAGTTTGGATGAGTCAGTTTCTAGACTGCTTTGGAGTAAACGACATTGTAAATATTCTTAGACGTGCTAAAAATGCTCTTGGAGAGAATGGGAAAGTCTACATTGTTGAGCCCTTTTGGGATAGACAGAGCCACGAAATAGGAGCCTACTGTCTCATAAACACTTCACCATACTTTACGGCCTTGGCCAATGGAACAAGTAAGATGTACCGTGCTAGTGAATTTGAAACATTCGCGGATGAAGCAGGTCTCATAGTAGAAGAGCAGCTTGATGGTTTAGGTTTTGGGCATACACTTATGATTTGTAGGGCTAAATAAGTAAGAGAAAATAAACTAGACTCCCAGTCAAGCTGAGAGTGACGAATAAGAGAAAATAAACTAGACTCCCTGTTAAGCTGAGAGTGACGAAGTTGTCGAGTTTCTGTCATCCTCAGCTTGACTGGGGATCTAGTTTCAGAAGAAGTCTAGTGTTTTATAAACTTATAAAAACTTTTCTCTCACCGTGTTCACTCATGTTTACGAGGCTTACTAAGTCGGCTAAAGAGTCGATGATTCCCTCATCTTTTAAGTCACTTAGTTCAACTGCTCCACTCTCATCTTTAGCTATCTCTAAAACAACTGCAGCTCCAGCTTCTAAAAATGTTGTGCATGAGTTTACATCTTCTATCATGTTTATATCTAAACACTCAGTCGCTACACAGAGCACCCTCTCTCCACTTGTCAAGGCTTGCAGGGCGGCTGTTTTTAGAGCTTCACTAGAGCTTTTCATACCCGAAGAGATCGTTATTATTTCATCTTTGTCAACATTTAAAAGTGAAAAGTATGAGGGTGCTGAGTTATAAACGGAGTTTTGAAAGAGGGTTGGAGATATTGCACTCTCATTTAAAATGGCATCTGTGATACCTACTGTTGATTGAAGCTCACCAAATGCGGAGGCATAAACAAGTTTACCACCCTTAAACTCACACCTGTCTGCAAGATAGAGCATTATTTTTGCATTTCTTGTTAGACGACGTCTTAACATCATTTTAGGAACTATTCGCTTCTCTTGCAAATCTTCTATTTTTTGAGGTGCTGATATTTTTGCTGCACTTAATATCGTGATTGCTACTTGCATTATTGAACTCCTCCAAATAAAACTGAGGTGTTGTTCCCACCAAAAGCAAAAGAGTTACTCAGAACATACTTTATATCTTTTTCTATAACTTCTGTGGGAATATTTATCTCTAGATTTTCAACATTTATGAGTGTAGTTTGAGGTGGAACCTGAGAGCGTTTAATAGTCTCACATGAGATAATCGCTTCAATAGCTCCAGCTGCTCCTAGAGTATGACCGGTAACAGATTTTGTAGAACTAACACAAACGTTATCAAAAACTGTTTGTACTGCAAGGGCCTCTACTTTATCGTTTGCTTGCGTTCCTGTTCCATGAGCATTTACATAGTCAACTACATCTGCATTTAAGCCCGCATCTTGAAGTGCTTTTCTCATACACGAGATTGCACCACCCGCTTCTGGGTCTGGATTTGTCATGTGGTAAGCATCACTGCTCGCCCCAACTCCACAAAGTTCAATAGAACCTGAGAGTTGTTCATCTTGCACTAAAAGAGCTCCTATACCTTCAGCAACATTCATCCCTTCTCGTCCCTTTTCAAAAGGTGTACACTGCTTAGATGAGAGAACACTTAAAGCATAAAAGCCACAAACGGTTGTATAACAAAGAGCATCCGCACCTACAACTAAAATATTTCTATAAGCACCCACCTTTATGAGTCGTTTTGCTAAAAGAAGAGCATTCGCACTTGAGGTACATGCAGTGGAGATAGAACGTGAACCTATAAAAGAGAACTCAGCATTTAAACTCTCCTCTATCACACTAATTGGATGACGAGAGGCATCAATATTTTTATAGTTTTTGTCTCTGAAGTAGTGCTCTTCACTCTCAGCCATTCCTCCAACAGAGGAGCCAACAATAAGAAGAGTTTCACTAAAGTCATTTAAGTTTGATTTCTCTAAAACTTTAGAAACAACCGCGTTTAAGCTCTGAAAAAAATCATCATACTGTATCATTCCAAGACCAACTGGAGTCTCACTCATGTAACTTGTATCTATAGTAATAGCACTTTTTTTGGAGTATATAGCCTGCATCAACTCTTCTGTATCTCCTGCACTGCTAAGAGATTCATAACTATTTATAAAAGCTTTCATACCTAACTCTTTATTTTAATTTTCTACTGCAATCATAAAAGAACCACTTGCAATAGTTAACTCATCTTCAAAAATATCAAACTGCATCATTCTCATATTTTCTATACTATGCTCATTTACAACTTCTACTTCAAGGATTGTTTTTGTTGGAGCTGTTAAGAGTTTTACATTTCTTAGACTGACTAAAAAACCCATTTTAGAACTCTCATTTGTATTTATAGCCGCGGAACTTTGAGCAGCTGACTCTACAAGCATTCCCAAAGAGGGAAGTGACTCAAACTCTACCTGAACTCTCGCCGAAGTCTCATCTTGCTTGAGTATATACTTTGCAAATCGAATCGGGCTCTTGTGAGGTAGATTTAACTCTTGCATCTATGCGTTTTTTTGCTCATTTATGTAAGTTGTGAGAGAGAGTGCATTTGCGAAGATAGACTCTGCATCTGCCATGTTTGTAATCTTAACTCCGAACTCTTTTTCTATCACAAGAGTAAGTTCGATTGCATCAACAGAATCAAGACCTAAACCATCATCCCCAAACAGAGCCATATCATCTTCTATCTCCTCTGGAGCTATATCTTCAAGGCTTAAACCTTCAATTATTTTCTCTTTTAAATCTACTGTCGTTATCATTATAACTATCCACATATTTTATTTTAGATATTATAATTTACTTTAGATAAAAATATGCTATTAACTTTAAAATAGCAGTAATAATATAGTAAATCTGACATTTAAAAGACTTTCTTCTGATATAATGGCTGAAATTAAACATTATTTCATGAGGGTTTCTTATGTTCGCATCCGTTAAATCAAAAGTAATTACATCTATTTTAGCACTCAGTGTACTTGGATTAATGGCTATTACCTACTATCTTTCTAACACTCTTCACAAACTCTCAAATGACTCAACACAACAGTCTTTAAAGATGCTAAGTGAATCAATCTTTCAAACGATGACAGGAAGTATGATGATGGGAGACCCTGCGGTTGTTCAAGAAGCATTCAATACAGCTCGAAGCATAGATGGAATTGAGAGTTTGAGTATTACACAATCAAAAGCAGTTTTAGAAGTTTATGGTGCTGGTAAAACTTTTACCAATGATACCCTCATTCGTGATGTACTCGAGAATAAATCTACCAAAATAATAGAAAAAGATGCAAATGGACACCATACAATTCGAATGATAAAACCGATGGTTGCAGAGACTAGATGTCTTACCTGTCACTACAATGCTCATGAAGGCTATGTTTTAGGTGCAATGGACTTGATTATATCTCTTGATAAAAATGATGCAGATATAGCCTCAACAAATCTAACACTTTTAATCTCTCTTACTGTTGCTGGTATTCTTTTCGCTATTGTCGCATCTATATTTTTTATAAAAGAGATTTTCAACCCTCTTGCAAATCTAAAAGAGCGTATATCTGAACTAATAAGTGGAGATAAAGATTTAACAAAAAGACTCAAGTATAAAAATGGTAATGAGTTTGGCGATGCAGCACAAGAGGTAAACAAATTTATTGAGATGGTTCAAGGAACTATCAATGATGTTAAATCTTTAGGTGAGCAGAACTCCGATATCGCTTCAGATATTGAGCTCTCTAGCCATGTTATTAAAGAGAGTACTGAGCAGGAAAAAAAGATTGTCAGTGAAACTACTCTAAAATCTCAAGCAGTTAAAGAGATTCTTATTGAAACTATTGAGGCGACTAAAGAGACACAAAAAACGGTACAAGTTGCAAGTGAAGAGCTTGAAGTTGCAAAAGTCTCTCTTAGCTCATTAACGGGAGAGGTTGCCTCTTTTGTTGAGATAGAAAATGAGTTAGCAGCTGAACTCTCGGGCCTCAAAAATAATGCAGATCAGGTAAAAGATGTTCTCAATGTTATTAAAGATATAGCAGAACAGACCAACCTTCTTGCTCTAAACGCGGCTATTGAAGCGGCTCGTGCTGGTGAGCATGGTCGTGGTTTTGCCGTTGTTGCAGATGAAGTTCGTAAACTTGCAGAACGCACACAAAAAAGCTTAACTGAGATAGATATGAGTGTAAGTACTATTGTACAATCTATCAATGATGTAAGTGATAAGATGCAACAAAATGCGACTAATATAGAGAATCTAACCACTATTTCAAATGAAGTTGAAGATAAAATTGATGCTACATCAAATGCTATAGAACTCTCTAGTAATGTTGCAAATGTCTCAATGCACGATAGCCTCAAAATGTCTAAAGATATTGAAGTTGTTATCAATGACATTTCAAAAATAGATGCTCTCTCAACAGCTAATGGAACAAGTGCTAGCAACATAGCAGCAGACTTACAAAAACTAGTTTCAATCGCGAGAGAGCTACAGGCAAGTATTAATGAATTTAAGAGTTAATAAGCTTTAACCGATAATTATCCTACCTTAGATATCAAGGAGGATATTGTGAAGATAGATAATTATTCAGTGGCAATGAATGCCCAGTACTATAATGTTGAGTTTCGAGAGACAGAAGCAAGCCTCTCAAATATAACTCAAAACTTTACAAAAGAAGAGCCTAAAGAGGCTACAAAAATAGAACTTACCCTAGCTCAAACACAAGATGTAAATCGACAACTCTCACAAAAACTCTCCAAAGCACTGCTCAAAAATATCTCTAATGCCTCCCAACGTTTGGTTGGCGACAGAGTAGAGCTTAGCTCCACCTATATGGAATCTCAATCCCTCAATTTCTCTCTCTCGGCATTTATTCAAGCCGAAGGTAAAGAGATAGAGGTCGCTCTTGATGTCTCACTCTCTCGCAGTTTTGTTCAAAAGATGAGTATTACGATGTCTCTACAGGGTCCACTAAAAGACCCTCTTATTATCTCGCTTGATGGAACTATGCCAACACTCAGTTCAAATAGCTTTAGCTTTGACATAGATAGTGACGGCAAAAGTGACCAGATATCGCAACTCTCTTCAGGTAACGGTTTTTTAGTACTTGATAAAAATAAAAATGGAATTATAGATAATGGCAGTGAGCTTTTTGGAACCAAAAGTGGTGATGGCTTTACCGATTTAAGCAAGTACGATGAGGACAAAAATGGTTGGATTGATGAGAATGATGCTATTTTTGACAAACTACAAATCTGGCAAAAAACAGAGAGTGAAGATAAACTGATTGGGCTTGGAGAAGTCGGTATTGGAGCTATATTTTTAGGAAATACAGAGACACCATTTAGTCTCAAGTCTGAGACAAATCAACTCTTAGGAGAGATAAAAAAGAGTAGTTTTGTTCTTTTTGAGAGTGGAAAAGCAGGAGTTATTTCCCAACTTGATTTAGCGGTTGAGAACAAAACTAAAGAGAGCTTAAGTACTGTAGAGAGTATACAAAAAGATATAAGTAGTTTAAACCTCACTAAACTCTACAAATCAGAAGATGAGGGTAGTGTTGATACTACAGATGGAAAAATGCAGAAAATTCAGGCTCAGATAAAAGCTTTAGAGAGTGATCTTAGAGGAGCTAAAGAGAGTGATAAACCAGGAATTCAAGCAAGGATAGGTGTACTTTTTGCCCAGATGATGTCTCTACTAGAAGCGGAGCTTAGATAGCTCAGCGTCTACTACCCCTTCGATTTCTGTTTCGATTATGCCCTCCTGTGTAGTTCTTTTTAAAGCAGGATTGGCAGATGTTATATTTTGAATTCATCGGGAGAGTTGCTCCACACATCTTACAAGTTCCAGCTAGCTGACCCTGTTGCAGAGTTGCTTCAATATACTTATTTAGGACTCCTCTATATTGCCTCGCCTCTTGCTCATCTAAAAAGTAATCACCAAATCTATAGCTTAACCAGAGATAGAGTGAAATCTCTTTAACCATATCCTCACAACGAAGAAGTTCATCTGCCGTTTGTGCAAACTTACCAACAAGAACAGGAGCACTATACCTCACCGGTTGTTTCTCTTGAAGTGCAAATATATAAGACTCAAACGCGGCTATAATATAGGGAGATTTGAGAGTTAAAGGGGCACATGCAAGATGATACTTAGTTGCAATATCTAAATCATATCTATCCACTATCTCTGCGGCATCGAACATATCATCAAGACTTGAGGCATTAAAAGGTCCATTGAACTCCATATTCTCAACAAAAAACTTTAAAACTTCACGGAGTGATTTCTCTTCTAAAATATTAGACACTAGTTTAATATGTTCTAAGTTTGCCATCACCTTAAATGGAATGCTAATCTCTCTATCTTGCTTAAAGAAATTCTTTTTTACAATCTTTAGAGTTGCTGGATTTAAGGCACCTACAAAACCCTCTTCACTCAATCCATAACGCCCAGCACGACCTGAAATTTGATGCACTTCAGAAGGTAAGAGATTTCTTTGGGTGATACCGTCAAACTTCTCTGCCTTAGAAAATAGTATAGTTTGAATGGGAAGATTCATCCCCATGGCAATAGCATCTGTTGCTATTAAAATCTGAGTCTCTTTGGAGCGAAAACGTCGAGCCTCCTCACGTCTTACCTCGGGAGAGAGATTTCCATAAACTACACTAACGCTAAAATAACGTGAGTAGTCCTGTTTTAAACGCAGTACATCTCTACGACTAAACGCGATGATGGCTGTTCCCTCTTTTACATCTCTTGTATCGGTTGGTATCTCCAAAAGAGTCAAAGGATTTTTTCTCTCAAACTCAATGATTTCCAACTCCTCTCCAAGGTACTCTGCTAAGGCAATAATAGCCTCCTTAGAGTTTGAAGATCCTGTCATAATAATCTCTTTGGCAGGTGCTCCGATGATAGCATTTGCCCATGCCCAACCACGATCACGATCATCTATCATCTGTACCTCATCTATTACACAGACATCAACATCCACTTCAAAGTTTAACATCTCGATGGTAGAGCTTATATGTGTAGCCTCATCATCCAAAATCTGCTCTTCACCTGTTATAAGCGAAGAGTCTATTCCCTGCTCTTTTAAAGTTTCATACCCTTCAAGTGCAAGCAGTCGAAGAGGTGCTAAGTAGTACCCAGTATCTGCTTCTCTAAGTTTTTGCATCGCTTGGTATGTTTTACCGCTGTTAGTTGGCCCTATGTGAAGTATTAGTTTTCTTCTCATCTCTCTAGCCATTGGAAAGAGATTTTTAAAGTCCCTTATAGTTCTTGCGAGAAGAGCATGGCGCTGCTGTTTTATAAGTTGTTCTTGAATGTTATATATAAAAATTCTACTTGTTTTTCTAGCAATTTTTGCTGTTATATTTAAGCTGTTATGAAGAAGTTCTAGTAAAAACTCATAAACCTTTTCATGGAGCTCTTCTTGAGTAAAATGGAGTAGAGTTGCATAGTTATCACAGCTCTTTACCAACTCCTCAAGTTCACTAAAAAAATTCTCCTCATGCTCTTTTTTAGCCGCGTTTACAAGAGCATCAAAATCTAAGGCTTCACCTTTCCAGATAGACTCCAAAAGTCCATTTAACTCTATGTGAAGCTCTAAAACATAAGGTTTATCTATCTCAGAGTATGGCAGTCTACAACTCTCATTTATACTAATGAGAATCTCTTTCTCATGCATCACCAACTCAACTACATCAAGATGCATCTCTATAAGACTTTTAAGTATGGAGGCTTTAAGAAGTGGGTACTCCAGAGAAGTTTTTGGTGGAGAGGAGCGCAGTGCCGCTTCTATCTCTTTATTTGTGAGGTAGTTATGAGGATTATCTAATGACTCAATAAACTTCACAATTGATGCCTGTTTGAGTTCAACAACCTTCTCTTTATCTAAAGATATTCTATAAACTATCTCTTCAATACTATTGTTCTCTAGATATTCATAACTATATGGCTTAGTATTTAATGTAAGAATTTTATGGAAGTGTTGATCGAAGACTCTATAGCGAAGTGAGGCATTAAACTCTAAAGAGTCATCTATGTCAAAAGTGCCATCAAGGGCTTTTTCAAGGGTCGTTTTTTTCATATCAAAACGGATATGTTTAAGTTTTGCTTCCATCTTCTCTATTGTAAGTTTTTTACTTCTCACACCATGAAAAGCTTCATAAAGTAGGACTTCTTCTTCGATACTAGCATCGAGTTTCCCTAGAAGGTCTCGTATCTTCTCATCTCTATCGAGTGAGAACTCCTTTGGTTTATCTGATGGATAGACTTCACCGTTGGCTTCAAAAAAATTGAGTATATCTTGACGGAACCCGCTATCCGCTTCACTCCATAGCATTCTAAGTGTTTTTAACAACACTTTTTTAGAGTGTTCTATCTCTACAATACCAAGAGTATGGAAGAGTTCACTCAGTGTCTCAGAGCTTACTCTCTCAACACCTAAATCAAAAGGATCATCATCAAAAAACTTTCTAATTCTCTGGTTTATTTTTGTATTTTTTTTATTCTTTTTGCCCATGTGAAATTGTAGCCTAAAGAGATTAAGTTCAGCAAGAAATATACTAATAAACATTTAATACCCATAATGATATAATTGTTTCTTTATGTGAGGAAATTTATATGGATTTTCAAAAAGTATTTCAGTACAGTAAAAACTTAACAATCCTTTATGTAGAAGATGATGAGCAGCTTCGAAGTGAAACATACGATGTTTTAGAGGATTTTTTTGAAGTAGTTGATATCAGTACAAATGGAAAAGAAGCCTTAGAAAAATACTTACACTATTATGAAAAAAAATCACAATACTACGATTTAGTTATTACAGATATCAATATGCCAATTATGGATGGTATCTCCCTTATTAAAGAGATTCACAAAATTTCTGAGGATCAAAGCATCATTGTAGTCTCAGCCTATAATGAGTCCTCTCGTCTTATAGACCTTATTCATGAAGGTATCACTAACTTTGTTATGAAACCTATTGCTCCTATTCAACTCATGACTATGCTGCATAAAACATCAAAACATATCTGTTCCCAAAAGCAGCTTCAACAGTATAGACTTGAACTAGAAAACTGTAATATTGACCTAGATGCAAAAGTTCAAGAACAAGCAAAAGAGATACGTTTTACACAGCAACTCTCTATTGAGACCATCGCAAATATGGTTGAGAGTTATGATGATGAAACAGGCACTCATGTTAAAAGAATAGAGGGCTACACACAACTGCTACTCGATAAGATTCCTCTCTCCGATGAGTGTCCAATAGAGCTCAGGGAGAGTGTAGCATTTGCCTCAATTTTACACGATATTGGCAAACTTATGATTCCAAAAAATATCTTAACCAAGCCAGCTAGTCTCAATTATGAAGAGTTTGAAACTATTAAAACTCATGCCAAACTTGGAGGGGAGGTTCTACAAAAAGCAAATATCTCCTTTAGTAAGCAATTCAATAAAGATAGTTTTCTTAAAGTAGCAAGTGATATTGCTATGTACCATCATGAGAAATGGGATGGTTCAGGTTACCCAGAAGGTTTAAAAGGGAGTAAAATTCCAAAGTGTGCAAGAATAGTCTCCATTGCTGATGTATATGATGCACTTAGAAGTAAACGAGTTTATAAAGAGGGTTTTACTCATACAAAGTCCATAGAAATTATTAAAAATGAGAGTGGAAAAAGTTTTGACCCAAGTCTAGTAAAAATTTTTCTAGAGCTTGAAGCTCAATTTGATGAGATATATAACAGGTTAAGTTAGATGTTTTATAAACTCTATGAAAACTTAAATAGACTTCTAGGGTTATCATTTAAAGATACAGAACTTGAGAATAAGTTCCAAATATTATATATTAAAAATAATCTAGACCAGAATGTTATAGCTGTAAAAATAGCATTCGTTGCTTACCTATCTTACTATGTTGTCGCTTACTTTTCTACACCAGAAGATTTTTTTTTCAATGCTATTTTTATACTTCCTATTCCTTTGATTTTTTCCTTACTATTTTTATACTATGTCCGTAGCTATGCAATCACTACATCTCATCTCTTTAAACTCTTCTTATTTGCTATCGCTATAGGGTTTCCACCTGTTATAAATATAGCAGTTACTGAGCTCTATACCCTTATGTATGTTACAAACTTAATGCTTCCTATATTTGCAGTATTTGTCATGTATGGGGTACCATTTAGCCTTGCTTTTATGAGTATATCTTCTCTTTTAGTCTACTTCTTTATTATTTTAAATCTTGCAAATTTAGATACCGGACAGATGATATATTCTACTTTTTTAATCATAACCACCTTTATAATATCAGCTGCTAGTGGTTACCTTCTTGAGAAAAGTCAAAGAAAAAACTACTTAGCAGTTTTTACTCAAGAGGACTTAAATACAAAACTCAAAGAGGAACAAGAGAAAAATGTAAAAAAAGAGAAACTTCTACAGCAACAGGCTCGTTTGGCACAGATGGGAGAGATGATTAGTATGATAGCACATCAATGGAGACAGCCTTTAGGAGCAATTAGTAGCTCACTACTGAGTATTCAAACAAAAGAACTCAGTGGAAAGTTTGATTTATCTCAAGATCAAGAGAGAGAGTTATTTTTAAATTTTATGCATAAAAAACATCAAAATATAAATGAGTATGTACAGATATTAAGTACTACTATTGATGATTTTAGAAATTTTTTTAAAGCTGATAGAGAGAAAAAGCTTACAGCTATTACCATACCTATAGAAAGGGCTCTGCATATTGTTGAAGAATCTATAAAATCTCACAATATAGATGTCACCACTAACTTTAAAGATAATGGATCTCTCTATATATATCAAAATGAACTCATGCAGGTTATTCTCAATATTCTAAAAAATGCAGAAGATAATTTTTTAGAGAAAAAAATACAAAATCCACAACTTTATATTAGCAGTGATAAAGATGATTCAAACTTCATTATCACTATACAAGACAATGGAGGAGGTATTGATAAGGAGATTCTTCCTCATATATTTGACCCCTATTTTTCAACTAAGGATGAAAAAAACGGAACAGGACTTGGACTCTATATGTCAAAAATTATGATTGAAAAGCATAATGAAGGAAAACTAAGTGCTCAAAACCTTGCTGATGGTGTCTCTTTTAAAATTCTTCTTAAGGCAGAGAGATGATTGAAGCACTTAAGACCCTAAATTATAATAAAAAGCTTATCAGAATGCTTTTAGAAGCAAAAGCAGCAGCAATTGCAGTTAATCTTGTTGGCCCACTATTTTATCTCTTAATCTACTACTCTACTATCCCTTTATACATTATCTATCCCTTTATTATTGCCCAATTTACTATATTTTTTCTTCGTATGTTATATGGGAAAAAGCTCTTAAACTCTTTAGAAATAAAAACTGTTCAAGAAGCAAATAGTGCATTAAAGATATATATATCTTTTATTTTTGCAAGTTCCTTCCTCTGGGGACTCTCAACAAGCTTTGTTTTACTCTATGGAAATGAGTCTCAGACCTTTACTATTATGGCACTTATTTTCATTATGGTTGCGGGTTCTCTTGCTACATTAACCCCTATTTTTCATGCTGCCTTTTTCTTTATTACTAACATTATTGGAATTCTAAGTATCTCCTTATTTTTTCTTAACAATAATGCTATAAATTATATTCTTGCAGCACTCTTACTAGTTTTTCTTATAGTAGTGCTTCCAGCTGCCTTTACTATCCATAAAGCTATTAGAGACTCTTTAATCAAAAATGATGAGATAAGAGTATTAAATCTAGAACTTAAGCAGCGAGTTCAAGAGGCAATTGCAGAGACAAAACAGAAAGAAAAATTGCTTCAAGAGCAGATGCGACTTGCACAGATGGGGGAGATGATAAGCATGATTGCCCATCAATGGAGACAACCATTAGGGGCAATTAGTAGTGCCCTACTGAGTATAAAGACT
>Ga0256826_1002166_pt1 | contig 12070 bp, 4 predicted proteins | sample CV79metaG_FD_185975 | JGI IMG/M metagenome (GOLD analysis project Ga0256826, IMG submission 185975) | Hydrothermal vent microbial communities from East Pacific Rise, Pacific Ocean - CV79 | ecosystem: Environmental > Aquatic > Marine > Hydrothermal vents | place: Pacific Ocean: East Pacific Rise... | reverse complement strand
GTTCACTAGACAATACGAAAGTGATCTTTAAGAGCTTTATGCCTGCGATGCCAGGGATGCCTGCTATGAAGTCAGAGGCTAAAGCGGAACCTTTAGGCGAGGGAAAGTACCGTGTTAATGTGAACTTTGCTATGGGTGGTACATGGCAGATTCAGATCATCATTATCCCGAAAGAGGGTAAAAAGATTCGTCTGAAGAGCTCGGTCAACCTTTAGAGATGATGATGAAAAAGTTACTCTTTTTATTGCTACCACTCCTTCTTAGTGCGACAACCGTTGAGACCTTAGTAGACAAGGCACTCTCTCAACATATCTCATTAGAGGTGATTCAAGAGCGTTTGAATGCTGAGCAATATCAGATCAGTGCTTCTCGCAATTTTTACAATCCTGAGATCTCGTTTGCGATTAACGATATACAGTTTGATGACATCACAGACCGTTCACGTGAGCGCATGCAGACCACCAGTGTCAACATCAAGCAGAAGATTCCCTCTTTTGGAAAGCGTGATGCCGCAACGCACAAGAGTGAGGCAATAAAGCAGCAACTAATGGCCTCTTTAGATGAAGCAAAAGTAGCTTTAGCCAAAGAGATCAAGGTAACAGCCTATAGCATCTGGAACCTTGCTCAAGAGCTCAATATCACACAAGAGTACATCGAGATTACCCGTCAAAATATTGAGCTTAACACCGCCTATAGTGCGACAAGAAATGATAGCCATATGGGGATTATGTCTGCAGAGTTAACCCTCTCTCAACTCAAACTCAAAAAGATAAAGTTTGAGAGTCTGCAAAAAGGGATGTATGCAAAGTTGGCTTACTTGGTGGGTGAAAAAGTCCAAGACCTTGAGCTCTCACTTGTAATGCAAAAGCCGCAACCTTATACCTTCTATCAGTCACAACTTTCCAATAACCGAACCTATATTACAAAAAAGCAAGAGATGAAGGTCGCAACTAAAGAGGTCAAAGTCCAAGAGCTTTCTGGTGATGTTGACCCCTATGTTCAGGTGGGTTACTTCTACCGTCAAGAGTATAAAGATTATCTCAATGTTAGTTTTGGAATGGCACTTCCAATCTATGGTAGTGAGCGTGATAACACTGAAAGTGCGCGTAAGGTGGTACTCTCTAAAAGTGCAGCACAACAAGACTACCTTTTTGCTTTAGAGGGTCAGTTAGGGGGACTTTATGCTCAGTTAGAAGATAGTTACGCAGTCTATGAGGTCTTACACAGTGAGAGTATGCCACAGATCGAACATATGTTTGAGCTGACCAATGCCTCAGTTAAAAATGGTCAAGATCTTTTTGTCTATATTGATCTTTTAAAACAGAAGCTTGCTCTTGATGAACAGCTTATCGCAGCAACTACAAAATTTTATATCACACAAGCCTCTTTAGATGCTTTGATTGGAGTGAGTCAATGAAAACAGTACTACTAATGATCACAATGGTACTTGCTATTTTTGCAAGTGAAGTTACGCTAGAGCAACTTTTTAATGTTAAGACAGTTAAAGTCCAGCAACAACAACATGCTAAACATGTTAAAAATTTTGGTTTTGTTAGGGTCGATGAGTCTCGAAGCTATGATGTGGTGCCCCGTTTTGGAGGCTATATCATCACGCTGTATGCTGACAAACGCTATCAAAAAGTCTCGAAGGGTCAGCGTTTAGCCAAGATTTACTCACCAGAAGTGTTGCAGGCTAAAGAGGATTATCTCAATGCCATTAACTACGATAAAAAACGTTCCAACCCACAGATGGTGGCCAGTGCTAAAGAGAAGCTACAGCTTCTTGGCATTGCAGAAGGAGAGATCAATGCACTTAAAAAGAGTGGTAAAGCAGACCAATACAGCTATATCTATGCGCCTACATCAGGTTATATCTTTGAAAAAGGGGTGAGTAATAGAGGCTCATTCACCATCAAACAGAAGCTCTTTAGTATTGTCAATCTAGATCAAGTATGGATTGAAGCAAAGATCTACCAAAAAGATCTTGCTAAGTACGGAGCTTATACAGACTTTAGTATAAAAGCAACAGGAGTAGCGGGAACATTTGAGGCAAACAAAGAGCAACTCTATCCCAATATGGACCCAAAAGAGTCAACGGCTACCCTTCGTTTGGTCGTACAAAACCCAAAACAGACATTGATCCCTGGTATGTATGTGAGTGTCAGTGCATCGATGCAAAAAGAGCGTTATCTTACCCTGCCTACCACTGCTGTTATTCGTAAAAATGGACAGTTTTATGTCTTTATTGTGGGTGAGTTTGAGGGTGAGTATGAGCCTATCGTTGTAGATGTTACACCGCTTAATGCCAATACCTACATCATTAAGAGTGGTTTGAGCGTAGGTGATGAGGTGGTTGACAATGCCCTCTTTATGATGGATAGTGATGCCCAGATCAATGGGTTGTACTAGCGTACAAGGAGAATGGGAAATGGAAAATCGTAAATGGGAAGATCGTATTGAACTTATTCAAAGAAGTAAATGCTTCGTATACCCATTTACCATTTACGATTCACCATTTACCTTTTTCCCAAAGGAAAAACAATGATAGAAAAATTGATTGCTTTTAGTATCAAAAACCGTTTTTTGGTCTTGATGGCCACACTCTTTTTGATGATTGGCTCTTACTGGGCGATGAAAAACACACCGCTTGATGCACTGCCTGACCTCTCTCCACCACAGGTGATCGTACAGGTTAACTGGGCAGGGCAGTCCCCTGAGATCGTTGAAGATCAAGGGACCTACCCACTGGTCTCTCAGTTTTTGGCCATTGCCAACATTGAGACGGTACGTGGTTACTCAACGTATGAAAATGCACTCATCTATATCATCTTTAAAGAGGGGACTGACCTTTACTGGGCACGTTCTCGTGTCTTAGAGCAACTGGCATCTGTACAGTCGCAACTACCAACTGCTATGGAGGTGACTTTAGGTCCTGATGCTTCAGGGGTTGGTTGGGCCTATGAGTATGCACTGACTTCAAAGACAAAAAATCTTGCAGAGTTACGTACCTTGCAAGATTACTACTATAAGTATGCACTTTTAGGGGTCGATGGTGTCTCTGAGGTGGCTAGTATTGGTGGATTTATACCGACGTACCAAGTTACGGTTCGTAATGATGACTTGGTGATGTATGATCTGAGTATCTCCGATATCGCTAACACACTCAAAAACAATAACAATGATACAGGCGGTCGTATTGTCATTGAAAATGGTTATGAGTGGATGGTTCAAGCCAAGGGTTACATCAAAACATTAGATGATATTCGTGCCTTAGTGATTACTACCAAAGGGGGTATTCCTCTAACCATCGGTGATGTAGCACGGGTTGAGTTAACGCCTGCCAATCGTCGTGGTATGGCTGATCTCAATGGTGAAGGTGAGGTTGTTGGCGGGATCGTGATGACCCGTTATGGAGAAGATGTCTATAGTGCTTTAAAGCGTATAAAAGCAAAAATGGCGGAACTCAAGGTCGAGGGTGTTGATGTTGTGACGGTATATGATCGCTCTAGTTTGATAGAAAGAGCAGTTGAGACGTTAAAGGGAACATTAATAGAAGAGAGCATCATTGTGGTGATCATCATAGGTCTCTTTTTGATGCACTTACGCTCTTCACTGATTGTATTAATTGTACTGCCACTGACTATAGGTTTTACCTTTTTACTAATGAAAGGCTTTGGTATTGGTTCTAACATCATGAGTCTTGGTGGTATTGCTATTGCCATTGGAGCGATGGTGGATGCTAGTATTGTAATGATAGAAAATGCCCATAAGTCTCTGCACAAAAAAGAGGATCTCCTTGGACGTGAACTGAGCAATAGTGAACGTATAGAGGTGATCTTAAAGTCATCTCAACTGGTGGGTCGCCCTATCTTTTTTGCTTTGGCTTTAGTGGTCGTCTCATTTTTACCGATCTTTGCTTTAGATGGTCAAGAGGGACTGCTCTTTACACCACTCGCCTTCACGAAGACCTTTGCTATGACTGCAGGTGCACTGCTCTCTGTGACATTAGTCCCAGTATTGATGGTCTTTTTTGTTCGTGGCAAGATCATGAGAGAGACCAAAAACCCACTTAACCGTTTCTTTATCTGGCTCTATCATCCTATCATTGTTTATGGACTGAAGCTAAAGTACTTAGTTCTTGTATTGGTCGTTGCCTCATTAGCCTATATGTACCCTCTTTACAAAAACTTAAATTGGGAGTTCATGCCTATGCTCAATGAAGAGACCTTTATGTATATGCCTGTGACCCCTTATGGTATTAGTGTGGATCAGTCAAAAGCTTTGACTCAAAAAACAGACAAAATCATCAAATCTTTTCCTGAAGTTGAGACTGTCTTTGGAAAAGGGGGTCGTGCCAATACCGCGACAGATCCAGCGCCGCTTGGGATGTTAGAGACTATCATCACCTTTAAAGATAAAAGTGAGTGGCGTGAGGGCATGACTTATGAGAAGTTGATGGCTGAGATGGAAGATGCTTTACAGGTACCCGGTCTGACCAACTCATGGACTTACCCTATTCGTGGTCGTATTGATATGCTTTTGAGTGGTATCCGTACCCCCTTAGGCATCAAGCTTTATGGTCAAGATGCAGAAGGCCTACAGCGTGTGGGTAAGGAGATCGAGAGTGCACTGCGTGGTTTTGATAAGACGCTCTCTGTCTTTGCAGACCAAGCGAGTGCAGGTTACTACATCGATATTGATATCGATAAAGAGGCTTTAGGGCGTTATGACCTTAGTGAAAGTGCACTTTTAGAGTATACCTCTTTAGCTGTTGGGGGGATGAAGGTCTCTACGATGTTTAAAGGTTTAGAGCGTTACCCCATCGCCTTGCGTTTTGAAGAGGATGAGCGTCGTTCTATAGAGAGTATTAAGCAGATCCAGATCAAAACAAAGTTGGGCTTTGTCCCTTTAGAGACCTTTGCCACAGTCACTTACAGAGAGAGTGCTTCAGTGATCAAAAGTGAGATGGCCACCCCGGTCACCTTTATCTACATCACACCTAAAGAGGGGGTCTCTGCCACGGCATATAAAGCTGAGGCAAAGACTCTGGTTGATGCCATCAAACTACCAGATGGCTTCTATGTGGAGTGGGCAGGTCAGTCGGAGTACTTAGACTCTGCGATGAAGAAGATTGTCTGGATCGTACCAACTGTACTGTTAGTGATCTTAGTCTTGATCTACTTTGCACTAAAGGATATGGTGCCAACATTGATCGTCTTCTTTACCTTACCGTTTGCCCTTTTGGGTGGATTGATCTACATTGATATATTGAACTTCAATATGTCCATTGCGGTTATCGTAGGCTTTTTAGCCCTTTTAGGGGTGGCAGCAGAGACCGCTATTGTGATGATTGTCTACTTGAAAGAGAGTGTAGAGAGTGCCATGGAGAAGTGGGGGTCAGCCTATAATGAAGAGCATCTTAATGCAGCCATTTATGAGGGTGCAGTCCAACGTGTTCGACCAAAGCTTATGACGGTATTTGCCATCTTAGCAGGACTACTGCCTATCATGTATAACCATGGTGTAGGTTCTGAAGTAACACAGCGTATCGCCGCTCCGATGATTGGTGGGGTGGTGAGTTCAGCAGTATTGAGTTTGATCATCATCCCTCTTTTGTATGAGATCTATGCGAAGCGTCTACTTCGTAGCAGTAAAGAGAAGATAGGAAAGAGAGAAGAGAGTCTGCCTTTGGCAGAGGAGATGGAAAATGATAAAGCGTAAATGGGCGTTTTTAAGAAAGGAAGAGAGATGAAACTACTACTAACGTTTTTAGTAACATTACTTTTAGTATTGAGTACAGGCTGTAACAGTCGAGATGATCGTGCTAAAGAAGATGGTGCAATGGCTGGTGGGATGAAGTGTGGTGCGGGTAAATGTGGTGCCAATATGTTTGATGGTAGTGCTGCTTTGGTGAAGAAAAAAGAGAACATCATCAAGCAGATGCGTGAAGACGATAGTCGACGAGACTGTGTCATCAAAGCAAGTAGTACCAAAGCCCTCTATGACTGTGTACGTGATCCTAAAACAAAGAAGATGAGTAAAAAATGTGGTAGCGGTAAGTGTGGCGCAACAACAAAAGAGCCTGCCATGAAGTGTGGAGGTGCTATGCAAAAGAGCAAGCCAGAGCCTAAACCCACAATGAAATGTGGTGCAGGTAAATGTGGAAACTCAATGTAAAATAGTTATATGATATTAAATAGTCTATATTTATATGGATATATATTTATATATAATTAAATTTAACATTATTATAATAGTTATTTATGTAAGATGCGTTTTATTTTCTTAAAAGGTATCTTATGCACAGTTCTAACATCAAGCAGATCATTATTTTACTCCTTGCTACACTCTTTTTTTTAGGGTGTGGTGGAGATGAACAACGTAATAATTTAATGACATTAGATACAACTACAAATCAATGGGTTGACACTAAAATTTCTTCTTTTGAAGAGTCAAATGTATCTGAAGTTAAGATATCTATTGCTCCTTTTGGTAGTGGTTCTATAATTGTTAGTAAGGGTGAGATCTCTTTTGATAGTTCCAATACGCCTAAAGACAATACACTTTATGATGTCTATTTGAATGATAAAAGTGAGCTTATTTTTGAAGCAACGCCGTCAAAAGACTCAGAGATTTTACGTTGGGATGGTTGTGATAAAGTATCTATAGATGGTACTAAATGTGTAGTAACTCAAAATAGAGATAGAGAGGTCTTTATCTATTTTGGTTATAAAGAGACAACATTAGTTGATAATATTACAAATTTTTCAATGTACAAAACATATTTTGATAACAATCAGACGATTATAATCCCTCTTGATGGAAATGTGTCACAGTTGACAGATCAGATCACAATTGGTGACTATGTGGTGAGTGACAATAATGATACACGTTATCTTAAGGAAATTATATCAATAGAAAGTAATGCAACTGCAGTGCGATATACAACTAAAGCAGCTGGTTTAGAAGACATTGTAATTAAAGGAACTCTTTATAGAAGTGAAGATGTTTTTACAGATGAAAATAGTTCAACTAAAGCACCTTCACGATTTTTTGCTCCAACAGCGACTAGCACTCCTGAAAGTAAAGCTTGGGCATTTGATGGTGGGGTAAATATTAAAGTTTCGGGAGATGCAACGGTAACACCTTCTTGGATCTTTTACTGGAGTAAATCAGGTGTAAATGATTCACCTGAGGTCTCTGTAGGTGTACGTGGTGATGCTAAATTTGACTTTACGACATCTGTGGAAGGTACATTTAGTGCAAGTAAAGTACTATTTAGTCCAAGCAAAACAATCGCTATGGTTATTGGAACCGTTCCAGTTTGGGTGGATGTAACTTTTGAAGGTAAAGTAGGTGTTAATCTTGCGGTAAGCGGAAAGGTAGATTTTAATTCAAATCTTGATGTCTATTTTGAAGCATATAAGTATGCCTCAGCAAATACATATTTTCTTCCAGTAACGATCTACAATTCAGGGGCAAATCCTACCGCATCAAAGCCAGAAACACAACCAGAAGTTGAGGGTAGTGTCAAATTAAGCTTTAATGCAGAACTATCTGTTTTGGCATATAGTGCAGTAGGGGGCAAGGTAAATGCGGAACCATTTGCAAGTGCAACTATAAAAGGTTGTTATGGGGTATCAGCAGAAGCAGGAATTGCTTTTGGTGTTAATGCTGGTTTATATACACCACCTGCTCTAAGTGGATTCTTTAATTATGAGTTGAGTGTGGGTACAGGTAAGACATTTAGTAAAAAGTTTGGCCCATGGAACAATGGAAAATGTGAATGTAATGCTAGTAATGTCCCTACACCTCAAAGTGGTGTTGTTGAGATGTTCTTGACATGGGGAAATGAAAACATTGATATGGATTTGTCTGTTGGTTGGAGTGCTGGTAGCGTCGATGTCAAAAATACTGGTTGTCCAATGGAACACTTTTATATTGAGAGTGAACATGACATCTATCCGGGAACTTATCCTGTTTATGTTAATAAGTCATGGGGAAGTCAAGAAGACCTTCCTGAAACTGTTTCACTTAGTATTAAAGTTCCAGGAAAAAGTGAGACACATATTGTAACTGCTACTACAGTAGCTGAACTTGATATTGGCCACGCGGCAGATATTAAGGTTTATCGTGACAAAACAATAGAGCCTGATCCTACCCCTGCGCTTACTACAAACAATACCTATAATAATGTTGCAGTTGGTGGTGGTTGGTCTGGGGGCTCTAGCAGTGGTTCTAGTGGTGGAGGGTATAGTGGAGGATATTCATTGCCATCTATTGCAACGCCTGTGCCAAACCCATGCGAAGGACAGTATGATTGTGGTTGTAAGCCATGTCTGTATGACATTATTTGGTATATGGAACAAGCATTACTTGGACCACTTAGTGGTGCAAATATAGCACTTTTTAAAGCAAGTGAATATCCAAGTGGTACACCTATCTACCAAGGATTGACCAGCACAGGTGATACAGTTTATACAGCAGGTATCATTGATGTACCAGAATCGATTACGGATGCATTAGAAGATGATGAAGCTTATGTTCTCGAGATTAGAGGTGGTAAAGATATTGATGTCAATGATGATTTTGTAGCTGATGCGATTTATACAGACAATTATGGAACCATTCGTTCAGTAGTGATGGGTAAAGATATAAAGTATGTAGGTTATAAGGTCAACATCTTGACTGAGATCGCTTATCAGGTCTCTAAAGACCTATTGACATCTGATCATGAAACACTGTTTGCGAAACTAGATGAGGTTGCCGAAAATGTATTGATCGGAAAGATATATGTTGATAGTAATAAGTCTTTAAACCATAATGATCTTGCAGTATGGCTACCAACAGTTGATAAAGACTTATTGATCAAAGAGTATGCATCTACGTTAAAACCAATAGTAGATAAGATCTATGACAACATAGATATCTCAAGTGATGCGTATGATTTTGTATATACACCTAAATATAATGAACCTACACTAAAAAGTACGATCATTTATGTTAATGAAAATACGGTCTCTACTGAGATAGGTTCGGTTCGAATTATAAATGAAGGTGATGGCGTTATTACATCAATGCAACTGAGTGGAACAGGATCTGAAAACTTCACTGTTACGGCTGAGGGTGTAGTAAGTGTTGTAAGTGATGCTAACCTTGATTATGAAGTCACAGAAGTTTTCACATTAAATGTCAAAGCTACTAATGTGAAAGGAACAAGTAAACCGGTTAAGCTCTATGTTCAACTTAGAGATGTTGTTGATGCACCACGTATTACAGGCTTTGTTGGTGGAAATATTGAAGAAGATGCCAAAGCAGGAAGTGGTGTTGGTAAAATCAATTTTGATGAAGGTCAAAGTAGTATTACCTCTATACAGTTATTGGGTAATGGAGCTGAAAAGTTTAATGTGGCACTTAATGGGCAGATCACATTAGGTGAGAATGCTTTATTGGATTATGAAAAACAAAATAGTTTTACCTTTGATGTTAGTGTAACTAACTCACATGGATCAAGTCGTAGTGCTAAGATTGTAATCCATGTTCTAGATATTCCTGATACGCCGCAACTTATAGGTTTTAACACGACCCTCTATTTTACCAATGTTGTTGATTCTATCATTGGCCGTGTAGGAGTTGTGACATCGGGTAGTGCGCCAATAGAAAGTTTTGTATTGGTTGGTGGAGATAAACAGTACTTTTCTATTGATAACTTAGGGTATGTACGTCTGATCAAGTTACTTGATCCTGATAAGAACGTATATATATTTACTGTGACAGGTGTCAATAGGATTGGAGAGAGTGTTCCTGTTCAAATCACAGTGAATGTAGCTACAAATACAGGTACAGAAACACCGTGTATTCCTATAGGTCAGTCTTTTAGTGGGGGCTATCTTAATGAAGGAGCGAAACCTGGTGTAGAGGTAGGAAGTGTCTTCTTTAGCCCAGGGTGTAGTGATATTACAAGTTATAAGATTGAGGGTAGTTCAGAGTTTATTATAGATGCTAGTGGTCAAATTGTTGTTGCAGATGGTGCCATACTTGATTATGAAACAAAGTCTCACTATAGCTTAAAAGTAATAGCAACCAATAATGATGGTGAGAGTCAACCTTTTATAGTCTCTATATTATTAAATGATGTTATTGATCAGGCGCCTATCATAGAACCCCTCGTTTTAACGATTGATGAAGATACTTTACCACGAGTTAAAATAGGCTCATTGACACTGGTATCATCGGGTGAAAGTGAGGCCAGTGAATATACTTTTTATGGTGAAAACGCGGATTACTTTAGTGTAGATCGTAAAGGTGATATCTATACAACAGATCACATTGCCTTTGATGATGAGAAAAAATCTGTTTACTTATTGAATGTTAAAGCAAGGAACTATTTTGGTTCTGGAGCTTTAGTTCAGGTAGAGATTCATATTGATAATGTGGATAAAGCGGATGCTGTTACTTTTAATGGTACAGCTGCCAAAGATATTTTCTTTTCTGGAACAGGGGATGATACGATTATAGGAAATAGTGGTAATGATCTCTTTCATGGTGGAAATGGAAATGATCAAATTACAACGCTAAATGGGCATGATGAGATCCATGGTGGAGCAGGAAATGATGTTATAGACTCAGATGGAAACCGTGCTTATTATGTTCGTGATAATTATAGTAAAGATATTTTAGATGGTGGAGAAGGTAACGATACGCTTTATGGAGGGGAAGGTAATGATCAATATTATTATAAACGTGGAGATGGTCGAGATCTTATCTATGATAGTGTAGATAGGGGTGGCTACTATGAAAATCGTTATACGGCTGGTTCAGGAGATATATTAAGATTCACAGGTGGTATCACACCAGAAAATTTGATTTTAAAACCAAATGGAGAGGATCTTATAGTAGGAATCAAAGATGGCTCAAAGACACTGGAAGAGTTAAGTGATGTGATCACGATCAAGAAGTGGTACCATGGATATCATATGATCGAGACCTTTATGTTTGATTCTTCAAGTATGAATGTAGCAGATATAAAAGCAGCAACACTAGCTTTAACAGTTGATGGGACAGATGGAAATGATACTTTAACAGGTAGTGGTGGAAATGATACGATCACCGGTGGATATGGAGTAGATATAATCAACGCGAGCGGCGGAGATGATGTTATCACAGGTGGAACAGGAAACGACAGCATCAATGGTGGTGCTGGAAATGATACTTATCACTATAGTCTCGGAGATGGACAAGATACGATCACAGATGGATCAGGAAATGATAAAGTGATCTTTAGTGGAGTGAACAAAGCAGATCTTATTATGCGATCAGCAGGAACAATAGGAAGTAATACGAACAGTGAACTGATCGTAGGTATTAAAGAAGATGGTGTAGCGTTTGCAGATCTAAGTAATAAGATTACTTTCCACCTATGGCATTATAATGCAGCATATCGTGTAGATACCTTTGTACTAGATGATGGCAATATGAGTGTAGATGATATTGTTAAAGCATTGGGAAGTGATGATAACGAGACCCTTTTAGGTTTGGTTGATCGTGGCGTTGTTATTAATGGCCAAGATGGTAGAGATATTATCACTACAGGAAACTCAAAAGATATTATCGATGGTGGAGCAGGTGATGATGTCATTAATGGAGGAGCTGGAAATAATGAGGTCAATGGTAGCCTTGGAAATGATAATATTAGCACGGGTTATGGGGCAGATACAGTATATGGTGGTGCTGGAAATGATGTAATTAATACTGATTCTAATCAAATATATTCATGGAACTATAACTACAGTAAAGATACTTTGGTTGGTGGAGAAGGAAATGACACCCTGTATGGAGGAGTTGGAAATGATACATATGTTTATAAACGAGGAGATGGTAGAGATCTTCTTTATGACTCTGTTTATTATAATGTTTCATATGAAGATAATTCTAATGCAGGAACAGGAGATATATTAAGATTCACAGGTGGTATCACACCAGAAAATTTGATTTTAAAACCAAATGGAGAGGATCTTATAGTAGGAATCAAAGATGGCTCAAAGACACTGGAAGAGTTAAGTGATGTGAT
>Ga0256826_1002165_pt1 | contig 12077 bp, 10 predicted proteins | sample CV79metaG_FD_185975 | JGI IMG/M metagenome (GOLD analysis project Ga0256826, IMG submission 185975) | Hydrothermal vent microbial communities from East Pacific Rise, Pacific Ocean - CV79 | ecosystem: Environmental > Aquatic > Marine > Hydrothermal vents | place: Pacific Ocean: East Pacific Rise... | reverse complement strand
ATCCAGAAACATTAGTTCGTGATTTAGAGTTACTGAGTAAGACACACGATATTGTTTCAATGGCACTTTTTGATCAGTTTCCATATACACACCATGTTGAGATGGGTGTTAAGCTTCTGAAAAAGGCTTCTGTATGAAAGTAGTATTGAGTATTGTTTTTCTTTTTAACATACTAGTAAATGCAGATGAAATTCAGAGAATCGAATCAATGGTTAAAGATATTTCACAACTAAAAGATGAGTACAAAACAACAGAGCAAAAATTACACCAGTGTAGCAATAGACTTCAAAATGGTATAGTTAAAGAGTCTGAATTTGAAAAAAAAGAAAAAAAGTATATAAAAAGAATAAAAGATTTGGAAAATCAACTAAAAATTGCTAGAAAAAAAGCAAAAATCAAAGAAGTCAAAAAAACTATAATTAAAACAAAAATTAAAAAATGTTTGATAAATCAAAGTTTAGAAAAAGAGAATCCTTTTCCAAAGCTTCAGTTGAAAAAAGAGTTCCAAGAGAAAGAATCTAAAATAGAGTTCTTTAAACCAAGTTCATTTAGAGTCAATAAAGAAGCAGATATTTATGATAGTGTATATGGGAAAGTAATAGAAACATGGGAAGATAAAACATCTTTTACATCTAATCAAAAAAATGCTAACTGGATAAAAATTACAGGATATTTTGTTGATAAACAGTGGAAACCTGCAGAAAAAGAGATGTGGATAAAAATTGTAGATCTAATAGATAGAGATCAGGTTCTTAAGTAATGAAAAAGATTCTTATAATTAGCGATGGTGATGTAGGTGAACATTTTATTCAGCGTGTAAATGAGACATATACTAGTGAAAATATATACTATGTAGTACAAACTAAAGCTAAAGAACATCCAGAAATAAATCCTGCTCGATTTAAATTTTATGAGTTTGATCCTACTAGTCTTTACAAGCTTTCAAATCTTCTTAAAATGGAGTTTATTCAGGTTTTTATCGCTATGGATAATCAAATTGATGTTGAAAACAGTGTTAAAAATATTCGTACTATAAAAAAACAACTTCGTATTATTGTTCTAAATAAATGGCAGATGCAGAATGAAGATGCAAATATTGTTTTAGTCAACTCTAATGAGTTAGTAGCATCCCGTCTTTTAGATTATCTTCCAAATGTACCTGTTATCGCACAGAATGTTGGAATAGGTGAGGGTGAGATAATGGAAGTTTTAGTTCCATTTGGAAGTTCTTTTATCTACAGACATATAGGGGCTATAGAGCAAAAGAACTGGAGAATAGTAGCTATCTATAGAAATAGAAAACTTATTATGCCTTCAAGAAGAAGAATGATTCAGCCGAATGACCTGCTTGTTTTAGTAGGAGAACCATCTGTTTTAAAATCAGTCTATCGTTCTATTAAGCGTGAGTTAGGGCAGTTTCCTGAACCTTTTGGAACAAATCTTCTACTCTATATAGATATGAGTATAGTAAAACATTCAACTATAAAAGAGTTAGTTCGTCGTTCTGTATATGCGCACAAAAAGTTTAAACATAACTTGATTATTAAAGTTGTTAATCCTTCAGATATAGATATTTTACAATATATTAAGGAGCATAGAAGTACAAATATCAGTATAAATATTGATTATTCAAGTGAAAATATAAAAGAGACATTTTTTAATGATGTGAAATCTTATCATATAGGACTAGTGATAGTTTCAAAAGAGATGTTTGCTAATCGTTATGTTAGAAAGGCTCTCTATGAGGCTCATGTACCCGTTTTAAAACTTTCAGATAGAAGTTTTTCTACACTTAAAGAAGCCGCACTCATTCTTTCAAATAATCGTGATTTAGAAAAAGTTGCAGCGACTATATTTGATATATCAGAGCAGATGAGTTTTAATTTAGACATTTACAACTATATGAATGAACATCAAGATGAGAAAGAGCTTGTAGTAGAACACTATAATAATCTCTCTACAATTTTTTCAAAAACAATTAAAATTTTAGAAAAAGATGAAAACCCAATAAAAGTTTTAAAACAGAAAGATAACTTTATTCAACTTTTACCATTTACACAAAAACTTACTGCTCGTCGTATTTACTCGCTTTTTTCAACAGATAGTGAGAAACTTTACTACAAACTTGATGATTATCATCAGATTTTTATTCCTGTACAGCTCTGATTTAGTAATTATTTAGCAATATTTAAGTATTATCTATCACAAAGGCTTTAGCCTTTTATTAATATTATAATTTTGGATAAATAATGCAAGTAAATATTCCCTTAAAAAAAGTTGTTGATAACTCTTACGACATAACAATAGATAGATTAAAACCTATGCACTTTGATACTAAAGTAGCTATTATTACAAATCCTAAGGTGGCTGGTTTACATTTAGGTTATTTACTAAAAAACATCAGTGCAAAAGAGCTTTACATTATCACCGTCCCTGATGGGGAAGAGTATAAAAATCAAGAATCTATTGATCTTATCCTCGAGTCTCTTTTTAATCATAAATTTAATAGAAAATCAAAACTTATAGCCTTTGGTGGTGGAGTTATTGGTGATATGACTGGGTATGCTGCTAGTATATATCAGCGTGGTATTGATTTTATTCAGGTTCCTACGACACTCCTTTCTCAGGTAGATTCAAGTGTTGGCGGAAAAACAGGTATGAATAATAGATATGGAAAAAATCTTATAGGTGCTTTTCACCAACCAATTGGCGTTTATATTGATCCATACTTTCTCTCAACACTTCCACAAAGAGAGTTTGGTGCAGGTCTTGCAGAAGTTATAAAAATGGCAGTAACATTTAACAAAGATTTTTTTGACTACTTAAATAGTAATGATCTTCAAACGCCAGATGCTATGGCTGAGATGATAAAACAAGCTGTACAGACAAAGGCTGATGTTGTTGCAAAAGATGAAAAAGAGAATGGTATTAGAGCTGCACTCAACTATGGACATACTTTTGGTCATGTTATAGAAAAAGAGACTAAATATACTAAGTATCTTCATGGAGAAGCAGTATCTATAGGTATGGTTATGGCAAATAATACAGCTGTTGCAATGAATCTAATGAGTGAAGATGAAGCATTAAAGATAAAAAAACTTTTAGAAAAGTACAATCTTCCAGTATCTTATACAGTAGAAGATATAGAAACTTTTTATGAGACATTTTTTCTTGATAAAAAGAGTTCAGATTCAGCTATTACATTTATTATTCCTGTGGGGATTGGCGATGTTAAAATTACTAAAGAGTGTGAAAAAGAGATGATACTCTCTATCCTCTCTAGTTTTGGAGATGCTCGATGATAACTAAGTTTCTCTCTTTAATCTTTTTTTTCTTTTTAAGTACATCTCTTCTTGCTGAAGAAAATGTAGTTGTAACTGACATAAATGCATCTCTGATACAAGAAAAAGAGAAAGCGATACAGATTAAAAAAGAGTTAGAGAAAAAAGCCAGAATTCAACACTATGAAGAACAACTCTCTACCCTTGAAAAAGATATAGCTAAGGATAGTACATGGGTTAAAAGTTATGCATCTTATCTTACCTATTTAGATATCCGAACAAATCTTGAAAAGATTAAGAAAAAGATTCGCTATTTAACGAAACATGCTAAATCTTTAGGCGAACAAGATGAGTTAAATGCACTTATCTCTAAAGAGAGTATATTGCGATCTCAGGTTGAAAAACTAAAGAGTAAAGATAGCGCACCATTCTCAAAACTTATTACTCCACCTGTGATAGAGGATACAAAAAGAGTAACAAATCCTTTTGATATTTTTACAGGTTTGACTGTGATTAAAACTTTAAATGCAAACTTTGAAGAGTATAAGTTAAGACGGGATACACTTCGTGAACTTGTCACATTACTTCGTAAAGAGAAGGAAATATATCGTTCACTAGAACAGATATATGCTAATGGCAAATACAAAGATGTTTTAAAATATAAAACTATACAGTTAGATAGATTTAAAACAGCATTAGATACTATGGATATCGCTCTTGATGTTTATGAAAAACGACTAGATATTGTTGAAATAGGGATCAATAAAGATATAGAAGCACAAACTATTAGATTGATGAAAATCGGGACATCTATTTTAGTAGTCTTTTTTATATTTTTCTTACTAAAGCTTGTTGTTAAAAAATATATAACTGATAATGAACGATTTTATATGGCTAATAAAATTATTACATTTACAAATTTTATTATCATTATTTTGATCCTCTTTTTTAATTATATAGAAAATGCATCATATCTAGTGACTATTTTAGGATTTGCATCGGCTGGTATCGCCATCGCTATGAAAGATTGGTTTATGAGTATCTTAGGATGGCTTGTAATTGTTTTTGGTGGAAGTGTTCATGTTGGTGATAGAATACGTGTAGATATGGATGGTATGAAGTATGTTGGAGATGTTATGGATATCTCACTTCTTCGTATAACTATTTTAGAAGATATTACCCTAACTTCTATTATGCAAAATCGCCGTGCAGGGCGTATTATATTTATTCCAAATAACTATATATTTACGCATATGATAGCAAACTACACGCACAACTCTCTTAAAACTGTTTGGGATGGTATAAACATAACAATAACATTTGATTCAAACCATAAAAAAGCGATGCATATAGCAAAAGAGATTACACGAAAATTTTCTAAGGGTTATACAGAGATAACAAGAAAACAGCTTAATAAACTTCGTCAACACTACAGTCTTAAAAATACAAATGTTGAGCCTAGAATATTCTCTTTTATAAAGCCTCATGGTATGGATATAGAAGCTTGGTATCTTACAAATGCATATGGAACATTGACACTAAGAAGTGTAATTTCAACTGAAATTGTAGATGCTTTTAATGCAGAAGATGATATTACAATTGCATATCCTACACAACAACTCAATTTATCAATGAATGGTAAAGAAGAGATACAACACAATAGCGAGTTAGTTTAGATGAAGAAAAAAGTATTTTTTAAAACATTTGGTTGTCGTACAAATATCTATGATTCTCAGGTAATGATCTCCTCTATGGCTGATTATGAAGTAACTGAGAATGAAGCTGAAGCTGATGCTATAGTTATTAACTCATGTACTGTAACAAATGGAGCTGATACTCATGTTCGTTCCTATATCTCTGGTGTTGAGAAGAGTGGAAATGATGCAAAACTTTTTCTTACAGGATGTGGTGCACATACAAAAGGTGAGTCACTCTTAAAAGAGAATCGCATACATGGTGTTTTTGGTCAGAGTGAAAAAGAGAAAATAGATACACTTTTAAAAAAAGAGCAACCATTTTACGATCCAGGTGATTTAAATCATGTAGATGATGTGATAGTCGATGATTTTGTAGGAAAGAGTAGGGCATTTATAAAGATTCAAGAGGGGTGTAACTTTAGATGTTCTTACTGTATCATCCCTTTTGTTCGTGGTGATGCACGAAGTATGGATGAAGAGAAAATTTTAGAGCAGATCTCTCGATTGGCACTTAATGGTTTTGGTGAGTTTATCTTAACTGGTACAAATGTTGGCTCTTATGGTCAGGATTCTAAAACTTCTTTAGCTAAACTAATGAAGAGAATGTCACAGATTCGTGGTGTTCGTCGTATTCGTCTTGGAAGTGTTGAACCTATTCAAATTGGTGATGAGTTTAAAGAGATTTTAGATGAGCCTTGGATGGAGAAGCATATGCATATCGCTCTTCAACACACTTCTCCAAAAATGCTCAAACTTATGAATAGACGAAATGTTTATAAACAAGATAGAGAGCTATTTGAGTTTTTAGCTGATAAGGGTTATGCCATAGGTACAGACTTTATAACTGGTCATCCAGGTGAGAGTGAAGAGTTATGGCTTGAAGCTATGAGAAATGCAAAAGAGTTGCCTCTTACACATCTGCATGCATTTACTTACTCAAAACGTGATGGGACACCCTCAGCACATATGAAACCTGAGGTAAATGGAAGAGTTGCAAAAGAGAGACTCCATGAAATCCAAAATCTTGTAAACGATAAGAACTTGGCGTTTAGAAAAGCATTTTCTGGAGAGTTAGAGGTTTTAGTAGAGTCTCAAAAAGATGGACTTTATCATGGAATAGACCAGCACTTTAACAAGATTGTGATTGAGTCTAAAGAGGATTTAATCGGAAACTGGATTAATGTAGAAAAATTTGATGTAAGAGAGGAGAGTAATTATGCCATCGTCTAAGACAAATCGTATAGCCATATATGTATCTGCTTTTATTATTATTTTATTAATTCTTTTCGCAATATTTAGAGACAATGCTGATGCCGTTACTTTAGCACAAGCAACGACTATGTTAAAAGAAAAAAGTGTTACAAATGTTATTGTATCAAAAGAGTATGTTTACCTTAAAACAAAACATGGAGTATTTAAAATAGCTTCATCACAAGTGACTCCTAAACTATTTGTTGATTATAAAGTAGAAGTTCGTAATAACTCAAATGTATTAGTCTACATACTTTATGTAGTGCTTTTTCTAGGCTTAGGGACATTAGGTATCCGTTTTATTCAAAAAAGAGACAATCTTATATTTACTGCTAATGGCATAGAAAAAGGAAAATCTGAAGAGTTGATGCAGACTCAAAGTAGTGCTATTGAAGTGACGAAAAGTGATGTGAGTTTTGATGATATAGGTGGGATTAGTGATGTTAAAATAGAGCTAGAAGAGATTATAGACTTTATGAAAAATCCTAAACGTTACAAAAGTTTTGGGGCTAGAATGCCACGTGGTGTTCTCCTTGTAGGACCTCCTGGCGTTGGAAAAACTATGATAGCTAAGGCTGTAGCCAATGCAGCAGAAGTTCCTTTTTACTACCAAAGTGGTGCATCTTTTGTTCAGATTTATGTTGGTATGGGTGCAAAGCGTGTGCATGAACTCTTCGCTGCTGCAAAGAAAAATGCTCCTAGTATTATCTTTATAGATGAGATAGATGCAGTTGGTAAAAAACGTGGCGGTGAGAGAAACGATGAGAGAGAGGGAACACTTAACCAACTTTTAACAGAGATGGATGGTTTTGAGGGCTCTAGTGGTGTGATAGTTGTTGCTGCTACAAATAAGATAGATGTTTTAGATTCAGCACTTCTTCGTGCTGGGCGTTTTGATAGACGTATTTTTGTGGAACTTCCTACAAAAAGAGAGAGAGAATCTATTATAATGAAATATCTTACAAAAATTCCTCATCAACTTGATGCCAAAGTTGTTGCAAATATGACAGTTGGTTTTAATGGGGCAGCTCTTGCTGCTCTGGTGAATGAAGCGGCCCTTTTATCACTACGTCAAAATGAATTTCATGTTACGATAGAGCATTTCCATCAAGTCAAAGATAAAGTGATGTTTGGAAAGAAAAAACTGCAAATGTTAAATGATGAACAAAAAGCATTTCGTATCACTTATCAATCAGCTAAGGTAACTCTTGCAACATACTTTGATATGCCTTTTGAAAAACTGATGCTCTCAAATGAAAAACTTACACCTGTAACAGATGAACCATTTATCAAAGAGGAGCTAGAGTCTAGAGTGAAGATGCTTTTAGCCGGAATGGTAGCCTGTAATATTAAGTACAACGACCACTCAAATAGTGCTATGAAAGATTTAAGTGAAGTCAAAGAGATAGTCTCTAACATGTGTCAAAATTACGGCATGGGTAAATCACTACTGTCAGATAAAAAAGAAGAGCAAGAGATACTAGATAGATTAGAGCAGGAGTGTAAAAGTTTACTTCTCGCAATGCCAACAGTTTTAGAAAAAGTTGAAGCAGTACTTTTAGAGAGAGAAAGCATCACTAAAGAGGATGTAAAGAAGTTAATAAATGAAATTTTTTAGTGGATTTTCTTTAAAAAATGAAGAGTATCTTTTCTCTGAGTATATAGATAAGAGTGAGTATGCTGTTTGTGGCTTTAGTTATGGAGCTATAGAAGCTTTAAATACTACTTTAGAGATGATAGAAAATTCTCAAAGAGTAGATAGACTACAACTCTTCTCTCCTGCTTTTTTTCAGACTAAAGAACAAAAATTCAAACGTTTACAGTTAATGAGCTATAAAAAGAACAAATTGCTTTATATGAAACAGTTTATTAAGGGGTGTTTCTCTCCTTATGAAGAGAAGATTGTAGAACATAGAGAGACAGATATATCAGAGCTTAAAGAGCTTTTAGAGTATGAATGGTCTAGTGATAAACTTCAAAAGATAGAAGATAGTGGTGTGATTATAGAGGTCTATTTAGGTTCTAAAGATGAGATAATAGATCTAAAGAGTGCAAGAGAGTTTTTCTTACAAAATGCAACGGTGACTTATATAAAAGAAGCAAACCATTTTTTGCAAATAAACTAATAATGAAAGGATAAAATAGAATGAGTAAAATAAAAATAGGTGTAATTACAGCAAGTGATAGAGCAAGTAAAGGGATATATGAAGATATCTCAGGTGTAGCGATTCAAGATACTATGAAAGATTATCTGAAGAGTCCGTTTGAGATAGTTTATCGATGTATTCCTGATGAGCAAGATATCTTAGAATCTACTATGAAAGAGTTATGTGATGAAGCGGGTTGCTGTTTAGTTGTGACAACTGGTGGAACTGGTCCTGCACTTCGTGATGTAACACCCGAAGCAACTGAAAATGTATGTGAGAAGATGATGCCTGGTTTTGGTGAGTTAATGAGACAGGTAAGTTTACAGTATGTCCCTACAGCGATTCTCTCTCGTCAAACAGCAGGAATAAGAGGAAAATCTCTTATCATTAACCTTCCTGGAAAACCTAAATCTATTAGAGAGTGTTTAGATGCAGTATTTCCAGCTGTTCCTTACTGTATAGATCTTATTGAAGGTCCATTTATAGAGACAAACGAAGATGTTATTAAAGCATTTCGTCCTAAAGCTAAATAGGGAGTATTTTATGACAGAAGAAGAAGTTTTCGCTTTTTATGATGAGCATTGGAATGATTACAACAAAGTAGTGGATATGCTTCATGATTTGATTGATGAACATACTGAGCAAGTTGCAGATTTAGAAAAAAGATTAACTGAGAGTTATTTAAGTCCCTCTGCTACAGGTAGTAGTGAAACAAAAGTTGTAAAAGAGTTAAAAGCTCTTTTACTAGATTGTCAAGATAAACTTGATGAAGAGAGACACAAACTACTATAAGAGTTATATACTAAGTCTTATTCCAACAGGACAATGGTCCGAACCTGTGATATAGTCTAAGATAAAAGCATCTTCTAGACTTTCACATAAATCTTCACTTATAAAAAAGTAGTCTATTCTCCAGCCTACATTATTTGTTCTAGCATTTGAACGGTATGACCACCAGCTATATCTATCTACTTCCTCTCCATTGACATATCTAAATGTATCTACATAGCCATGTTCAAGTAGTTTATCTATCCACTCCCGTTCAATCGGTAAAAAACCAGATGTTTTAGAGTTTGCTTTTGGGTTTTTAAGGTCTATCTCTTTATGTGCAGTATTAACATCTCCACAGATAACTATACTTTTTCCCTCTTCTCTAAGTTTCTCACAATGTGCAAGTAGATCATCATAAAATTTCATTTTATAATCAAGTCGCTCTTGGTTCTTTTGACCATTTGGAAAGTAGATATTAAAAAGGACAATATCATCATAATGTGTCTCAACTATACGACCTTCATTCATAGTATCTATATGTTCATCGGTAGAAGTATATTCACTTTTAAGCATAGAAAAAGTAGCTGTTCCACTATAACCTTTTTTCTGAGCAGAGTTTACAGTAAGCTCAGTATACTCTTTTTCAAAGAGCGTATCTGGAATCTGTTCAGGAAGAGCCTTTATCTCTTGAAGACATAATATATCAGTTTGGCGTTCATCTATCCACTTAAGTGCTTCTTTTGTATTTACAGCACGAATTCCATTTACATTCCATGAGATTATTTCTATTGAGTCTGACATTAAAAACCTTTCATATTTTAGAAGAATTGTAGCAAAATATCTTTAATAAATAAGTTGTAGATATACTGAGTATAGGAGTTTAACACTACTATAAGTTCACTTTTGTTACACTACTTACATAAGAACATCTTGTATGTTTAATTGCTCCATTCTTACACACTTTTAAAACTTCTCAATTAATTATTCACACTCTAATGATTTATTAAAACAAATTACTATACAATGTAATACCTATTTTCTAAATAGACTAAGTTACTTTAAAAACAACTTAAAATTTAGAAGAATTTATATTAAATTACAAAATTTAGGAGTAGATAAATGGTTGAACATCATGATTTATTAAGATCATTCAAAGATAACTGTGGTTTTGGTCTTGTTGCCAACATCAAAAATAAACCTTCTCGCAAGGTTTTAGATGATGCAGTTACTGCACTAGAGCGTATGATGCACCGTGGAGCTGTTGCAGCTGATGGTAAAACAGGTGATGGAAGTGGACTTTTACTCTCTATGCCTACAGAGTTTATGGTAAAAGAGGCTGAGGCAAATGGTGTTGAGCTTGCTTCTCAGTTCGCTGTAGCTTCAGTTTTTACAAAAGATTTAAAACATATAGATGTTTTAGAAGATATCTGTGCGAATAATGACCTTAAAATTGTTCTTCGTCGTGAAGTACCTGTAAATATCAATGCTTTAGGTGATCAAGCTATCGCTTCTCTTCCTAACATTATGCAAATCTTTATTACTCCTAACTCTATTATGGCTACAAATAGATTTGATGCACTTTTATATCTCTCTCGTAAAGAGACTGAGCATAAACTGATAGATGATAGAGATTTCTATATCTCTTCTATGAGTTCAACTGTGCTTTCATATAAAGGGCTTGTAATGCCTACTCATATTAAAGAGTTCTACAAAGACTTTAATGATGAAGCATTTAAAATCTCATTTTCTCTTTTCCACCAACGTTTCTCAACAAACACACTTCCTGAGTGGCGTTTAGCACAACCATTCCGTGCAGTAGCACACAATGGTGAGATTAACTCTGTTGAGGGAAATAGAATAAATGTAGAGATTAAATCTGAGTCTATTAAATCAGATGTATTTACAGATGAAGAGATTCAAAGAATTTTACCTATTTTACAACTTAACTCTTCAGACTCTGCTTCAGCAGATAACTTTTTTGAGTTCCTTATCGTTAATGGTATGGACTTTTTCAAAGCTGTTCGTGCAGTTATCCCATCAGCATGGCAAAATGCGCCACATATGGATCCTGAACTTCGTGCTTTTTATGAGTACCACTCAACTGTTTTTGAAGCATGGGACGGTCCAGCTGCATTCTCTGTAACAGATGGTCGTTATATCGGTTGTGTACTCGATAGAAATGGTCTAAGACCTTCAAAATACATTGTAACACATGATGATAACCTTTTAATCGCTTCTGAGTATGGTGTTGTAGATATCGCAGAAGAAGAGATCAAAGAGCGTGGGCGTTTACAATCAGGTGAGATGTTAGGTCTTGACCTTAAATTTGGAAAACTACTTAAATCAAATCAAATTGATGACTACTTAAAAGGTTCTAACCCTTATATGAAGTGGTTAAATGAGCATATGATCTATCTTCAAGAGCATGTTGAAGAGCAGTATAGTGCGAGTGAAGCGATGGATGAAGAAGTTTTAATTAAAAAACAGAAATTTTTTAATGTAACTCAGGAGATAGTAGAACAAGTTATTGAACCGATGATTAAAGACTCAAAAGAGGCTGTTGGTTCTATGGGTGATGACACTCCTCTTGCTGCTTTTTCAGATAAACAACGTAACTTTACAGACTACTTTAAACAGAAATTTGCACAAGTAACAAATCCACCGATTGACCCTATCCGTGAAAAAGTTGTTATGAGTCTTAACACAGGTTTTGGTGAAGTTCACAATATCTTAGATGAGATTCCTACTCATGCACATAGATTGAAATCTATCTCTCCTATTATTACAGGTGAAAAACTAGAGGTTCTTAAATCTTTTGGAGATAAAACTTCTCCACGTTATCAAGCTTTCTATCATAATACTACTTTCTCAACGGCTTACAGAAGTGACTTAAAAGCATCTCTTGATGCCTTAGTGTCAAAAGTTATAGA
>Ga0256826_1002164_pt1 | contig 12082 bp, 13 predicted proteins | sample CV79metaG_FD_185975 | JGI IMG/M metagenome (GOLD analysis project Ga0256826, IMG submission 185975) | Hydrothermal vent microbial communities from East Pacific Rise, Pacific Ocean - CV79 | ecosystem: Environmental > Aquatic > Marine > Hydrothermal vents | place: Pacific Ocean: East Pacific Rise... | reverse complement strand
TTGACAAAGAACAAGCACTTTTAGATCAGAACTATGTTCTTGATGATAAAATGTCTGTTGCTCAGGCTGTAGCCGCTGCTGGTAAAGCAGCTGGTGGAACAGCATCAATCTCTGCATTCGTTCGCCTTGAAGTAGGTGAAGGTTTAGAGAAAAAAGTTGATAACTTCGCAGAAGAAGTTGCAGCGCAAATGGCTTAATCCTTAAGGATTAAGCTCTTTTTTTTTGTCCACAGATTGAATAGATTATGTAGATTTAAATCTGCGTAATCAGTTTAATCTGTAGATAACTCTTTTTCATTTTGTTTTTAAGCAAAATCCTCTTATAATCTTTTTAAATTAAAAAACTAAGAACTCTTATGACACTACTTAATGCTACAAACTTATCACACAGTTTTGAATACCCTCTTTTTACGGGAATTGACATCAAACTTGAAGCACATGAATCTATGGCTTTTATTGGAACGAGTGGAAGTGGAAAGTCGACACTTTTACACATCTTGTCCTCTCTGCTTGAACCAAAAGAGGGAAATGTTGAACTGTTTGGAAAAGACATTTATAAGTTAAGTAAAAAAGAGTTAGTTAAAATGCGTCGTTATGACTTAGGTATGGTCTTTCAATCGCATTATCTTTTTAAAGGGTTTTCTGCCTATGAAAACTTAGAAGTGGCGGCACAACTGAGTGAGACTGAAATTAATGAAGAGTATTTAAAAGCACTGAAAATTGACGATATCATTCATCAAAAAGTGACAGAACTCTCAGGAGGACAACAGCAACGTGTTTCAATTGTTCGAGTCCTAACAAAAAAACCTAAAATCATTTTTGCAGATGAACCAACGGGTAATTTAGATAAGGTCTCTTCTTTAGAAGTGTTTGCTCTTTTTGATGAGTACATTAAAAAAGAGGAAGCGGCTTTGGTCTTAGTAACGCATGAAGAGACACTTGCTATGCAGTGTGACCACGTGTACAGACTTATTGAAAGAGAACTTATTAAGGTTAAATAGCAGAGCTATTTAGGGAAATGGAGAATGGTAAATGGTAAGAGCGAGAATAAGAGGGAATTGTCTTTTATGTTTTATTTTCTTTTTCCTCTTTCCATTCTCCATTGACCTTTTTTCCTTGGGAAAAAAACCATGGAAGTAGTTGAGTTTTTAAGTCCTGCTAATGTTGTTGGTTTTATTCTCTTGTTTTTCCGTTTTGGAGGGCTTTTTATTATGACCCCTTTCTTCTCACATACTTCTATTCCCATGAATATTAAAGCAGCAATGGCCTTTATTTTTTCTGTTTTATTTTTTTCTGTCATGCCTCCGTTAGCTATGGAAATAAATACAACAACGGTAGTCCTAGCTATTTTAAGTGAGTTTCTTTTGGGATTTACAGTTGGTCTAATGTTGCAGTTAGCCATGAACATTATGACCTTTGCCGGGATTCAGATCTCTTTTATTATGGGTTTTTCTATGGCTTCGGTAATGGATCCTCAGTCTGGTATTTCAATGCCGATTATCTCAAATATTTTATCTTTAATGGGGCTAATGATGTTTCTTGCCTTAGATGGTCATCATGTTGTTCTCTTGTTTGTGAATGACTCTTTGCAAGAGGTTGCCTTAGGTGGGTTTATGCTTAATGAAGAGATTTTTAACTACATGTTAAAAGCAACGGTGACGATGTTTAAAGTCGGTTTTATGATTGCTTTTCCCATTATTGCACTTTCACTTTTAGCGGATATTATTTTTGGAATGTTAATGAAAACAATGCCTCAGTTTAACCTTCTTGTGATTGGTTTTCCGATTAAAATTATGGTGGCTTTTGTGGTTATCATCGCAACCTTAGCCACCTTTATGAACACTTTTAGAATTTACATGATGGAAACTTTTCAAAACTTACCTATTCTTTTTTAGTAGAACGACTTTTTAAAGTTTCAAAGGTCTGATGACAGGGTGTGTGAGTGTGTAAGGCAAAAGAGTAGTCTCTGCGTAGACTTTTGTATTCTAGAGCATTAGAAAGTAAAAAGAGTTCTTTGTTGTCCATACAAAGTAGGGTGCCTTTGAGTTGAACCTTAGTCTTTAAAGTATAGACAGTGACGTTTTCAAAAAGCGCAAGGTAAGAGAATTTACTCTCCTTGTCTTGGGTGATGATGGTGATTTCAATACCCTTTCTAGCCATAAATTTAAGTGTTTTACTGCTTAGGTAGTCATCTAAAAAAGGTGAAAAGACTTCTATACTTGTGTTTGCTGTCTTGAGCTCTTTGCTCAAGGAATTTTGAAAATGTTCTGCTTCATCAGGAAGCATAAAAAAATCTTGAGAAAATAAAAAAATAGGAAAGAATAGAAAAAGTTTTAACAAGTTTTTTCCTTTTTGCATTATCTTGGTGTTTTTTTGGTTAGAATAGTATATTCAGAGATATATATGAACCATTATATACAAATAAAAGGCTTGTGATATGAAGATACTTCTCATTAATGATAATCCCGTTGTTGGAAAACTAGTTACTCTAAGTGCACAAAAGACAGGTGATGACCTCACTCAAGTAAGCACAGTAGCTGAGATTGATTCAAATGAGTATGATCTTGTAATCATGGATGATGCCTCGTATACAGACGAAGTCTTTGCCGAATTACAAGCAAAAGCAGACTTTGTTCAGAGCTGTTTTATTGGTGCGCGTGCCACAGCGAAACCCGATGGTTTTACTCGCGAGTTAAATAAACCCTTTTTACCCACAGACCTTGTTGATATTTTTATGGAAACCTCTTCGGGTTCTAGCACTTCTTCTCCGGCAGAAGAGAATGTTGAAGAAGAGTTAGTAGAAAGTGAAGAAGAGACGGATGACTTAATAGACCTTGGTGATTTAGATGAACTTGGAGACTTGGGTGAACTAGGTGACCTTGATGATTTAGACAGCTTAGATGATGGTCTTGAAGAAGCAAGCAGTGATGATGAAGACTCTCTTTTAGATGACTTAGATTTAGGTGATGACCTTGACCTGAGAGAAGATGAGAGTTTAGAACTTGAAGACGATGTACCTGCAGAAGAACTAACTGAGGGTATCTTAGATGAAGATGATGTTAAAGAGGTTCAAGAGCTTTTAGAAGACACAGATGATGAACTTGATGGTATCGATGCCTTAGAAGAAGAACTTCCTAGTGAACCCGAAAGTGTACTTGCAAGTGAAGACACCTTAGAAGAAATTTCAGATGCCTTAAGTGAGATAGAAGAAGAGGTTGAAATTGAAGAAGAATCTGAAGATGATGCGTTAAGTTTAGATGATGCCTTAGAAGAACTGGGTGAAGCAGTAGATAAAGTTGAAGAGATAGTGGAAGAACCTGAAGTTCCAAGTCTTGATGAATCTGAAGATGAGTTAGATGACTTACTTGAAGAACTTAAAGACGAGAGTACTGAAACTGAAGATGATGTGATCTCTGAGGAGAGTTTAGAAGAACTATTAGAAGATACGGAAAAAGCAGATGAAATTGAAGAGACTTTAGAAGAAGAACCTGAAGATGACTTACTTGAAGATGAGAGTTTAGATGAACTACTAGAAGACACGGAAGAAGAAGCCCCTCTTGAAGATGAGTTAGATAGTCTGCTTGAAGAAGATGCAGAAGATGAGACAAAAGAGCTTGTTGAAGAAGTGAGTATTGCTGACTTAGAAGAGTTACTTGAAGACGAAGCTGTAGAGGTGAGTGAAGATGAACTTGATTCCCTTCTTGAAAATGAGACCGCAACAAAAGATACTTTAGAAGAAGAACTTCTTGAAGAGATTGAAGAAGAACCTGAAGAAGATACAATAGAAGACCTTAGTTCAGATGAAGTTGAGACAACTGAGGAAGATGTTGTAGAAGATATGCTTGAAGAAGGTGTAAGTGAAGAGGAATCTGCTGAAGCTAAAGACGAAGAGGTTGACCTTGACGCGATTAGTGATGAGATTGAAGAGGCCTTAGAAGAGTTAGATGAAGACGACCTTTCGAGTGAAATTACAGAAGATGAGTTAGAAGATGAATTTTCTGCCCTTGACAGTAATGCTTTAAAAGTAGCCTTAGGTGAAGAGGTTGTAGAAGAAGCAGAAGTTCCAGAAGTAGAAGAAGAACCTGAGTTAAGTGTGGGTAATAGCGAGTTTGCTTCACTTAATGAAGAAGCCCTTCTTGAAGCAAAAGAAGAAGAGGCAGAAACAGATTTACAAGAGGTAGATGCTTTTATTGATGATGTTCCTGAATCTAATAATGTTGCTTCAAGTATAGATAGCTTAGAAAAATTAATAGCAACGCTTAAAGAAGACGGTGTTAAAGAGGCATTGTCAGGTATGAAAATGACAATAAATATAAGTTTTGAATAAAGAGAGTAAATAAAGATGAGTGTAAATGGTGCAATTTTAGTTTTATCGGGTCCAAGCGGAGCAGGAAAAAGCTCTTTAATTAAAAAAATAGAAGACAAAATCGGTGCATTTTATTTTTCTATTTCAACAACAACACGTGCAATACGTGAGGGTGAACAAGAAGGTGTGCATTATCATTATGTAGATAAAGCGAGCTTCAAAAAAGACATAGAAGATGAACATTTCTTAGAGTATGCCTTGGTTCATGGTAACTACTATGGGACTTCTATTAAACCTGTAAAAGCAGCGCTTAAAGAGGGCAAAATTGTTATCTTTGACATTGATGTTCAAGGGCATGATGCAGTTCAAAATCGTTTGGGAGACATTACGACTTCTGTTTTTGTAACGACGCCTTCACTTAAAGAGTTGAAACATAGGCTTACTGCTCGTGGAACTGATGCTAAAGAGATTATAGACGGGCGTATTGAAATGGCAGCACGTGAGGTTCAGCGAATTACAGAGTATGATTACTTAGTGATTAATGATGACTTAGATATTGCGGCTGAAGCTTTAATTAAAATAGCCTGTGTTTCGCGTTTAAAAATGCCTTCTTTACAGATAAGTGAGTTTATTCATGAGTGGGAAGAAAACGCATAAATTCATACTTGACGACTAATAAGTAATTTTACAGCATTAAAAAGATAAAATTGCATTAATTATTCTAAAACCACATAAAGATTTAGGGTTATAAATTACACAGGGTTTGTAAATAAACCCCTTATAAGGATTTACTATGGGTATGCCAAGCGGAATGGAACTAATGTTAATTTTTGGAATTGTTGTACTGCTTTTCGGTGCTAAAAAGATCCCTGATCTTGCAAAAGGTATCGGTAAAGGAATCAAAGATTTCAAAAAAGAGATGAAAGAAGAAGAACCTACAACTGTAGCTTCTGAAGAACCAAAAAAAGTTGACACAGCTTCAACTACAGAGAGTGCAGACGCACCATCTGAAACTACAAAACAAGCGTAAATCTTGAAACAACGAGTACTTTCGCTGCTTTCAAGCAGTATTGAGCGCGAGATTGTTCTAGAAAAACCTCGTGACCGAAGTTTCGGTCACTTTGCTACTCCTATTGCTTTTGCTATGGCAAAAGAACTCAAAAAAAACCCAATGATTATTGCTCAAGAGTTAGTTGAAATGTTCTCTAAAGATGAGATGTTTGCTAATGTTGAAGCGGTTAAGGGTTACTTGAACTTTAAACTAAGTGAAGATTTTTTAAATGAGTATGCAACATGGGCGCTAGATAATCCTGAAGATTTTGGAAAAGGCGAGGCTTCAAGTAACATTTTACTTGAGTTTGTTTCGGCTAATCCTACAGGTCCTTTACACATTGGTCATGCACGTGGCGCGGTTTATGGAGACACACTTCTTAGACTAGGCCGTCATGTGGGTCACAACATTACAGCTGAGTATTATGTCAACGATGCCGGTAATCAAATTGCTCTTTTAGGCACATCTCTGATTTTAGAAGGTAAGGCAAATATTCTTAATGAAAAAGTAGAATACCCTGAGAACTATTATCGTGGTGAGTACTTAACCGAGTTAGCCAAAATTGCTGCAGACACTTACGGTAATGATGTTTTTAATGATGAGGAAAAAATCAAAGAAGTAGCATTGTGGGCTAAGGATGAGGTCATGAAAATGATCATTACTGACTTAGATACAATTAATGTTCACTTTGATACCTTCGTTTCTGAATCGGGCTTGTATGAAGACTGGGACAGAGTGATGGACAAACTTACGGCAAATGGTGGAACAGAAATTATTGACGGTAAAACATGGTTGAAGTCATCTGAAAAAGGTGATGAAAAAGACCGTGTTATTGTACGTGAAGATGGACGTCCTACGTATTTAGCAGGTGACATTATTTACCATAACCAAAAATTTGAGAGAGATTATGATGAGTGTATCAATATCTGGGGTGCAGATCATCATGGATATATGGCACGTGTTAAAGCTTCTTTAGAATTTTTAGGACATGACTCAAAAAAACTTGACATTCAACTTGCTCAAATGGTTTCTCTTCTTAAAGATGGTGAACCTTTTAAAATGAGTAAACGTGCTGGTACTGTAATTGGTATGAATGATGTGGTTGAAGAGATTGGTGCCGATGCACTTCGTTTTATGTTTGCTTCTAAAAAGTCAGATACTCCTTTAGAGTTTGACCTTGTGGACCTACAAAAAACAGATAGCTCTAATCCTATTTTTTACATCAATTATGCACATGCTAGAATCCAAACGATTTTAGGTAAAAGTGATAAAACTCATGACGAGATTATGGCTTCTACCGTTAAAGGTTTAGGAGAAGATGCAGATAACTTACTTTTTGAAGCAATGCTTTTAAATGAAGTGGTTGAAGATGCCTTTAACTCTCGTCAGGTTCAAAAACTTCCTGACTATCTAAAGTCTCTGGCTTCGACTTACCATAAATTCTATTATGACCATAAGGTTATTGGAATGGAAAATGAAGCTAAGATGTTAAAACTCTTTTTAGTAGTTGCGCTTTCTATTAAGACAGGGCTCTCTCTTCTTGGAATTACTGCTAAAGATAAAATGTAAAAGGTTTAACCTTTTACATGATTTTCTAATATGAGAGTATTGTTAAACGGAGTAGGAAGAATTGGTAAGGCTATCTTGCGAATTGCTCAGGAAGACAACTCTTTAAACATTGTTGTGATTAACGAACTCAACACTAACCTTGATAACATCACTTACGCCATTAACTATGACTCTACTTATGGAAAACTCCAAGATAAATTTATTGTTGAAAATGACTGCATTAAAAACTCTCACTTTAATATTAAAATTTTAAATGAAAAATCTTTAAGAGATATTGATTATGATGACTTGAAGATTGATGTTGTCATTGATGCGAGTGGTGCAAAGGTTGATGTGGAAGAGTTAAAGACACTTTCTCCTAAAGCTTTTTTTCTAAGTCATCCAAATAAGAATGCAGACATTAACGTCATTATGGGTGTTAATGAAGAGCACTTGAACTTAGATACTCACAAAGTGATTTCGACAAGTTCATGTAATGCAACGGCACTTTTACCCGTACTAAAACTCATAGATGAAAACTATAAAATAATATGTGCTGACATTGCAACTATTCATCCTTTGTTAAATCATCAAAAAGCCTTAGATGCTCAATGTGTTGGTAGTAGTAACAGAGAAGTAGAATGTAGTTTTGAATTTGGACGTAGTTCTACACAAAATATTATCCCTAGTAAAACAACAACAATAGATGCCTGTGCTTTAGTAGAAGGTAAGTTTAACAGTGCGCTTATCTCTTCAAATTCATTCAGAGTTCCTACTGCTGTTGTTGGTGCAATTAATCTTACGGCTTTTGTGAATGTTGAAACAAGCAAAGAAGAAGTAATTGATTTATGTGAAACTGCTCAAAAAGAACAAGAGCATAAAGTAATACATAATAATCATGAAAGTTTAGTCTCAAGTGATTTCACACAATGTAAACATACTTCAATTATTGACCATAGATTTACCGATGTTAAACAAAAAAAGATGATTAAACTGGTTCTTTGGTATGATAATGAGTGGGGATATGCTTCGAAAGTTGTAGATATTGTAAAAAGTGTTAAAGGCTTTTAGAAAAGCCCTTAATGGTTAGTCGTCTCTATCTTGTCCAAGTTCACCAAGGAACTCTTCCATGTTGTAGCGTGTTCTATACTCTGCTGTCATAATGTGAATTAAGATGTCGCCTAAGTCAGCTACAACCCATTCGTCACTTACATCAGTACCTAAAAAAGTCTCTTCAGGTTTAAGTTCGTTCTTCAAGTAGTTTAGAAGCGCTTCAGTGTGTTTTGAGTTTAATGAAGTTGCAATTATAACTTGGTCAACAAAGTAGTCTTTGTCTCTTAGGTCGAATACTTCGATGTTGTCTGCTTTGTTCATGTCGAGTACGGCAGAGATTTTTTCTATACGTTTTTGCATTAGTGGATATCCTTCTTGTAATAATCTATGACTTCATTGGCAATGTTCTTATCGATATATGCTTCTTGAACCTGTTGTCTAAGTTGTGTTGCTGAAATGTCTTTGTTAACCTCTAAAGTTTTATACTTTGAAGGAATACTTATGCCATCTCGCGCAGCAACAACCCACTTTACCATCTTGTCTAAGGTTTCATAATCTTGCCACTTAGAAAGTGAAGCTAGATTGTCTGCACCAATGATAAGAAAAATCTCTTCATTGTTTTGTTTAAAGTGCTTGATAGTTTCAATAGAAGCAACCGCTCTATTTTTATCAACTTCAAAAGAAGAGACCTTAACCTTGTTAATATCTTTTGTCATAGACTTAAGCCATTTTAGACGTAAGTCAGCTGGAGCAAAAGAGTTAGATTTAAAAGGGTTCAAAAAGGCAGGAACAACAATCAGTTCATCAATATTTAGAGATGTTATTGCTTGTTGAATAACCTCTAAATGCCCGATATGTGGGGGATCGAAACTACCACCAAAGATTGCTTTTGCCATTGTTATCTTATTTTATACGAATTATAACTAAAATTTGGTACAATCGCGACATATATTCTGCTTAATGCAGAGGAAGAAACTAGGATGAATTATGGCACTTAAAGTAGCAATTAACGGATTAGGACGTATTGGTCGTTGTGTAGCACGTATTATCGCAGACAGAGATGACATTGAACTTGTTGCAGTAAACGCGAGTGGTACCGAAGAGATGATTCAATATAACGTAAAATATGACTCAGTACACGGAACTAGAAATGATGTAAAAGTTGAAGATGGTTACCTTTACATTGGAAAAGATAAGGCTAAGATTTTAGCAGAACGTGATCCTGCAAAGATTAACTTTACTGAAGCCGGTGCTGAAATGGTTCTTGAATGTACAGGTGCTTTTTTAACCCAAGAAAGTGTCCAAGCTTACTTAGACAACGGGATTAAAAAAGTTCTTTTCTCTGCTCCTGCAAAAGATGACACTCCTACTTTTGTAATTGGTGCCAATGAAAATGAGTATGCAGGACAGACAGTTGTTTCTAATGCCTCATGTACAACCAATGGTTTAGCGCCAGTTGCTAAGGTACTTGATGACTCTTTTGGAATTAAAAATGGTCTAATGACAACGATTCACTCATACACATCATCTCAGCCAATCCTAGATGGTAAACATAAAAAAGACCATAGAAAAGGTCGCTCAGGTGCAACTAACCTAGTGCCAGCAACAACAGGAGCAGCGAAGGCAATTGCTAAAGTTCTTCCTCAACTTGCCGGTAAAATCAATGGTCAAGCTATTCGTGTTCCAACTGCGGATGTTTCTATGGTTGATTTAACGGTTACTCTGAACAAAGATGTTACGGTTGAAATGGTTCAAAAAGCTTTTAAAACTGCAAGCGAAGGTTCTCATAAAGGAATCTTAGGTGTTGATGAAGAGTTCCGTGTTTCTCAAGACTTTGTAGGCGAAGAGTTAAGTACTGTTGTTGTTATGGATACAATTCAAGTGATTGATAACAATCTTGTAAAAGTACTTTCATGGTATGACAACGAGTGGGGTTACTCTTCACGTTTAGTAGATATGGCTTTACATATTTCTAAATAGAAATATGTGGGGAAAGGTAAATAGTAAATGGTAAATGGAAAGAGCAAGAAAAAAAGCTTAATCCATTTACCATTCACCATTCACCATTTACTGTTCATCTAAGATGAACAAAATTCAAGGAATTTTATGCAACTACACTCAATTAAAGATTTAGAACTTACGGGTAAAAAAGTATTTATCCGTTGTGATTTCAATGTACCTATGGATGAGTTTGGAAATATTACTGATGACAGACGTATTCGTTCAGCAATTGCAACGATTAACTACTGTTTAGACCAAGACTGTGCAATTATTTTGGCTTCACACTTAGGTCGTCCAAAGGGTGAGTTCTCTGCTAAATACTCTTTAGCTCCTGTTCAACGTCGTATTCATCAACTTCTTAAACGTGAAGTGATCTTTGCAAAAGATGTTATCGGTGAAGATGCCTTAGACAAAGTTAAAAATCTTGAGTGTTGTGATGTACTGCTTTTGGAAAACCTTCGTTTTGAAAAAGGTGAGACTAAAAATGATGAGACATTAGCGAAGACTTTAGCAGATATGGCAGATATTTACATTAATGATGCTTTTGGTGTAAGTCACCGCGCTCACTCTTCTGTTGAAGGAATTACACATTACTTTGATGAAAACCAGAAGGCAGCAGGTTTCTTACTGCAAAAAGAGATTAAGTTCTTTGGTGCATTAATCAAACGTCCTGTTCGTCCTTTTGTTTCAGTTGTTGGTGGTTCAAAAGTTTCTGGAAAACTAGAAGCCTTAATTAACTTACTTCCTAAAGTTGACAAGATGGTTATTGGTGGAGGAATGGCGTTTACCTTCTTAAAAGCTCAAGGTTATGACGTTGGAAACTCTTTAGTAGAAGATGACTTACTGGATGATGCTCTTCATATTATGGACGAAGCTAAAAAACGTGGAGTTAAACTATACTTGCCAGTAGATGTTGTAGCTGCACAAACATTTTCAGCTGACTCAGCAACAAAAATTACAACAGCTCAAGAGATTCCTCAAGGATGGATGGGTCTAGACATCGGACCTGCAAGTGTAAGACTTTTTCGTGAAGCCTTAGCCGATGCACAGACTATTTTATGGAATGGTCCTATGGGTGTTTACGAGATGGAAAAATTCTCACGTGGTTCAAATAAAATTGCACATTACATTGCAGACACTTACGCAACAACAGTTGTTGGTGGTGGTGATACTGCTGACCTTGTTCAGCGTATTGGTCTAGATGATGAGATGACATTTATCTCTACAGGTGGTGGTGCGAGTTTAGAACTGCTTGAAGGTAAAATACTTCCAGGCGTTGCACCTTTAGTGGCTGAGGTTGACGCGTGATAGTATCTGCAAACTTCAAGACTAATAAAACACGAGCTCAAACACGTGACTACATGGATGAAGTAAACGCTTATATGAGAAGTGAAAATGTAAAATCAGAAGTAATTGTTTTTCCACCAGCAACTGCTTTTGCTAATTTTGGACAGGGTGCAACTCTTGGTGCTCAAAATGCTTATGCAGTTGAAAATGGTGCATTTACAGGTGAAATTGGACTTGATCAACTTAAAGAATTTGGTGTAAAAACAATTTTAATTGGTCACTCTGAACGCCGTCATGTTTTAGGTGAGACCCAAGAAGAGATTGCTAAGAAATTTAACTACTTTAAAGACTTAGGTTACCAAATTGTTTATTGTATTGGTGAAAAACTTGAGACACGTGAGCAGGGGCAAAGTGCTTTAATGGCTTACATTGAAACACAACTTGTAAACATTGATTTAGAGTATGATAATCTTATAGTAGCTTATGAGCCGGTTTGGGCAATTGGGACAGGTTTAGTACCAAGTTCAGATGATATCTCTCAGATTCATTCTGACTTACGTGCAAAAACATCTAAACCACTTTTGTATGGTGGTTCGGTTAAGGTTTCAAATATGAAAGAGATTGTGGCACTTGAAAATGTAGATGGTGTTTTAGTAGGTGGAGCATCTTTATATGCTCAAAATTTTTGTGAAATGATTAAAATAGCAGAAGAAGTATAAGAGAAGAGAAAAAGCTAACGTGATTAAACGGATTAGTCAAGATTAGAGCATTGCTCTTAAAATCTATTTAATCTGTCTAATCACGCTGGCAAACAGCTCTTAAAATTTAAGGAGAAAA